>Ga0213839_1000140_pt1 | contig 153602 bp, 107 predicted proteins | sample SWPATP21_FD_160075 | JGI IMG/M metagenome (GOLD analysis project Ga0213839, IMG submission 160075) | Coastal seawater microbial communities from Marineland, Florida, United States - SWPA TP2 #1 | ecosystem: Environmental > Aquatic > Marine > Coastal | place: USA: Florida | collected 2016-08-14
CCATCCGAAATGCGGAGGGGTCGTTCATGCGCAATGCGCTCGGTTGGCGACGGTACTTCCAGCAGTTCACGGCGCACTTTGGCGAGCGAATGCCGCCGGCTTCAGACGTCTTTGGCCTGTAGCAAGGGCGAAAGCTCGACGACGGGAGGGCATCCAGCCGGGTGCCCTTCCGTTCTTTTTCACAAAGGCGTGGGTCACAAGGTCCTCCCGCCCATCAGGTGGCGAGGATTGCGATATGCTGCCGCCTCACCCACGTCGCTCGGGTGAAACACCGGCTTTCTGACACCCTCGCGGCCGCCGAGCCAATTCCCAAAAACGCCCGCCCCCCAACGTCGCAAAAAAAGCCGCCGTCGACGACGGAGGCATCTTGCAAGCAAAGACCCACCTACGGCCGGAGCAAGTCATCCGCATCGGGCGGCATGATGGCCTCCCGGCTCTGGGCAATCTGCAGCACCAAGTCGCTCCCTTTGACGTTGGCGTACGACCGCTCTTTGCCAAACGCCATGCGCAACTCACCGAGGACGTTGCCCGCATTGTCCGAGAGCACCACCACCGAAGCATTGTCTGACGTCAACCCACGGCGGGCGAGGTGGGCCTCTGCGGTTTCACCTCGGCCAGGGGCCACACGAGCTTCGCCCATCATCCCAGCAAGCCCAAAGAGCAGTTGGGTCATGCGGTGTGCAGGGACCTTGGCGACCTTCGGTTTTTGCATCTGCCACACCGCGTCTTTGCCGAAGGTGCCCGATTGTTTGTCGACGACGATGGCCACGCCATTGTGCCGCATCGACATGCGCGCGACTTTGGAGGCATCGACGTCGAGCAACAGCTTCGAGAGCAAAGGCGTGCCGAGCGGCAGGAGCAAGCGGCTGACCATCTCGGCGTGCACCACGCCGATCCACGGTTCGTCGGTGCGCTCGACGTAGACGTACTCGAAGCTGCGGTCTTTGGATGTGCGTGGCGTTGAGAACCGCAGCTCTTTGGGCTGGGGCGCTGCGTGCCCAGGCTCCTGCACCGTGTAGAGGACCTTGAGGCGGGGGGCGTCGAGCCCAAAGTCGGCCTTGTTGGTGCCCTCAACGTTGTAGCCCACGACGTCGACGTTGGCTGAGCCCAGCGCCGCAAACAGCGCCCGCACAACGTTGCCGTCGGCCCGGCCTTGCACGGGGACCTTGACGTCGAAGGCGAAGGTAACGTCGCCCGTCTGTTGCGGACGCCGCGTGAGGTGCACGTGCATGGCGCCGTCGGCGGTGTGTTGGGGGAGCACCTGAAGCGACGAGATGTACGGCACGCGGGTGCCGAGCACCGACTTGTCGAGGAAATCGGTGGCGATCTTCACGTGGACGTCGCGCACCGAGGCCGGCAGGGTGCACACCCGACGTCCGTCGTCGTCATCGCGCTCGACGTACAAGGTGCTGTCAAAGGCGTTGTTGTCGCCGAGCGCCAACCGCACCGGCTTCTTCTGCCCGGGGACCTCAAACGACAACGATGAATCGGGGACGTCGAGGCCAATTTCACCCGCAGGAGGGGCCTGCTGCCCGTCGTCAAAGCAGTGCTTGGCCTGCACCTTGCTGATGCCGCCAAGGAGCTTTTGCACGACCTGGTCGTCGGCAGAGGCATCGACCGGCTTTTTGATGCGCCATCCGGCTGCACTCTTTTCAAGTCGGGTGAGGTGCCCTTGTTTGACGACTTCGACGGCGGTGGCGTCGGTGACCTGCAGGGTCCACGACGGAGCACCCGCCTTCGTCTTGGAGGTCGGGCCTGTCGGTTGCGACGTCCACCACATGCCCACCCCGCCGGCGACGGCGAGCAACACGCCGAGGGAGGTGAGGTTTTTCTGCATTTGGTTCATGAGGACGTCCTATCGCGACCGGCGGCGTTGCCACACCGTGAAGCCCAGCGCGAACAACAGCGATGGAAACAACACCACCAACGTCAACACCACGCCATTGCGTTGCGTTTCGGTGAGCACGATGAGGGAGGTGCCGCGGCGGTTGCTGCGCACCGAGATGCGCTCGTCGTTGGAGCTCAACCATGCCGTCATGTTGAGCATGAGGTCGCGGTTGCCGCCCATGCGGCGAAAGCTGTTGGTGACAAAGCTGGAGTCGCCCACCACCACCAGCCGCGTCTCATCGCTGCGGCGGGAGGGGTCTTTGACGTCGTCACCGTTGCCCTTGTCTTTGTCTTGGCCTTTGCCTTCGCCTTTGTCTTTGCCGTCGAGCGGCACGTGGATGGCGACGGCGAGGGTCAGGGGGCCGTTGCCTTCTCCGGAGTCCCACTTGGCGGTGCCGTCTTGGATGGAGGCGACGTCGGTTTCGCCCCAGGTGTCTTCGTGGGTGAAGGCGAGGGGCACGACCTGCGCGTCGCTGGGCAACAAGCTCAGCGACTGGCTGCGTTGAAACAGGGTGGTGGCGTTGTTGAAGTCGGCGGTGATGGGGTGGGTGCCGTAGTCGGAGACCGTGGCGGTGTCGGGGCCGGAGCCAAACATGCGTCCGAACTTGCTGACGTCGAGGATGAGGTCGGCGTTGGGCAACACCCCATAGGGGCCGAGGAGGCCTGCGTGTTGGGCGCCGCCGGGCTCGAGGAGCAAGAGGAGCCGTCCGCCCTGTCGCAGGTACGTCGTCAGCGCTTCGACTTCGGGGGGCAGAAGTTCTTTGCGCGCTCCGGCGATGACGACGACGCTGACGTTGTCGGGCACCTGGCGGGCGCTGCGCAAGTTGAGGGGGACGACTTCATAGCCCTCGGCGAGGAGGTCGGTCTTGAGGTCGGTGAGGCCGTCGTCGCCTTTGCTCAGCAGCGAACGTTCGGAGTGTCCGAGGAGCACGCCGACCATGGGGCGTTGTTTTTGCGTGGCGTAGATGAGCGCGTTGGTCAGCCGCTCTTCGATGTCGAGGTCGGCGGCGGTCATCTTGAAGCGCGCATCGCGTTTGGTGCCGTCTTTGAGCACGTCGGTCTCGACGATGACGCGCGGCCCTTTTTCGATGACCTTGTACTTCTGCACGTCGGCGATGTCGGCCGCAGGCGACTTCAGAGCAAAGGTGATGTGGGGCGAAGCCTGCACGTACATCGACGCCGTGCGACGGATGGACTCGGCCTCGGCGGTGCCCTCCTCAAAAAACGCCAAGATGTGCACGGGCGCCTTCACCTGCTGCACGACTTGCAGGCTGCGCGACGACAACGTGTGAACGCCAGACTCGGTGAGGTCCCACCGTTTTGGGTTTTGGTGCAGCATGACGCTGACGCCGGTGAGGATGGCCAACACCACCACCAACTGCGCTCCGGCGACGAGCATGTACGACGACGAGCGCACCGACAGCCGTGCCTTGACCCGCTCGTAGGAGCTAACGCCCCACACCAAAACGGCGATGCCCGACACGATGAGCGGCGCCGTCGTCGACGTCTTCGACAGTTCGGTGGCGCCGACGAGCGACAGCAGCAGCAAGATCAAAAAGGTGACGCCACCAAAAGCACCCAAGAAGGTGATGACGTCGCGCAACGAACTCGACGCGGCGCTGGGCTCGTCTTCGAGGCGGGGGTCGTGTGTCATGCCCATCGTTGGCCCTCAAAAACGCGCGAGGCGAAGAACAAAAAGAAGCCGGTGCCGCCGACGAAGTACACCATGTCGCCGAGGTCGAGGAGGCCGCGGTTGAAGTTGGTGAAGTGGGCGGGGGGCGACAAGAAGCGGGCGACGTCGCCGAGCCAGCCGGGGATTTGCCCGCTGATGCCGTTGAGCGACCACAACAACACCAACACGCCGAAGGTGGAGATGGCCGCTTGAATCTGGCTGTTGGTCAACGACGAGATGCACATGCCGATGGAGGCGCACAGGCCACCGGCCAAGAACACCCCCATCATCGACAACAACGTCGTCGACCAGTCGATGACCGACGCACCCGCCATCGACGTGGTGCCGAAGTGGTTGAGGGTGGCGGGATACACGATGAGCTGGGCCGTGATGCAGCCAACGACGACGAGGAGGGCAACGAACTTGGCCAACACCACCTGCGCCGACGTCACCGGCGACGTCAACAGCAGTTCGATGGAGCGCTGCTGTCGTTCTTCAGCGAACGACCGCATGGTCAACAAGGGCACGGCGATGAGCAAGATGAACAGCACGCCCGCAAACATGGGGGTGAGGATGAGGTCGGTGAAGTTCAACTGGGCGTAGAGCTGGTCGTCATCGAAATGGCGAGCACGCTGCACGGCCAGCTCGTATCCCTGCAGATACAACAAGAAGAACCCGCCGCTGACGACGGAGAACATCAAGAACACGATGTAGGCCACCGGGGTGGTGAAGGCGACCTTCAGCTCTTTTTCAATGATGCCCCAAAAGGCCGTCATGTCAGGCTCCCACGCGTTCGAGAAAGATTTGTTCGACGCTCTTGTCGCCCTCTTGGGCGGCCAAGTTGTCGAGGGTGTCGTCGAGCACCAGCTCCCCGAAGCGAATCATGATGACCCGTTCGCAGACCATGCTGACCTCTTGCAGGATGTGCGTCGACAAGATGATGGTGTGCGAGCCCGACAAGTCTTGAATCAGAGCCCGCACCTCTTGAATCTGCGTGGGGTCGAGACCGACGGTGGGCTCGTCGAGGATGAGCACTTCGGGGTCGCCCAACAGCGCCTGCCCCAGGCCCACCCGTTGGCGGAAGCCTTTGGAGCACTGCCCCACCAGACGGTGAAACACCGGCTGCAGTTGGCAACGCTCGACGCTCTTCTCGATGGCGTCTTTGGCTTGCTGTTTGCTGAGCCCCTTGAGGGAGCAGCCGTATTTGAGTTGGTCGGCGACGGTGAGGTCGGGGTACACCGGCGGGATTTCAGGGAGGTAGCCGATGCGCTTTTTCACCTCGATGGGCTGCTCAAAGACGTCGAAGCCGGCCACGCGCGCCTTGCCCGAGGTGGCGGGGATGGCCCCGGTGAGCATGCGCATGGTGGTGCTCTTGCCGGCGCCGTTGGGGCCCAAGAAGCCGACCACCTCGCCGCGCTTCAAGCTGAAGCTGACGTCTTGCACCGCACAGAACGACCGGTAGTACTTGGTGAGCCCGCTGACCTCGACGAGGGGGGCGTCAGACGACGCCGACGACGAAGCCGAACTGGCAGAAGCAGAAGAAGCAGCAGAGTCAGACAAGGGGGCTCCGACGAGAACGCCGAGGAGAGGGGCGTGGCACGGGCGCGACCATACAGCGGGTGATCCCCCAACACCACCGGTCGAGCGGCCCTGCGGTTGGGATTTGCCAACGACGACAATCCATGTGTCGACGACGTCGTCACCGGCGTGAGGTGCGGTGCACCTGGAGGGTGTGGGCAGGCGTCATCTCCAACGCTTGCAGCAGCCCGCCGTAGGCGTGGCTGAGTCCCGTGTCGATGCGCCACACCTTGTCGCCACACGCCGAGGTGATGCCCTGCCGTTGCACGGTGTGGGCGACGACCATCCGTCGGACGCCAAAGGCCCGCAAGGTGGCGTCGAGGGCTGTGCAAACGTCGTCGTCGGGGGTGCCCAGCGAGTAAGCACGGCGCCACAACGGACGGTCTTCTGGAGCCCGCGTCATGAACGCCGGCGCCGGGGCCTGCCCCCGCAGGTACGCCGCCGTGTCTTGCACCATGTTGTCGGCGTGTGCTTGGTGGTCGACGGTGAGTCCGCCGTGGACAAAAAGCGCATCGCCCACGACGGCGAACAGAGGACGCGTGGCCAGCTGCAGTGCCCAAGGTGCCCCCGGCGTGAACGCGGCACAATGGCCGCGACGACCGGGGGCCAGGTGCTCGACGTGAGGCGCCTGCAAAGTGCCGCCGGCACCGTCGGCAAACGACGCCAACGCCTTCGGCGACACGTAGCGTTGGTCGCAAGCGGCGACGAGGAGCTCGTGGTTGCCGAGCAACGACAGAAAACGTCCGCCGTGTTGTTGGGCTTCGACGTCGAGGGCGGTGGTGAACGCCAACACGGCGCGGTCGTCGTCGCCGCGGTCGACCTGATCGCCGAGCTGAATGACGAAGCGTCGTCCGCCTGCCCAGTGCCCCGCGTCGTCGACGACGCCGATGGCACGCAAGAGTTTCTGGGTGGCGGCGAGATCGCCGTGAAGGTCGCCGATGGCCGTCCACGTCGTCGTCGTCGGGAAGCGCCAAGTCACCCGTCCTGAAGACGGCGGCGACGGCAGCGCGGACGTGGCGGCTTGCTGTTCGTTCGACGCTGGGGCGGTTGGAGTCGGCGTGTGTTGCTGACAACCGACGCCGACGACGAGGGCGAAGCCCACCGCAACCGACAGCGGTAGGTGTTGGGCGACGCGGCCACAGACAAAACGCAGCAGTGGAGTCATGACGTCACGAAGGGCGGAGGTCCCAGGCGCGGGCGACGACACTGCGTCGCATGCGTTCGTTGGCCAACTCGGTGATCATGCGTCGGACGTCGGCGTCGGCGGCCATGACGTGGGTGTGAAAGTCGTCGGCCGACAAGGCCAACACCGTCGACGTCGTCAACGTTTGCACCGTGGCCGACGACGGGTTGCCTGTGAGCAGCCCGATTTCGCCGAAAACGTCGCCCTCGGTCATGTGGGGGTACACCACGCGCTCGCCGTCTTTGTTTTGGCCGCTGGCCTCCAACGTGCCGCGCAAGATGACGTACAGACCTTGACCAGGCTGGCCTTCTTCGAGCACCACGGTGTGGGCCGGCAAGCTCATGGGCCGAAAACACGACGACAACCGCTGTTTCTGCTGGGGAGCGAGCTTTTGAAACAGAGGACTGCTGCGCAACACGTTGGCCAAGAGTCGGTTGCGGTAAAACCGCATCACGGCATCGCCCAACGACGGATGCTCCACGTTCAAGGCGGCCAAGATCGCGGCCGACAATTCCAAGACGACAACGTCGTTTTGCGCCCGCACCGACGCCAACCTTGGCGACGCTGCCACCAGTGACATCTCCCCAAAGAACGCGCCCTCGGTCATTTCGGCGATGGAGCGCTCGGGGGTGTCGCCGTCGGCATTGCGGTACACCTCGACGGTGCCTTGCACCACGATGTACATGCGGTCGCCCATGTCGCCCTCGGTGACGACGTCATCGCCTGGGGCAACCGTGCGCATGGTCAGACCCGACACCAAAGCCACGAACGTTTCGGCGTCGAGCTCGGAGAACAACGGCGTCGGCACCAAGTTTTGCAGGCGCACCTGCTGCGGCTCCCCTTCGGCTGAGCCCGCGGGCAACGCCGACGTCGGACGGTCAGGCCCCAGGGTGGCCGGGTCGACTTCGAGCGAGTCGGTGACGAGGCCCCAGCCGGCGTCGTCGACGACGCTGCCTTCTTCGGAAATGGGGGCGGCGCCTGGCTGCGACAACTCCGAGGCCATCGACGGAGGAAGCGAGCCGTAAAGGTGCTGCTCTGCATCGTGGTTGGGATCGGTGGCTTCGGCTTCGTCTTCAGCTGAGATGAACGACGCTTTGCTGTAGAGCTGGCCGATGGCGCGCTGCGTTTCGGTGTGGTTCGGGTTCAGTCGGAGGATGACCTTGCTGACGGCGATGGCTTTGAGCAACAACCCATTGGCAGCATAGGCGCCCGCCACCTGCTGGTACTCGCGAATGGCGCCGTCGACGTCACCGGTCTTGGCCATGGCCTCGGCGATGCGTTGGCGCACCATGATGTTGGTGGGGTCGGCGTCGAGGGCCGAGCGCCACTCCGCGGCCGCTTCATCGAAGCGTCCAGCTTGCATCAGCTGCGTCGCAGCTTCTTTGTGGGAGTGGCCTGTAGACACGGCAACCTCAGGTGTCCGCGGCAGAAGACCACCGCAGCGTTGCGCAAGTCCTGCGCAATGACCCAAACGTTGCTGGATTGTGGGCTGGGGCGCAAGCCGGGGCAGCGAACCTGTCGGAGATGCGCCCTCTTGGCTGACCGCCCACATCGCCAACTGCACGCGGCCGCCAAAAGGCAGAGAGGAGGGTGCTTCGCCTGCGGGTCAGTCTGACGTGAGCCATGACGACGTGCGCTTGGCGAGCTGCACCACGCCGTCGACCCACACGGGATGGTCGTTGACGCAAGGAATGAGCTGAAGGTCTTCGCCGCCGGCGGCGATGAACTCTTCTTTGGCTTCCATGCCGATTTCTTCGAGGGTTTCGAGGCAGTCGGCGACGAACGCCGGGCAGTACACCGCCAGTCGCTTTTTGCCGTCTTTGGCGAGTTGCTCGACGACGTCATCGGTGTACGGCCGAATCCACTCGGCTTTGCCCAACCGGCTCTGAAACGACATCGACCAGCCGTCGTCGTCGAGGCCCAGCTTGCCGGCGATGGCTTTGGCGGTCTGCGTGCACTGCGCCCGATAGCAGAACCGATTCTCGGCGCCGACGCGTTCACAGCATGACGACGACGACAGACAGTGCTGGGGGTGGGCGTCGGTGAGGTGCTCTTGCGGGAGCCCATGAAACGAAAACAACACGTGGTCGGGGTTGAACGCGGTGTGCAGCTCAGCGCCTGCGGCCAGGGTGGCGTCGATGAAGGCGTCGTCGTCAAAGAAGGCCGGAACCTGGGCCACGGCTGGGACCGTGGTGCAGGTGCGCACGATGTCCATCACCTCCTCCATTACGGTGCCGGTCGTCGAGGAGGCGTATTGCGGGTACAGCGGAAAGACCACGAAGCGCTCGACGCCTTGGCCCTGCAGACGCTGAACGACGCTTTTGATGCTGGGCTGGCCATAGCGCATGGCGGCGTCCACGACGACGTCGGCGCCTACGGTGTCGTCGTCGTCGAGCGCCTGCTTCACGGCGTCGGTGAGCTTGTCGTGGGCGATGCGCAAAGGGCTGCCCTCATCCGTCCACACCTTTTGGTAGGCGGCTGCGCTTTTCTTCGGCCGGGTGTTCAAGATGATGACGTTGACGAGAATCCACCGCAGCAACGTCGGGATGGAAATGACGCGCTTGTCCATCAAGAACTCGCCGAGGTACGGCTTGACGGCGTCGACGGTGGGGGCGTCGGGGGTGCCGAGGTTCACCAGCAAGAGGGCGGTGCGAGGGGCGGTCATGGGTCACCAGGGGAACGGGCAGTGGACCCCATGTAGCAGTTCACCGACGCGCGCACAGCCGATGCGGATTCTCTGTCGGCGACCCTCCAGAACGCACAATTGGTGTACGAAGTCCAAAAAATGTACTTCGTACAGCAAATGTGCATTTGGAGGGGTCTGGGCGGCATGTCTGCGTCGCGGTCTCCACCGTGTCGGTCGTGCAACAAAGCTCCGAATGACGCCCTCGACCGTTCAATTGGCGGGCTTTGGCAGTTCTTCGTCTCATGGATCCGCGACGACACCGACCGCAACTGTGTACACTGTTGACGCTTTGGCAATCGCGCGTTGTTTGGGTCGGCCTTGAGTCCACCGCCGCCGCGCCCCATGCTTGTGCAACTGGTCTTGCGCCCCCACGCGGTGCGCAACGGGAGAATCCATGCCGCACGCCCCTCACCTTCGTGCCGTCCGCTGGATGCGGGCGGTGAGCGTCGGACTCGCCCTCACCGTCATCCCCAGCGGCTGTTCCATGTGGGTGGCGTCCAACAACGAGCAGGCGCCCGAAACGCCGTCGCCCACGGTCGAACCCGGCGTGGTGCTCGACGATGGCGGCATTGCAGAGCCAGGCGTCGAGCCTGGAGTTGAACCCGGCGTTGAGCCAGGGGTTGAACCTGGCGTTGAGCCAGGGGTTGAACCTGGCGTCGAGCCAGGGGTTGAACCCGGAGATGGCGGTGTGGAGCCCGACGGCGGCACTGAGCCTGAGCCGCTTCCCCCCTCCTGTGACGGCACTGTGGCGCCCACCTGGGATGCGCTGCAGTCGTCGTACAGTTCCAGCCTGCATCCGTTGCTGACCGCAGCGACCGGCGGCTGCATTCAGTGCCATGGCACAGACAGCAATCGCTCGTTTCAAATGGAGCAGGAGGCCACAGCGTCGTTGGCGTTGTTGCGCACCGAAGGGTTCGTGCACCTCGACGCGGGCGGCCTGTACGCACGTGTCGAAAACGACAGCATGCCAGCGGGGGGGCCCGCCTGGAGTGACGACGAAAAAGGCACGTTGCACACCTTCACCTGCGAGATGCTGGCCTACAACCAGGCGAATCCCATCGAGCCGCCCACCGTCGAGGTCGGCAGTCGAATTCCACGCCTGTCCCACGCGCAGTATGAACAGACGGTCATCGACTTCTTGGGCCTGCCCGCCGACACCGCCATCGCCACCGAACTGCGGCAAGACCCGTCTGCGGGCGGTGCCCTCTTCGAGCAGTTTGGCCACCTTCGCGTCGACCGCACCTTGTGGCAGGGATACCAGCGCGTCGCCGAAGCCCAAGCCCTCGCCGTGGTGTCAGACAGCAACTTGTTGGAGCAGTTGGCGCCCCCCAATGCAGATGCCAATGCCCGACGCGACGCCTTCATCACCACCCACGGCATGCGCGCCCATCGGCGGCCGCTGACGACGACAGAGACCGACGCCTACCGCGCGCTGTTCGACGCTGCGTCCACGTACTACCCCGAAGAAGACGGGCTCGATGCGTTCACAGCTGGCGTCCGCGTGGTCATCGAAGCCTGGCTGCAAGCGCCGCAATTCATCTACCGCCCAGAGCTGTCTGTCGACGCGACCGACGGGCTCATCTTCCTCGACGACTACGAGATGGCGTCCCGCTTGTCGTATGCATTGTGGGGCAGCATGCCCGACGCCGATCTCTTCGCCGAAGCCGCTGCAGGTCAGCTGTCGACGCAGGCGCAAGTGGCGTCGGCCGCGGAGCGCCTGTTGGGCGACCCCAAAGCCAACGACATCATCGAGGCCTTTCACGCGACGTTGTTCGACACCAAGTCGTACCCGTACATCCAACCGCCGGCCCACCTCGGCGCCAGCGACGGGTTCGGCGAGGCCTTGGCCGAAGAGCACCGGCGGTTTGTGCAGCACGTGTTCACCACCGGTGGAGGCCTCGGAGACCTGCTGACGTCGTCCGAGACGTTCGTCAACGACGAGCTCGCGGCGGTGTATGGCGTGGAGGGCATGTTCGCCCCCGACACCTTCGCCCAGGTCACCCTCGACGACACCGAGCGCAAGGGCATCCTGTTGCACGCTGGTTTCTTGGCGAAAAACGCAGCCGGCGGCGCTCCCGATCCCATCCACCGCGGGGCATTCATCTCCCAGAGGTTGGCCTGCAACGACTTGCCCGCGCCACCCGACGTCATCCCGCCGATTCCGCCGCCCGACGGCCAGACCAACCGCGAAGTCATCGAAGACCTCACGGAGGTGCCTGGGTCCAACTGCGCCGGATGCCACTCGACGTTGATCAACCCCTACGGTTTTGTCTTCGAGAACTACGATGCCCTCGGCGGGTTCCGCGCTGAAGACAACGGATTCGCCGTCGACGCTTCGGCCGACATGCTCCTGGGCGACGTCCAGCACACCATCACCGGCGGCGTGGAGATGGCCGAAGCCATGGCGTCGTCGTCGGCCGTGCACGCTTGCTACGCCGGGCACTGGCTCAGTTTCTTGTACGGCCGTGAGGTGGACGCCGCTGCCGACGCGCCCTTGCTCGACCCTGTCGTCGACCTCAGCCTCTCTGAACAAGCATCGATCGTTGACCTCGTCACGGCGCTGGTGTCGTCTGATGCCTTCCGCGCCCGCCTCGTCGACCAGGAGACGCCATGACCAAGATGAAGACCCCCAAAGCGTCCCCGTCCGCCCCTACACCAAAGGCCCCTCGGGTGCTCAGCCGTCGTCTGTTTCTCAAAGGCGCGGGCGGCGTCGTCGTCGGCTTGCCACTGCTGGAGAGCCTCTATGCGCCAGGGGTGCACGCCCGTGATGCCGTGCAAACCGACCCCTTCGCCATCTTCATTCGCACCCCCAACGGCGTGGCCACTTACCGCACCAGCCAAGATGAAATCGGGTCTGAGCCAGAGCGGTTTTGGCCCACAGAGCTCGGGGCACTGAGCACCAACACCGTCAACGGACGTGCCCTCGACGAGCTCAGCACCAACCTCGACAAACTGCTGGTGCTGCGCAGGGTCAACGGCGAGAACTTTTCGTACGGCGACGGTCACGCCCGAGGCGCGATCCAGTGTTTGACGTCGAGGGGGCCCCTGGCTGGGACGTCCGGCGGGCAGTCTGAAGGCAGCGGCATTTCGCTCGACATGCTGTTGGCCGAGCAGCTCAATCCGGCGGGCACGGACTCGCTCTACCTCTACGCGGGCAACGCTGGAGGTTGGTTGGGTGGGGCCTGCATCTCGTACCGTGGCTCCGGTGTTCGTCACGCCGCCGAGCGCAACCCCTACAACGCTTTTCAGAACCTCTTCGGTGGCGCTCCCCCCGGTGACACGGGGGCCGCACGGCAATCGCGCCGTCGCACGGCCATCAACGACTTGGTGCGCGGGCAGATGACGACGCTGATGGGCAACTCACGCCTGAGCGCCGCCGACCGCAGCCGGTTGCAAGACCACTTCGACGCCATCCGCGACGTCGAGGTCGCCGTCACTTGCTCCCGGGATCAAGCCGAAGAAGCGCTCATTCAAACCGGCAGCGATACGTACAACAATCTGTCGGGCGACAACCTCATCAACACCATTCGCATGCACGGCAAGGTGGCGGCGTTGGCCATCGCCTGCGGACTCAACCGCTCCGTCGTCATTCAAATCGGCAACGGCAATGGCGCGTCTTTGCATTTCAACGATCCCAACACCGGGCAGCCGATGGAGAACATGCACTACCTGTCGCACCGGCGGGTGTCTCATGGCAGCGATGGCGTCCTCATCAACAACGCCGACCTGCAGCATCACTACTGCGACCGCGCGCTGCTGAGCACCTTCAACGACCTCGTCACCGACCTCCGTGCGTTCGTCATGCCCGACGGCAACACCCTGCTCGACGCCGGCGTCGCTTGCTGGTTCAACGACCTTGGCAACGGGCCCGGACACAGCTACCGCGATCTGCCGTGGCTCCTCGCCGGCAGCTGCAACGGCTACTTCAAACAAGGCGAGGCCGTCGAAGCCGTCGCCGACAACAGCACCAGCCTGAACAAGTTGCACAACACCATCGCCACGGCGGTGGGCGCGCGCAAAGCCAACGGCGACGTCATCGACGACTTCGGCGACCCATCGCTCGAGGGCGGCCTGCTCGACACCGTCCGCGCCACCTAGCGCAGACGTCCGTCGACGGGGCTGCGACCGCAATCGCTATACGACTGCTGGGCCTCCTCGCGAGGCCCAGTGCGTTTGCTGGTGCCCCTCGCCACGCGCGTGGAGACCCGATGGACGACACCTCGCTTTCCAGCCGCGTCCTCGCCATGACCGCTTTGGTGGTGGCGGCGGAGGCGGTGTTCGCGTTGCCGTTTCACATCACGCGCTACTTTCGGCCGACATTTCTCGACGTCACCGGCTTCACCCACTCCGAGTTGGGCGGTGCCCAAGCCGTCTACGGCGTCGTGGCCATGGCCTGCTATTTTCCCGGCGGTCCCCTTGCCGACCGTTTTCAGGCGCGCACATTGGTGGCGTCGGCCCTCGTCGCCACCGGCCTCGGCGGCGGGGTCATGATGCTGCTTCCCGACGTCGGCACCATGGCGCTGTTGTGGGGCGTGTGGGGCATGACCAGCATCTTGTTGCTGTGGGCGGCGCTCATCCGCGCCACCCGCGAGTGGGGACAAATCGGGGGCAGCAGCCGCGCGTTCGGCATCCTCGACGCAGGGCGCGGTGTGTTCTCCATCGTGTTGGCCAACCTGGCGCTGTTGACGTTCGAGCTTCTGCTGCCCGACACCGACGTCGTCGACGCTGCGGCCAAACGAGGAGCCGTGCAAGGTCTCATCGCGACCTACACCGTGGCGACGATGTTGGCGGCGGCCTTGGCGTACGTCGCCATCCCCAAGAGCCACGCCCCCGTCGTCGACGACGACGTCGATGCCGAGCCGCATGACATGAGAGACACGCTGCGAACGCTGCTGCGCATGCCCTCCTTGCGGTGGCACGCGCTCGTCGTGGTGTGCGCGTACATCTCGTACAAGGGGCTCGATACGTTTGGGGTGTTGGCGCGCGACGTGCGTCAGTTCAACGACGTCGAGGCGGCGCGGTTGTCGACGCTGACGGCGTGGGGGCGTCCGTTTGCGGCGCTGTTGGCCGGCGCCCTTGCCACGCGGTGGTCGTCGTCGGCGGTGTGTTTGGCGAGCTTTGTCGCCGTCGCCTGTGGCTTCATCGCCATCGCGGTGGGGGCGTCGTCGGGCACGGTGTGGCTGTTCGTCGTCGAGGTGGGCGCCGCGTCGGCCATGGTGTTCTCGCTGCGTGCCGTCTACTTCGCCTTGCTCGACGAGGCACAGTTGCCGTGGGCCATGACCGGCACCGCCGTGGGTCTGGTGAGCGTCATCGGCTTCAGCCCCGACGTCTTCGTCGGCTTGGTCAGCGGCGCCCTGCTCGATGCCCATCCCGGCATCGACGGACATGTGCTGTTCTTGTGGTTCTTGACGGCGAGCAGTGTGGTGGGCGCGTTGGCCACCCTCGGCTTTCAGCGCACGTTGTCGACGACGTCGAGCTGACCAGGTTCGCCGACGCAGAGCACCCGAGAGCTACAGCAAACTCGGTTGTTTGGACGGACCCGACAGCTGCATGTGCGGCTGCCCCGACGACAACAGCGTCTGCAGTGCGCTGTACACCAACTCCGAGTCTTCAGGGCGCTCGGGGAAGTTCAGTTCTGTGGTGTCGACGGTGAGCACCGGGCAGTCGGCAAACGACGCGAAGAACCGGCCGTAGGCGTCGACGAGTCGCTCGAGGTAGTCGACGTCGATGTCCTTTTCCATCTCACGCCCGCGGCGTTGAATGCGTTCTAAGATGACGCTCATGGGCGCCCGCAAGAAGACCACGGCGTCGGGCACCTGAATGCGGGCCCGCAGCGCTGAGAACACCTCGTCGTACAAGCTCATCTCTGAGCCCGACAAGGTGAGGTCGGCGAAGATGCGGTCTTTGGCAAAGAGGTAGTCGGCGACGACGCATTGGTGAAAGAGGTCGGTCTGCGCCACCTGCTCTTGCTGCTTGAAGCGCGACAACAAGAAGAACACCTGCGTCTTGAAGGCGTGGGCGTCGGGATCTTTGTAGAAGTCGGGCAAGAAGGGGTTGTCTTCGAACTGCTCCAACACCACACGGGCGTCGAGCCGGTCGGCCAACAGATGGGTGAGGGTGGTCTTGCCGACGCCGATGCATCCCTCGATGGCCACGTACGAGAGCCGCGGGTCGCCTGCAGCAGAGGCGTCGTTGGCGTCGTCGGGAGCGGGGCGTTGATCGGAGGTGGGCACGCTCATCTGATCCTTCATCGCCGAGGACTGGCGGAGGCATGGGGTAGCGCAACCAGCCGTCAGGGCAAAGCCCTGTCGCCGATGTCGACCCGTGGTGATCCGCAACCCTGCCTACATCGCATCACAACGTCGCCAACCTCCCACGTCGACGTGCACCCTCCCACACCCCATCTGGCACGGGCGTGCACGAACAGTCTCATCCGAAGACGCCAAAACGGCCGCCACAAGCATCCATCTGTTCGACTCGCTACAGTCATAGGGCAGGGGTCAACGCCTTCACGTCGTCGGCTTCTGCAGCTCACAACGCACCGTCGACGTCGTCGACGCTCGCCCCTGAGGAGGATGCCATGTTGCGTCGGTCTCTCGTCTCGTTGTCGTTGGTGTTCGCCTCCTTTGCCGTGGCGCAGGCGACATTGCAGTCGCCCTGCATGGGGGCGCCGTCGTCGCCCACCGAGCACTACGCCGAGGTGGATGTTCGCACCGTCATCGACGAGCCCGCCCGCGACTTGGTGCTGCTCGTCGACAACGACGACCAGCGTCTGCTCACCGTCGTCGTGGGCAACCGCGAAGGCGAGGCCATCTCTCAACGTCTGGATGGCCAGCGCTTCTTTCGGCCACTGACCCACGACCTCCTTTTTGACGTCGTGAAAGGCCTCCACGCCACTGTCACCCATGTGCAGATTGACCGTCTCGAAGACGGCGTCTTCTACGGCTCCATCTGGCTGCAACGTGAAGGCGGCGAGCACTTCGCTGTCGACGCCCGCCCCTCCGACGCCATGGCATTGGCGCTGGCCGAAGGCGCCCCCATCTACGCCCACGTCGACGTGTTGCGCCACGCCGCGCACCGCATCCCCTCCGACGTCGAACGGTAACCGACACCGAGCCCAAGCGGGCCGTTGTCTTCTGCGCAAGCTGCGCAACGCTGTCGTCTGACGGCGCGCAGGTTGCGCAGCGCATCGTCGTCCACATCGTGCAAACGCCGCTGGGCCACGCCCGCAGCGGCGGGCGTCGACTTGGTTCGCTTTCTGCAACGACGGGCGCAGGAGGAGAACATGTCCCACATTCCATCTCACTTGCTCACCCGTGTTGCGCTGACCTGCACCCTGGCGGCCAGCACCGTCGTCACCGGCTGTGCGCTCGAACCCACCTGCGACAGCTGGCAGGACTGCCCCGTCATGGAGACTTGCTCTGAAGACCGGCAATGCGTCGCCATCGACGTCGACGACGACATGCTGCCGCAGACGACCGGCCCGCTCATCATCCCCGGCGGGGCCAACGCAGCGGCGAACCCCGGCAACGTCACCACGTCCTATGCGTCGTCAGGTGCCGACACCACCCTCGACGCACACTTTGGCAGTGAAGACTTCGACGGCGAAGCCCGCGCGACCATGATGCAAGACCTGTCGACAGGCTTCACCACCGTGACCGTAGAGCGCATCACCGACGACCAAATCGGATTCGTGATCTTCGGCTTCGACCGGCAACTCGACAGCGAAGACCTGGAGCCCGGCGAGGAGTTTGACAGCCGCACCGGCAGAGGCGTCACCGTCTCCGCGACGGGCTGCGCATCCGACCTCGACGGGCCCTTCTCGTACGACGAGCCGTCATCGACGGTCACCGGTCGTGTCGACGAGGTTGACGACGACCCAGGCCAACGCGTCATGACCGTGGAGTTCAGAGGCGCCACCCACGAAGGCACTGCCGTCTTTGCCTACGACGTCAATCTGTAGGCGACGCCTCGGTCGTTGTCACCGTCGCCACCGTCGCCACCGTCGTCATCGTCATCGTCGGCGGCGGCGGTGGACCCCACACCGCCGTCCACCGGTCGCGCAGCGACCCTGCGCGCACGACGTCGGCCACCATCTCGCCCCAGGCGTGCCAGGCGGCGACCCACGGATGATGCCGTGGCCGCCCGTCGGTGAGGCCGAATTCGACGGGGTCGCCATCGACGACGTCGGCGAAGGTGCCGAAGAGACGGTCCCAAATGATGAGCACGCCGCCGTAGTTCTTGTCGACGTAGGCGGCGTTGCGTCCGTGGTGCACAGCGTGGTGCTGCGGGGTGTTGAACACCCACTCCAACGGGCCAAGCCCGCCGACGAGTTGGGTGTGCAAGAACTCCTGATAGGTGAGGCTGCCGAACTGCACGCAGAGCACCATGAGGGGGTCGAAGCCCAACAGCGGCAACGGCAGCCAGAACACCACGGCGAAAAACGGCTGCCAGGTTTGGCGAAAAGCGACTGAGAAATTGAACTGCAGCGACGAGTGATGGGTCACGTGCGACGCCCACAACAGGCGCACCCGATGGCTGCAGCGGTGAAAGACGTAGAAGCAAAGGTCTTCAAGCACGACGAGGAGCACCCACTCCCACCACAGCCCGTGTCCGCCGGTGTGAAAGACGCCAGAGACCAGTTTGACCGGCGCATGCGCATGGCAGACTTGGTAGAGGCCGAGCACGACGACGCTCCACACCGCGGTGATGGCGACGTAGCCCCAATACAATGTGATGTTGCTGAGGGTGTCTTTGACGTCGTACAGCTGGCGTCCACGCATCCAACCGACGACGGCCTCGACGACAAACAACGTCAGCGTCGCCCAGCTCGCGGCGACGGCGAACACCAAGCCCAACGTCCACGGCGAGTCGGTGAGGCCGAGCACCGCGTCGATCGCTGCGTCGAGCCCCACCTGCACCTCAGCGCACTCCCGCCGCGACGGTCAGCAAGTCGGGAAAGGCCAAGTTGCCGCTGAGGGTCAACTGGGTGTGCCCGTCGACCCAGGTCACCGTCGAGAACGAGCCCATCATGCGCAGCACCACGTCGTGCTCGCCCGCCCGCAACGTTTTGCCCAACGGTGCCTCACCGGTGCGCAAGTGCCGACTCTGGGTGAGCACCAACACGCTGGCGCCGCGGTTCATCACCATGGCCAACATCGGCAGACAGTGTTGCGCCCGCACCACCTTTTGCACCTTGTGGCCGTGGGGCAGCCAACTGGGCTGTTTGACGTCGAAGTTCATGACCTCTTTGAGGTCGTCAAGGGCTTCGCCATCGACGCCGAGGTCCCAATCGAACACCACCGCGTTCTTGGGGAAGGCGAACGCAAAGGCATCGTCGTCGACGTCGATGTCGAAGCGAATCGTTTCGAACGCCATGTGGTACCACGGCTTGTTGTCGTGCCCGGTGAACGACATCCGCAAGGGCAGCGATGTCTTTTCGTCGTTCCACACCACGTGGTTCAGTCGGTGCGGCCCCTTGCGCAGGGGCACCACCTTCCACGTTGTGGCTCGACGTCCGGCCACCCGCTGGGTGCCGCGCAGCGAGAAGCCATAAACGTCGAGGCTGCGCTGCGTCAGTCGCTCGACATGGCGGCGCACGTCGACGCTGCCGACTTGCGGCAGGCCGCGCATGCGCACGCCCAACAGATGTTGCGGCCACCACATCAACAGCTGTTTTCCGTCGAAGACAAAGAGTTCGCCGCGATGCGCGTCGGGGCCCAGCGTCTCCACCCGCAGCTGGTTCGGCTTTTTGTAGAGCACCCTTTGCCGCAGCGAGACGCCGCCATCGAGGTGGGTCTCGACGGTGACGCCCTCATACGACCGGATGGAGTTCAGCCCGTCGACGACTTGGTCGGCCACCAGTTTCGACAGCCATCCGGCATGGCTGGTCGACGCCCACAGCGGAATGCCGGCAGCCGCGGCGCAAGCGCCCAGACCCAGCTGGCGCAGCAGTTGTCGTCGAGAATGCGGCTTCACGTCGTCCCCCTGTTGGTCTTACGGCGCCGGCGGGGCGTCGTCCGACGCGGTGCTCTTGGGCGGCGTCGCTGGCTCGGTGTCGTCAGTGGTGACCGGGTTTGTCGTCGACGACGTTGGGGCCGCCGACGTCGGCTGCGACGAAGGCGCCACCCGCTGCACCATCCCGGGCGGCAGCGAGACGACGCGGTCGTCGAGAAAGTTCACCATGATTTCGTCTGGGCCGGTGCGGCCGTGCACGTAGCCTGCCGTGCCGCCGAGCGCGACGGCGAGAGCACCGGCAGACGAAGTCGCCAACGGCAGCATGCGAAAGGTGGGGTCTTCAGAGAGAAACGAAACCCCCGACAGAGAACAGCCGACGGCGTTCAACACGCAACACGCGCCCAACCCCAACAACGCGCCTTGTCCGGCAGAGGTCCACGACGTTTGTTGCCGCAGCAGCTCAATGCGTCGACGCTGGCCCGCCACGCCGGCGGGGCCGTCGTCGGGGGCCTGGACTTCAAACTCGACGCCCCCGCTGGGGCCGATGCCTTCTTCGACGACGAGGGGGGTCTGGCCGATGACCTCGTTGCCCTTTTTCACGGTGGCGCCCGTGGGCGACGACCGCAACGTCGTGGGATGGGTGCACGCCGTCGACGACGTCACAGCGACGATGAGCGACAACAACAACAGATGGCGCACCATGGGCACTCCGACCGACTCCTGCGCAAGCGTCGCACGGAAACGACCACAGTGCATCCGGTGTTTTTCTGTGGTTGTCTCGATGCCGTGACTCGATGAACAATGGCGCGTGCCCTGAGCGCAATGAACTCATGCCCCGGCAATGCCCATGCCCCATCTCCATCGCATCCGTCTCGCGCTGACTGTCTTGTTCGTCGTCGTCGTGGGCGCACCCGTCGACGCCTTCGCCCAAGCGTCCGACGCACCAGAAGCCGTCTCTGCGCCCGCGCCTGATGCTGCGTCCCCAGCAGAGCCGGCGGCGGCCACGCCCGACGAAGTCGCGGACCTGCAAGACCAGCTAGAGGCAGAGCGAGAAGCGCTGCGCCGAGAACGTGAGGCGCTTCAGCGAGAGCGAAAGGCGTTGGAGCAAGAGCGGAAGGCGTCACGCCCGCCCGCGCCTCCGCCCGCGCCGGTCGACGACACAGACGAGGCCCGCGCCAAACCAGCCACCACGTCCAACGTGGTCGACCGTGCCATCGTCGCCGCCTTCTGGACGTCGTTGGGGCACCTCGGTGGCGTGTTGCTCGCGCTTCCTGCCGCCGTTGGCGCCGGGGTGGGGGTCTTTGCGCTGACCCCCTTTTACACCCTCCCCGGTGTTGCCGCGTTTACGTTGACGCTGTTTGCCGCCCCGCTGCTCGGCAACGTCGCTGGTGCCTATTTTGCGAACAACGACCTCAAGGGATGGCGGGTGCTGGCGCCCATCGCTTTGTCGACGGTGTTGCACTACGTCGCTTTGGCCCCTGGCATCGTGGTCTCAGCGGTGATGTTTGGGCCGTTGATGACCTCGACCGGCACGTTTTCAGGCGTCACGCAGTTGATCGGCTTTGTGGGCTTTGGCGCCGGCTTGGTGTTCTCGGTGCCGTTGGCCGTCGCGGGCTCGGCACTCGGTGCCGGACTCGGCCGCGCCATCGTCGACGATGGCGACTTGCAGGAGTAACCGGCACACATGGACAGAAGCCCCAGGGTGGCACGAAGAATCTGATCTCGTCGCCGACACATCGCGGTATACGGCGGCCATGACCCGTACACGCTTCTTGTCCCATTCGCTCTTGGCCGCCGCCTGTTCGCTCAGCTTTGCCTGCAGCAACACCCAGTCGGCTGAGAAACCTGCTGAAACCAAGCCGCAAGAGCCAGCGCCGCCGACCGCTGCCGACGCCAAAGCCTTCGTCGACAAAACCGACCAAGAGCTGAAAGAGCAATGGACCGACGTCAGCCGCGCCGAGTGGGTGAAGTCGACGTACATCACGCAAGACACCGTCGCGCTCGCTGCCAAAGCCAACGAAGGGCTGATGGGCTACACGTCGAACGCCATCAAGACGGCGGCGACGTTCAACGGCGTCGAAGGCATCGACGAGGCCTCCGCGCGTCAGTTGCACCTGCTGAAGATTTCGTCGTCGCTGCCGGCGCCATCTGACCCTGCCAAGCGCAAACAGCTGGCCGAGATCGCCGCCAAGATGGAGTCGATGTACGGCGCCGGCAAGTATTGCCCGCCGCCCTCGGCAGAGGCGCCTGTCGCCTACAAAAGCGACGACAAAACCGACGACAAAAAGCGCGAGAAGAAGAGCCGCAAAAACCGCAAAAAGGGCGAAGAGGCGGCAGCTGAACCTGCAGCGAAGCCGGCCAAACCCGACTGCATGGACCTCGGCGAACTCAGCAAGATCATCGCCGAGAGCGACAGCTACGACGAGCGCCTCGAGGCGTGGAAGGGCTGGCGCACCATCTCTGAGCCCATGAAAGACGACTTCAAAACCTTCGTTGAGCTCGGCAACGAAGGCGCCCAAGAAATCGGCTTCAAGAACATGGGCGAGCTGTGGCGCGCGGGGTACGACATGCCCGCCGAAGACTTCGAGAAAACCGTCGAAGGCCTGTGGCAAGAGGTGAAACCCCTCTACGAAGACCTGCACTGCTACGCCCGTCGTCGTCTGGCCAAGAAGTACGAGGGCAAGTTCGACGCCAACGGCAAAATCCCCGCCCACATCTTCGGCAACATGTGGGCCCAAGACTGGGCCAAGATCTACGACGACCTGCGTCCGTACGAGACGAAGACCTCCCTCGACGTCGACGGCGCCCTCAAAGCGCAAAATTACGACGCCGAAAAAATGGTGCGCCGCGCTGAAGACTTCTTCACGTCGATGGGCATGAAGAAACTGCCCGACACCTTCTGGGAGCGCAGCCAGTTCTTGAAGCCCCAAGACCGCGACGTCGTGTGCCACGCCTCGGCGTGGGACGTCACCTACGACGCCGACGTGCGCATCAAGATGTGCATCAAGATCGACGAAGAAGACCTCATCACCATCCACCACGAGCTCGGACACATCTACTACTACCTCTACTACTACGACAAACCCGTGCTCTTTCAGACGGGCGCCCACGACGGATTCCACGAGGCCATCGGCGACGCCCTCGCCCTCAGCGTGACCCCCGGCTACCTCAAACAAGCCGGCATCCTCGACGCGGTGCCCTCGTCTGAAGAAGACGTCATCAACGTGCAACTCAAGCGCGCCCTCGACAAGATCGCTTTCTTGCCCTTCGGCCGCATGATCGACCAATGGCGCTGGGACGTGTTCAGCGGCAAGGTCGCGCCCGCCGACTACAACAAACACTGGTGGAAACTGCGCGGTGACTACCAAGGCATCGCCGCCCCCGTCGAGCGCACCGACGCGTCGTTCGACCCCGGCGCCAAGTACCACATCCCCGCCAACGTGCCGTACGTGCGCTACTTCTTGTCGTTCGTGCTGCAGTTCCAGTTCTACAAAGCCATGTGCGACGCCGCCGGCCACACCGGCCCTCTGCACGAGTGCAGCTTCTACGGCTCCAAAGAAGCCGGCACCAAGCTGAGCAACATGCTCGCCCTCGGCGCCTCCAAGCCTTGGCCCGACGCCATGGAAGCCCTCACCGGCAAGCGCGAGATGAGCGCCACCGCCATCAAGGAGTACTTCGCTCCGTTGTCGGCGTGGCTGAAGAAAGAGAACGAAGGCCAACAGTGCGGCTGGTAGCTCGGCCGCCCCAGGCACTCCGTTTGCGGCGTTGCTGTGCTTCTCAGTCGGTCACGGGAACTCGCTGCGCGAGATTCCTTTGAAGTTTTGGCTGGCCAAAACTTCTAGACCCAGGGTTGCTCCCTCCCTGCGATGCTCGCGCCTTGCAACCAGAGCACCTGGAGCGCCCTTCGGCTTCGGGCCTTCTTCAGTGTCTGAAAAACTGTGTTGATGTTGTGATGACGTCAATGCCGAACGCCCTCGTCGTCGACGGGGGCGTTTTTCTTTCGGCGGTTTTAGTAGCGCATGGCTCCCGTCCTGCCTGCACGAATGACGCTGGCGACAGCGGGCTTTGCGACGTCAGGAGGAGCATCAGCGTCGATGTGATGTTCGCCATCGGAAGAAGACACCCAGCTGTCGGCAGTGACGACAGCGATGGCTGGCGTCGCCGCCGTCGCCGCGACCACAAGCCCCATGACGACGATGCCCACTGCGATGGAGAACGCGGACTGGCTGCTGCCAAATCCAACGCCGCCGAGTGGTGAATCGCCGCGCAGCAAGTTGGAGCCGATGACGACGGCTGCGAGAATGGGGCCCGCCACCGCCGCCACACCTGCCGCTGCGAGTGCGGCCCAGCCGATGTTCTCGGCGCTGTCGTCGTCGGCCAGCCATCTTTTCGCCGCCAACGACGCGGCACTCACAGAAGCCAACCCCAGACCACTTCCCATGCCGAGGAGCACAAAGAGATACCCGGCGTAGACCCAACTCGGCATGGACTGGACCCCCACCGCCAACAACGCCGTGTCGGCGACCGTTCCTACGCCGATGCAGCTGCTCAGCGTTGCCACCGGGCCAAGGCAGGCAGCAGCCTCAGCAGCAAATGCAGTCGGTGACACTGCCAAGCAGGTGCTGGCCGACGAGGTCTTTGGGGCGTCGCCGTCCGGCTCTGCCGACGCTGTCGTTGTGGGGGCAGCATCGGCCTCTGTCGTTGTCGTCGTCTCCGCCTCCGGCAAAGGTTCTACGGCAGGCACCACCTTGATCGGCGCCGGGGGCGGCACAAGGGGCATTGTCGGCGCCCTGTCTTCGTCGAGGTCCTCGTCCGGGACCTGCTGCGAACCTGAGACATCCGACGTCGACGTCGTGGCTTCTTCGACACCACGTGCAGCCGGCTCCGTACCATTGGTGTCTGCCGACGGGGGCTGCCCGTCGAGGACGTCTTCTTCGGGAGTCGCGTTGTCCACGGTGCTTTCTGTCGGGGGAGCGAGCGCCGCCCACGACGGGAAACCGCCAAGAACGACAGACAACAAGACCCACAGTGCTGAACAACGAATGCGGCAGAACATGTTGTGGGTGTGTCACATTGGGAGGCGAACATCCAAGCTCGACAAGGGGACAGCGATTTCGGCGTCGACCGCCACAGGTGGCGACGGCGTTGCTTTGCAAATCAGAGTTCTGGGGGAACAACGCACTTGCGCCAACGGTCGTTGGTGCCAACTGGAGTGCCAACGATGATTCCGTCTCCCTTCCGCCGCCCGCTGGGCATGATGCATCCAAGGCTGCAACCGCTGGCGCGCGGGGTGCGGACGGTCGAACGCCTCGTGCAGTGGACGCTCAGCGAGGCGCGCTTTGCCTCGACGTCATCGACGACGTCACTCCAGCACCGAGTGAAGAGACATCAGAGTGTGCTGCGCCGCAAACTCGGCGCCACCGACATGCAGTTGCAAGAGCAGAAGGTGCAGAACCTCCGCTGCGTCATCCGCGCCCTCGACGGACGCCTGCTTCGTCCAGGCGAAACGCTGTCGTTCTGTCGGGCGGTGGGTCCGCCGCTGCGCATCCGTGGATTCGTCGACGGCATGCAGCTGTCGCGCGGCGAGGCCGTCGTCGGCGTGGGCGGCGGCATGTGCCAGGCATCGAACCTCCTCTACTGGCTGACGCTTCACAGTGAACTCACCATCGTCGAACGCCACCACCACTCCTTCGACCCCTTCCCCGACGACGGACGCGTCTTGCCCTACGCCAGCGGCGCCACCGTGCTGTGGCCCCACCGCGACCTGCAGGTGCGCAACAACACCGACGACACCTTTCAGATTCGAATGTGGCTCGACGACAAATGCCTCAACGGCGACCTCCGTTGCGACCGACGGCCACGACGGAGCTTTAGCGTCTTCGAACGCGGCCATGCCTTCTTCGTCGACGATGGCGTCACCTACCGACGCAATGAACTGTGGCGTCGGGTGCGGGTGCGCGACACCGGGAAGCATCTGGCCGAAGAGTTCATCGTCGCCAACTGTGGCGAGGTCAAATACGACGTCCACGTGTGACCTCTGCGAAGCCCTGGTGCCACGCACCTCTTGCATGACGCAAACTGCCGAACCTTTGGCGTCGTCGTCACTGGCATCACCTGACCCGCCTCGTCAACGTCGTCGGTCAAGGGGGCCCCCATGCACATCCTTCGCTTTCTCCTCGTGACGACGACGCTCGCGCTGTTCGGCTGCCCGACGCCCGTCCCCGGCGACACGGCTCAACAGCCCCCGTCCCCGGACGTGCTCGTCGACGACGCCGGTGACGTCGACGACGATGCTGGAGCAACACCAGACGATGCGGGGGCAACACCGACCGACGCGGGTCCAACACTGACCGACGCCGGATCAACACCGACCGACGCAGGCACCGGCGGCACTCTTGCCGAACGCCATCCGGGTGACGTCGGGCTCGCCAGCCATCCGTCGGTGTTGTTCTTCGACGACTTCGAAAACGGCTGGGGCCGCTGGGATGCCCCCCAAGCCGACACCGCCCACCTCTTCGTCGAAGACGACGCCAGCCGAGCCGCCTCGGGCGATGCCTACTTGCGTTCAACGGTGACGCGACAACAGCTGCAAGAGACGCAATACATCTCGTCGCAAACGTCGGTGCGGCACGCGCGTGTCGACGAGGCCTACTACCGCTTTTACGCGCGCTTTGAGACGGTGGCGCCCAACCCCCATCACTGGGTGCGCTTTGCTGCTGGCGACGAGACCTACAACTCGTCGGGGTTGGCAAACACGGTGCCGCCCGGCGATCGTGGCTTTTGGTTCGACTTCGACGTCAACACCAACAACCTCTTCAACTTCTACGTCTACTGGCACGCCATGCGATCGGGGCGCTGCAACGACGGCTCCACCGTCGAGGGGTGCGACGGCGACCAGGGCAACACCTACCACTACGGCAACGTCTTTCGCCCCGCCGACCAACAACCGTTCGAGCGCGGTGCGTGGTTCTGCATTGAGATTCGCGCCAAGGCCAACACCGTCGGCGACGACGACGGCGCCCTCGAATATTGGATCGACGACGTCCCGGTGGGCGCCTACGGCCCCGGCTACCCCGTCGGCACTTGGCTGCGCGATCAGTTTCACGAAGGCGGATGCGACTTCTTCGCCTGTGATGACCCCACGCCGTTTTCTGGCTTCAACTTTCGCACGTCAGACGACGTCAAACTGCAGCGTTTGGTGCTCGATGCCTACTACGAGCGCGGCAGCAGTGAGAACCGACGCACGCAGATGGAGAACAACGGTCTCGTCGTCGACGACGCCTACACCATCTTCTACGACGACGTCGTCGTGGCCACCGAACGCATTGGCTGTCGTCGCTGAGGCAGCCACACGGCGACGGAACACCTGGTTGCCCAATTGAGAACGCCCCCGTCGATGCGGGGGCGTTTCTGCCGATGAGGGTTTTGTTTAGGGCGCAACCCAAAGCGTGTCGGCAACATCGTCACCGTTGAAGTCGCCGAGCGCCGGGATGCCATCGCCATCGAGGCGAATCGTTTCGGGGTGTCGGCCGGCGGTGTTGCGCTGCATCAGCCACACCTTTGTTGTGGTGACGCCGTCGCGTGCGAAGATCAGGTCGTCGGTTCCGTCGGCATTCAGGTCGGCCACCTTGATGTTGTAGTCGCGTGCGGTGGAGCACGAATCGCCATCAATTTGCGGGGCGTCCGAAGGCACGAATGCACCAGATGCGAGGTTGAAGAACCAGAATCGCTCGGGGTCGCAGCCGGCCTTGAACCAGAAGATGTCGCCTGCGCCATCTCCGTTGAAATCGCCCGCGACAGGTTTGTACCCCGTGCGGTTGAAGGCTGGAGGGGATTGGGACGTGTCCCACGAGTTGCGGGTGGCTGTGGCGTACCAAATGTAGGTGATGCCTGAGCTTTGCTTGTACCAAAGAACGTCGTCACGGCCGTCGTTGTTGTAGTCACCCACCAAGGGAGTGTACGTGCCATTGACGCTTTGGGTTCGGAGGCTGGTGAACGTGCGATTGCTTTCACCGAAATGCAGGTACTCGTTCCCGCTGCCGGGTCGGTAGAAGAAGATGTCGTCGACACCATCTCCGTCGAAGTCGCCGACAGCTGGCACATAGTTGGCGTTGGCGTTGGGTTGCGTGACGACGTCGAACGTGCCGGTGGCCGTTCCGTACCAGGCGGATTCGATGGCGGACCCGGCTTTGTAGAAGAAGGCGTCGTCAAAGCCGTCGCCGTCAAAGTCGCCGACAAGCGGGACGGTGTTGTTGGCTTCGTTTTGCCCTTCGGCGACGACCACCAGTGCGCGCTTGTCGCCACACGAGCGGTCATCGCCGGAGCTATCACGCAACGTCGTGCACAGATGGCGATGCATCATCACGAAGTCGTTGTTGTCGGGGAGCACGGCGTTGGAAAATCCATCCCCCTGCGGGAAGAACTCGATTTGGTTGCCGTTGTAGCCGATCACGAACAGCCTCGACGACCCTTGCGATTGACCGATGACGGCCGACAAACCGAGGTCGCCGTCTTCGGTGTCGTCGTCACCATTGAGCATGTGAAAGGTTGAGCAAGAAAACGGTGCCCCTGCGCCGCAGTCGTCATTGATGTACGTGATGCGAGGACGACCGTAGGTGTATTGGCTCAAGAGGAAGGCGCCGTTGGGGGCATCGTGGTCGGTGGGCATCCACACCAGCGACGGTTTGGTGCCGATGTCAGCGCGCTGTCCTGTCGAATAGACCGTCGACCAGTTCTCTGGCGTCGCCATCTTGTGCAGCACCAGGTGGTTCGAGGCCGCCTGCGTGACCAGATGCACCTCATCCCCCATCGCCGTGGGACGAGAAGCCAAGACCGGTGCGCGCTCGGAGGTCAGCCCGGTGTTGGAGCTGCTCCAAGACCAATACCCGTCGGGGCTTGTCTGTCCGCCGTCCTCAACACCGCCATCCGAAAGAATCTCTCGAAAGACGGCGCGAGCCATCCACACCTGGCCGTCGGCACGACGCCAGGCCGCGTACAGCAAGTCGTTGGCAGCGGTGAGCGAAACCGGTTCGACGTCAGATGCGAAACTCCCAGCGAAGGTTTGGGTGAGGTACGTCGCTGCAAGGGAGTTGTCGGCGTAGCGAGTGAGCTCGTAGACGCTGAACGTCAGTTGGTCTGTGTTGCGGAGAACCAGCATGGGGGAGCCGTCGACCACCGCGGTCGAGACGGCGAGGGTGGTGGAGATGTTCAGCGGAGCGGGGGCACTCCATTGGGCGGCGAGGTGTGCAGAGGAGTAGGCATCTCGGATGTGGGAGGCTTGGAGGTGACGAGCCATCACCTGCTGGTTGTTGTCGACGTACAGCATGTAGACGTCGTCGCCGTCGGCGCCGGGGAAGGTCACCAACGCCGGCGCGCTTGACGTGGTGCTGGGCACCCTGTGTCGATGCGTGCCGTGGGATTTGGCCGACTCCGAAAACGAAGACTCCATGCGCGAGATGCGCAGTGGGGCGCGCACAGGCACGTCGTTGAAGACGCCATCGCGGTTGAAGTCGACCGACAGGGTGCCATCACCGTTGTCTTCCCAGCGGAGCCAGTAGTCATCGAAGCCATTCGCCGCCATGGGGAGATGCAAGGCGGCGGCACGACGTTCGTCGACGTACGGAAACAAGGAATCATGCTCACCACGGCTGAACCGCGCCACACCCAGGTGGTCGGTGGCGCGTGCGTTGACGGGCGCCATGGTGCTGTGATGGTTGATTCGGTTTGCGCCGCCGCCTCCAGCGTCGTCGGTCAGCCCGAGCACGCGGCCAAACTCGCGCACAAATCCAGTGCTGGACTTGGCAACCATGAACTGCACAGATGAAACGCCTTGCGCGGGAGCGTCGTTCAAACACACGTAGAACGAATGCGGACGACGAACGGGCCGGAAGTGACCGTCCTCAATCGCGGCCTGCTTGGCGTCTCCCACGTCGTTGCAGTCGCGTGAGACGCGATTGCTGCCGCCGCCGCTGTACACGAGGGAGTGGTTGACGGAGGTGTTGGTTGAGGTGCAGGTGGCGTCGGCTTCACAGTCGTAGTCGGCAACCTCGACGCCCATCATGTCGAAGTGAAAGTGCAGCCCTGCTGCGCCGTCTGGGTTGCGCCAATCGTCGGCCCGGCCATCTGCGAAGCTGCGGACCACGTTTTCGGCCCAGCTGACGGGCACGCTGGGGAGTTGGTCGTTGTAGTCGACCTCGACGAACACATCTTTGTGCAGGGGGTCGGCGCCGAAGGCGGCATAGGGAACGCACTCGTCGTTGAGGCAGTGGCCCAAAAGCTCAGCACGGTCTGGGATGCCGTCGTCGTCGGTGTCGGATGGGTGGAACAAAGCGCAATCCCAGCCGACCACGTGGGTGTCGTCGGCACTGCTGCACGTGCCGATGGCTTTTTCGAACGCGTCGCCCAAGCCGTCGCAGTCGGCGTCCTCGCGCCCGCAGGCGCCGAGCCGGGTGTCGTTGAACCCCACCTTGACGGCGTCGTTCGCGGGTGCGCCTACGAAGACGCTGAAGTGGTCGTCGCGTTCGCGGGTGAGTTCGATGGCGGAGTGGCCGGGGGCGGACTGGGCAAACGTGGCGTAAGGATACGACGCATGTGGACGTTCGACGATGAGTTGGTGCACAGAAGCGGAGCCGTCTTGCGGTGGTTGCACCGTGACGACTTCGCCGTCGACGTCGCCGCACACCTCGACTTTTCGGCCGCCGAGGCTCACCACGTGGTGTTCTGAATACGTCTCGTGGCCGAGGTAGTACTCAAGGATGCGAAAGTCGGCGGCCGGAGAGCTGCCCACGCCAACGAAGGTGACTGTGGCGTTCGTGTCGGCATAGAGCACGTAGTACTTGCCCTCATCGCTGCCGATTTGCTGTCCGTCTGCATTGAAGAGAAACGGCCGCGGGGTGTCGTCATTCGCCTCAAGAAAGAACAGATAGGTTCGACCTGACCTTGTAGGGAATTCATATGTGAACATCGGTCCAGGTGATGTTTCAACCAGATTGGTTTGTGGCGGACAGGCCGCAGATGACGCTTGTGCGCCGCCTACGAGCGACATCGCGAACAGCGCCAGGCCAAGCTGAAAGGGTGTTTTTCGACGCAAAACAGGCTCCAGGAGATTTGGTGGATGCCTGATTGACGAGTCGGAGTGCCCCATTTCAGTCAGAAGTTGGGGGTCAGCGTTGTAGACCAAAAAAGAACGCAGCCTATTCCTTCACCTCCAAGGTGAACCGGCCCCCGCGGCGCTCCAACTCCTCCAACATGTCGCTGCGAAAGGCGCGTTGCACATCCGCGTTGCCCACAATGCCGATGCAGCCACGGGTGCCAGGTGGGCCGCCGTCGGGGTGGATGCGCAGCAGACTGCGAATGTCGCCGACGCGGGCGTCGAATTTGTCGCTGAGGGCAAAGCTGTACCCTTCGCCGTCGACGAGCATCGACGCATTTGACGGGTTCTCGTCGACGAGACGGGTGACGCGGTAGCGGCCGGGGGGCAGATGGCCTCGTCCGCCGCCGCCTGAGCGAAAGTCATAGGTCTTGCCGTTCACCGTGATGCGGCCATACGCCAGCTGGTCGAGTTCACCCTCGTCGACGTAGCCGTCGAACTGCGCGACGCGGTTGGGCACGTCGGTGACGCTGCGGGGGGAGACGGGTGGCGACTTGGGCCGTTGACGACGTCGTGTCTTGGCAGAGGCGGAAGCCGGAGACGCCGAGGTGCGCAACGGATTCACTGCCGCAGCTGACGCACGGGCGGCACCATCTTGGCGTGGCGTCATCGGCGTGGCGGCGATGTCATCGTCGTCGACAACGGTGTCGCGCGCGGCATTGCTGTTGCGGATGAAGCGCCGCCGGCCGCGACAGCTGGGGTGGGAGGTCGTCGCCGACCACTGGCAGAGTTCATCCAGACTCGGCAGCAGCGTCGTCGGTTGGTCGGCGCCAAAGGTGGCGGCGATCTCGACGGCGTGTCCTTGCAGCAGGCCGTCCAACACGTCGGTGCCGACGAAGACGTCGCCATCGTCGACGACAAACGGCACGGTGCGTCCGCGCTGTGAGAGGTGGAGGTCGGCCGGGCAGGGGACGGGGTGGGCGTCGGCCCAATCGCCTTCACCGTCGACGACGCGCACGTGTTCGTGCTCGGGCATGAACAACAGCAGAGCTCCCCAGCCGAGCACGTCGGCGGCGAGGGCCCCCGCGGCGAGCGCTTCATCCAGCTGTCGGTCTTGGGGTTTGTCGGTGTAGATCTTGGCCAACAGCACGCCGGCGGCGACGGCTTCGGCGCCCATCAGCAAGCCGTAGAGGCCGCGCTCCAACGGCGCAAACGACTTGATGTGTTGCTCGACCTCGACGTCGGCCGGGCGTGTGCGCTCCAAGCACGTCAGCTGCAGCATCGACGTCGACGGCGTCTCGTCACTAGGAGACGGGGTTGAAGACGAGGCAGCAGGAGAAGACGCGTCGTCCTGACGAGCCGGCGGTGTGGCGTCGTCGAGGCGAAACGACATTTGCACCTCGACGTCATCGCCGATGGGCGACTTCGTCTCCTTGACGACTTCGCCGAGGGGCATGTTGCCGTAGTGGGCGGCGTACCGCACAGCAGAGCATCCCGTCGACGTCACCGCACAGCCTGCGACGACGACGGCCAACACAAAACGCATGAGCATGAGGCTCAGACGGCACCCAATGACGTGGATTCAGCCGTCGTGTGCGCCAACGCACGGCACGCCCTGGCCTCCGCCGTCGACGCGACCTACGGGTCGGGTTGGCAGCGGGGGCACAAAAACGTCGACCGGCTCCCTTGCACCCAGCGTTCGACGAGGGTGCCGCATTCCCGACACGGCTCGTCTTCACGCAAGAACACCCACAGGTGATCTTGGTGGGCGCCCCGTTTGCCGTCGGCGTCGACGTAGTCCGAGAAGCTGGTGCCGCCGTGCGCCACGGCGTCGTTCATCACTTCTTCGACGGCGTCGACCAAGCGGCGGGCTTGGACGTCGTCGAGGGCCGACCCCGCCCAATAGGGCGACAACCGGGCCACAAAGCATGCCTCCGACGCATAGATGTTGCCGACGCCGCAGGTCACGCGTTGGTCGAGGAGCACGTCTTTGATGGCGCGCGACGTCGACTGCAGCTTGGCGACGACAAAAGCGCGGTCGTCGTCGGTGAAGGCATTGGGGTCGGGCCCCAACTTTGCGCATTCTGCGTCGAACTGCCGCCGCGACGTGTACGGCACGACCTCGCCAAACCGGCGGGGGTCGACATAGCGAAACTGCCAGCGCTCGCCTTGGGCGGTGACGACGTCGAGCATCACGTGGGTGTGCTTTTCGACGACGTCGTCGGGGCGGCAGAGGAGGGCACGCCCACTCATGCCGAGGCGCACGAACAGACCTTCGTGGTCGGCGTCGTCGAGCCCCATCCACAACAGCTTGCCTTTGCGGCGCACGTGGTGAACTTGTCGTCCGTCGGCAAAGGCGAGGTCGGCGGTGTTGACGGGGGTGCGCAACTTCAGGTCAGACACCCAAGGCGATGACAGCGTTGCGCCCGTCATCCTCGACGACAGCGTGCGTCGAACGCTCTCGACCTCGGGGCCCTCAGGCATCGCCGTCCTCGTCGACACCGTCGGCAGCGGCCTCGGGAGCCGCAGCTTGCGCGGCCTTCACCGTCTCCATGTGCCGCACGCGCTTGCGCTTTTCGCCGGGCATGAGCACGTCGATGTCGAGGTCGTCGAAGGCGCGGGCGAGGGCCACGAAGGCGTCGACCTCCACTTGTTCGGGCCGCAACTTCGACGACACGCCGGCGTTGTCCATGGCGTCGACGGCGCCCTCGACGTGTTTGAAGCTGTTGCGCAGCGTCTTGCGCCGCTTGTGAAACGCCGTCTTCACCACCGCGCGCAGCGTTTGAAAAGAGGCTTCGCCACCGCGTGGCGACGGCAACGACGCCATGCGCACCACGCCGCCGTCGACTTCAGGTGGAGGCCAGAACGCGCCGGCTTTGACCTTGAGGGCCATGTCGACGTCGAAGAGGTGCCACAGCAACACCGTGAGCACGCCGTAGTTCTTGGTGCCCACCTCGGCGCACAGCCGCTCGGCGACTTCGAGCTGCATCAAGAACACCGCGCCGTGCAGTTGCTCCCAATGGGCGCAGGCGCGCAAACAAAGGTCGGACGTCAAGTGGTAGGGGAGGTTGCCAGCGATGACCGCTTTGCCGTCGGCCCCGTCGAGGATGGGCTCGAGGGGATGGGTGACGGCGTTGGCTTCGTGCAAGAAGAAGCGCCCCTCGTCGATCTCGGCGTGAAAGTGCTCGCGCAAGATGGGGGGCAAGTCGCGGTCACGCTCGATGGCGTGCACGGTGGTGTTTCCGTCGAGAAGAGGGCCGGTGAGGGCGCCCAGGCCAGGGCCGAACTCGATGACAGTGCGGGTGTTGGGGGTGTCACAGCTTTTGGGAAACAGCCCCAGCGCCGCGCCAGCGATGCCTGCCAACTTGCTGTCGTCGACGAGAAAGTTCTGCCCAAAGCTGTGTTTCGGGCGGATGCCTCTCGACGTCATCCATGTTTTGGGGTGGATGTCAGTGCGCATCGCACGGCTCCTCGCGCCTCAAAGGCAGAATTGCAGAAGGCTCGGACAAGTCCGAGCCCTCCCCGCGTCGCTGACGTGACGGTCAGCGAACGTGGTCACATGTGCAAGCCGTGGGTGGCTTCGTACTCGGCTTGCAAGTCGGCCACGCGGCGGTCGAGCACCGAGCGCACAGGGCGGTCGAAGCGCACCTTGCCGGCTGCGATTTCGCGCAGGGCAATGACGGGCTCTTTGTTTTTTTGGTTGTCGACGAGGGCGCGGCTGCCCTTCATGAGCTGGCGGGTGCGGCCGGTGGCCAGCAGCACGAGCGCAAAGCGGTTGTCGAGCTCGACCAAGCAGTCTTCAACGGTGACGCGAGCCATGTGATCTCCTCAGAGGCTATGCCTGCAAAAAGCAGTGTAGACGGGCGTCTTACTGGAGGATTTTGACCCTGGCAAGATGCCGTTCGTGTCTTTTGCCTCCGGTGCCGCCGCGGTCAGTCTTCAGAGCCGGCGCCATACCATTTGGCGCAGAACCCTGTGCCGTAGGGATGCTCGTCGGTGTCGCCCACCATGTATTGCAGGCGCTGCAACACGGCATCCTCGTCGGGGCGGAGCCGCAAAAGCCGCTTTTGAAAGGTCACCCCGCGCACCAGGTCGCCTTGCTGGCGATAGGCATCGGCCAACCGACGCAGGAGGCCCTCGTCGTCGGGGTTGTCGCGCAGGGCCTGCCGCATGGCCACCAGGCGGTTGGAGCCTTTGGCGTCGAAGTCAAACCCGTCTTTGTCTTTGGCGGCCCGCAGTGCCGCCCGCACCTCTTGGTTTTGCGGCTGCAGGAGAAAACTGCGGCGAAAGGCAAGCGCCGACTGGGCACGCTGCGACTTGCTCCCCGTCGACAACGCCTTGGCGCGCTCGGCCTCGGCGTCGGCTTGCAGTGCACTGAGTTCTTCAGCAGTCGACTGCGGCATCTTGCGCGCCCGGGTCAGCAGCCCTTGGATGGCGTCGCTTTGCGGCAGCAAGAACGTCAGCAGGTCTTGCAAGGCGTGTTGCGCCGACGGGTACCGCTGGTCGCGGTCTTGGTGCATCAGCCGCTCAGCGACGTGCTCGAGGAGGGCGGGCACCGTCGGATCCATCTCGAACAGCGGCACCACCTCGCCTTCGGTGATCTTCAACAGCGTCGCGCTGGGGTTGTCGGTGATGAACGGGTTTTTGCCGACGAGCATCTCGTACAACAGCACGCCGGCCGAGTAGAGGTCGGAGCGCTCGTCGAGAGGCTTGGCGCGCACCTGCTCGGGTGACATGTACAACGCCGTGCCTTCCATGCCGGCTTTGCCCTGGTCGTCGAAGCGACAGGCGACGCCGAAGTCGGCGAGCAACACCCGTCCGTCGGAGTGAATGAGCAGGTTCTCGGGCTTGACGTCGCGGTGCAAAATGCCAGCGCTGTGGCAGGCGGCGAGCGCCCGCAACAGGTCGGTGACGACGACGGCGGCCACCAGCGGAGGCACCTTGCCCATGGCTTTGACCAAGGCGTTGACCGTGCCGCCGGTGATGAGCTCACAGGCCAGGTGGGGCCGCTGTGCGTCGGGGTGCGACTCCAAAACGCGCACCACGTTTTCGTGTTGCACCTCGGCCCACAGGGTCGCTTCTTGCGTGAACCGCTTGCGGGTGTCGACGTCGTCGGTGAGGTGGCTGTGCACCATCTTCAGAGCGACTTGGTCGTCGTGGGATTTGCGTGTGGCGCGCACCACCTCTGCCATGCCGCCACTGCCGAGGCGGTCGTGCAGTTCGAATCCGTCGAGCGACTTCTTTTCTTCGCCGGTGCCTGCGGCCATGCCCACAGCGTCGAGCATGCCGTCGTCCATGAGCGTCGGCATCTTGCGCTGGGTGGGCATGGAGGCCGCGCCGCCGCGCAAGGCCGAGATCGACAGCTCTTCGTCTTCGGGGGGCGACTCGAGCACCGGGCGGGTGTTGGTGAAGGCGCTTTCTTCAAAGCCAGACGCGGCGTCTTCAAGCTCCGCGCCGAAGCCACCACTGTCGGCGAATCCGCCGTCGCCCGAGGCACTGGAGCCGAGTTGGTCGTCGGCCAAGGCCATGCGCAACGCCGTTGGCAGCACTCCGCGCTGGGCGTCAAAGCTGTCGTACAGCTCGGGGTTGGTGTGCTCGTCGCCAGAGTCGGCCGCCACCGACACCGGGGTGAACTGCGGCGACCCAATGTAGGTGTCTTGCGAAGGAGCAGAGGCGGGGGCGACGTCTTGCGAGGGGGCCCCGGCCATCTGCGTCGACGACGGGGCGGCGCCCTCTGACCCGGTGCTGGGCGCGTCGCCCCATTGCGCCACGAACGCGGCGGCCGCCGCCTCCGCAGCCTCGAGGTCGCTGAGTTCGTGCGCGTCGGATGGCGGCAGCGGCGGCGTCACCAACGGCGACGGTGCCACTTCAGTCGCCGGCGTGGTCACGGCCTGTCGGGCGACATCCGACAAAGCCTCGTCGCTGCCGTCTTCGCTGTTTTGCGTGGCAGGGATGTCCCACAAGTTTTGCGGCCGGGTCTGGCCCTCTTGCGAGCCTGGCGTCGACGCCAAGGCGGGGGCCGGGGCTGCCGCTGCCGTCTCGGTCGGCACCTCAGGAGCAAGGTGGGTGTCGGCGTGGGGCGACACTGCGTCGACGACGCCGTGCAGCGGGATGGAAAAACTCTCGGTGGCGTCCTCTTCGCTGACGACGTCGAGCATGTCGTCAATGGCCAGTGCGGGCGCCGCTGTGGCGTCGACGTCGGCATCGCTGTCGTCGTCGGCAGGCTCAGGTCGAAGCGTCACCTGCCGCATGACCGTCGGCTCGGCAGCGTCTGCTTCAGGGGTGTCTGCCTCAGGCGTGTCTGCTGCGATGACGTCGGGGGCGAGGGCGTCGAACGCATCGTCATCGTCATCATCATCGTCGTCGCTGAGGTCGTCGTCATCGAGCAGGAGCTCGCTGGCATCCATCGGCTGCGGCAGAGGCTGAGGCTCGAGTTCAATCGGGGCAGCTGGAGGGGCCGCTTGTTCGATGCTGTCGTCGACAATGTCCAACACGGCGTCGCCGTCGTCGGAGTCGTCCAAGTCTTCGGCGCTCAACACCGACGCCATCTGCACGACGTCGTCGACAGAGGCAAAGCCGCCTGCGTCGGCGGCGTCCACCGTCAGCTGCGCCTGGTGCACGCCCAAGACGTCGATGCGCTGCTGGGCGGCAATGTCGCCCGTGGCGTCGAGCCGGGTGGGCGCTTCTCGCTCAAACACCCGTGGCGGCGGCAGCAAAGCGGCGTTGTCGGCGAGGGCGGCGTTGGCTGCGAGCGGATCCATTGCTGGGTCGCCGTCGTCTGCGTCGTCGTCGACAGCCTCGACAGCGTCGGCGTCGGCGTTGTCAGCAGCCTCATCGTCGAGGATGGCTCCCGCCTCCATGCTCATTTCGGGGTCGAACACAAACGGCACGTCTTCGTCGGCCGCGTCGGCCTGCACGTCGGACGCTGCCGCCGGAGCTGCTGGCGCCTCCTCAGCGTCGACGAGCGGCGCCCCTTCCATGGAGGCGTCGAAGTCGAGGTCGAGGTCGACGGCGACGTCGAGGTCGAAGGCGTCGTCGGCGTGTTTTTCACGCAGCATCGACACATCGAACGCGCCAGAGAACCGTTGAATGAGCTGGTCGCTTTCGAGTTGGGCGAGGTTGGTGCCTGTCTCCATCGCCCGCCATGCGTTCGACACGGCGCCGTCGGACACGACCTCCTCGAGGTCGTCCCACGACAATGGGTTGGTGGTGGTCTGCGTGTCGCTCCACGACACATCCGACGCCACGGCTCGGCGTTTGTCGAGGAGCTTCACGGCGAAACCACGGGGCACCACCTGCAGCTGAACGTCGCCGTCGAGCACCCCCAAGGCAAAGCAGGTCTGCGGCGTGGGGTCGGTGACGCCGACGACGATGTGTTCGTCGTCTCGTGCGAGGGGCACGGCGTGGAGGGCGCGCCAATCGTCGGTGGGCAGCCCCGACCACATGGTGTCGTCGTGCACGACAGTGTCGCCGTCGGGCAGGGCATCGTGCAGCGGCACATGCCACACGGCAGACAACGCACGCGCCACTTGGCGATCGCCTAGGCCGGCGGCGACCAACGCTTGAGAGAGCGTCGACGATGCGACGTGGGCGACGTCATCGACGATGGCGTCGTCGACAAACGCCAGCTGGCGCAGTGCGCGCAGCAAAAAGGCAGAGAGACCTGGGGGCCCATCTTCGCCGCCGTGCATCTCGCCAACAGCGAGGTCGAGGGGGGAGGCGCCGTCGGTGGGAGAAGAGTCAGACACAAATTCACTCAGGCCAAGAGCAGTCAGACCACATCCAGCCTGACCGGCCGTTCACGCACGGCGCAAGAAAGACATGCCCAGCACGGGCCAACGGCCTCAAGACAGCAACGCCGGGGACGATGATACCAATACAGGCGTCCATCGGCGATCTCTGCAGGGGGTGTCAGCTCCACTGCAAAAGCTGCAGCCGGCTCGCCTGAGGGATGACGCCTGTGGAAGCGGTGACGACGACAGATCACGACGAGGTCGTGCGGCTGGCCCATCAGCTGCCACGGCCGGCGTATGCGGATGGTTCGCCCATTTCGCTGCAATCGTTGTTGGCCAAGTCCCGCTGCTTGGTGCCCGGCGTCGACGCCGTCGAGATGTTGACCCGCGCTGTGGCCCACGACCGCACGCTGTCGGACGCCGAGCGCCGCGTGGTGGAGGGCGACCCCTTGGCGGTGTGGACATTGTTGCGCACGGCGTCGTCGACACAGCCCGTGCGCTCATGGGCCGACGCATTGTTGGTGGCCCAAAAAGAGCACCTGCTGGCAACGTTTCAGGCGGCCAATGGCTTGCGCCATCTGTCGTTGAGCACGTCGCACGAGGCGGACGTGGCCACCCACTCGGTGGCGACGGCGGTGTGTGCCCGCGTGTTGGCCACCTATGACGACGAGGGCGACGCCAACGCTGCCTTTGTCAACGGCATGTTTGTTGGGCTTGGCCGGCTGGTGATGTCCATCGTGTTGCCGCACAGCTACGGCGAAGTGCTGGAGACGGCGCGGTTGACGTCGACGCCGCTGGCAGAACTTGAAGAAGCATGGCTGGGGTTCTCCAACGTCAGCCTCGTCAGCCACATCGCCCAGGACGCAGAGCTCGACGACGAACTGCAGGTGGTCTTGGAGCACCAAGACGCGCACGACGGGGCCGCCGTGCCTGCGGGCTGCGCGGGACAGGTGGCGGTGGTGCAGATCGCCCAGAGCTTCGCCGAGCTCATCTTGGCCGGCGACCCGCTGCCACGTCCACGTCGTCTGCGGCACGACCCGGCTTTTCGCCTGCTGCCGTTGTTGGGCATCGCCACCAAAGAGCTGTCGGGTGTCTTCGACGAATGCCGCTGGGCCTGTTTCGACCACAAGCTCACCGGCGCCGCGTAAGGCAGGGCCGTCGACAACGCCGTTGGGCCCAGTAGCCTCTCGCCATGTCTGCACGTCGATGCCTCTTCGTCATGCAAGCCCTCACCTGCTGGGTGTGGGCCACGCTGTTGTGTGGCGCCTTCGGGTGTGTCTCCTCGCAGCCGACGTCAGCGACGACGACGACGACGACGACGACAGAGACAGCGAATCCAGCAGCGACGACGAAGACGGCCTTGCCGCCGCTGGGGTTCACATCGCTTGAAGACGAAGTGCTGTACTTCGTGTTGCTCGACCGCTTTGCCAATGGCGCGGCCGACCTCGACGACGTCGACGCCACGCATCAAGACCCCGGCGCGTTTCACGGCGGCGACCTCGCCGGGCTGCGGCAGCAGCTCCCAATGCTGCATGACCTCGGTGTGACGTCGTTGTGGGTGTCGCCGTTGGCCCTGCAAGTCGACGCCGCATTGCCCCACGTCGACGACGATGGCGCGGCGTTCGCCCACCGTGGGTTTCATGGCTATTGGGCCGAACGCTTCGACGTCATCGACCCCCACTTCGGCGACGACGCTGCCCTGCGCGCGCTGCTCGACGACGCGCACCGGCTGGGCATGAAGGTCGTGCTCGACGTCGTGCTCAACCACCCCGGCTACGGGGCGTCGTACGCCCACGACGTCAAATGGACGCGCTCGACCCACACCCACACCTGCGATGGCACCGACGAGCGCACGCAATGTCTCTTCGGCTTGCCCGACTTTCGCACCGAGTCGCCCGAGGTGGCCGACGCCATCGTGCGGTGGACGACGTCATGGGCAGAACGCTACCCCTTCGACGGATTTCGCATCGACACGCTGAAGCACGTCGACCCCCAGCTGGTGGCGACGTTGCACGAACGGGCAGAGGCTGCGTTTCGCCGTCGACAACCCGATGTCCAACGTCGGTTTCTCATGCTGGGCGAGTGGTGGGGCACGTCGCCCACCAGCGCCGACACCCGGCTCATCGACGACGGTGTCGTCGACACGCTGTTCGAGTTCTCCTTTCAAGGCCTCGCCGCCGGCTTTGCGTCGGGGGCGTTGGGGGCCAAGGCCACCGCGCATCATTGGCAGCGTTTTCACGAGGAGGTGCGGCATCCGTTGGCGCCGTTCGTCACCACCCACGACACGCTGCCGTTCATGGCATTGGTGCGTGAGACGGCAGCGGCCAAGGCGCTGGCGCCGCCCACCGACGACGACGTCATGCTCGGGGTGGCGATGTTGTTGTCGACGTACGGCATGCCGGTGTTGACCTACGGCGACGAGGCGTTGCGCGACGGGCGCGCCTGGCCTCACAACCGACGGTGTTGGACGCCCGCCATGGCGGACCACCCACGTCGAGCTCAGGTGCGGGCGTGGGTGCAGGCGCGCCGCGCACACGCTGGATTGCGCCAGCGCTCATTTTCTGTGGTGCATGCCGTCGATGACGACAAAGGCCACACCCTCGTCGTCGACCGCGGTGAAGTGCGGGTGGTGTTGCACCGCGGAGGGGCACGTACGTTGCCCACCTCAAGACGCTGGCGACGCGTCGATGGCGCCGCCCCGGGCGGGCCCGCCGCGGTGTGGGCGCCGGGCGCTCCCCTGCAGTTGTTGCGCAGCCAGGCCTCGATGTGGATCTCAGCCGCCGCCGAAAACAGCGCTGAATTGCTTGAAAAACAACAAGAAAAATCGGTGTCCAGCCGCTGAGTCGCTCCTCAACTTTCGCCTGTGTTGTCCGATGTGAAGGGCGGCCGTGGCACAGCCCGGTCTTCGAAGGAGCACGGCATGGGCAAGATGGAGTCAGGCGCCGACGGCAAGCGGCTGTTGTCGCTGATCACCACCGACCCCTATGGGGGTGAATTGCCCAAGCAGGAGTGCCCGCCGCGCATTCTCGTCGTCGACGACAGCAGCTCGGTGCGTTCATTGGTGCGGGGGCTGTTGCACAAGAGCATGGGCGCCGACATCACCGAGGCGGCCGACGGCCGCGCTGCACTGAAGGCGAGTTTGGAAGCCGAGTTCGATTGCATCGTCTGCGATCTCAACATGCCGGTGATGGACGGCATGACGTTTTTGCGCGTGCTGCGCTCGCACTTTTCACGGCTGGAGTTGCCGCTGTTGTTTTTGACGGTGCGCGAAGACACGGCTCAAAAGGTGCGGGGGTTCAAGCAGGGCGCCTCTGACTTCTTGGTGAAGCCGTTTCAAAGCGAAGAACTCCTGGCGCGGGTGGAGACGCAGGTCAGCCTGGCGCGCATGCACCGCGAGAGCCGGGTGTTGGCCGAAAAACTGCAGATCCTCGTCGACACCGACCCTTTGACGGGCATTGGCAACCGCCGCTCCTTCATCAGCAAACTGCGGGCAGAGTTCGGGCGCAGTCTTCGGCTGGGGCACCAGTGCGCGTTGATCATGATCGACGTCGACCACTTCAAGAGCGTGAACGACCGCTTCGGCCACCCCACTGGCGACGACGTGCTGCAGGCTGTGTCTGGCGTCTTGGCGCGCGGCGCGCGCGAGTACGACATCGTTGGCCGCATCGGGGGCGAAGAATTCGCCGTGTTGCTGCCTGAGGTGGGCGTCGCCGATGCCGCCAAGGTCGCTGAACGCATTCGTGCTGCCGTCGAGGCGGAGCCCGTCGAACCCGCCACCCTCGGCGGCGTCACCATCTCGCTCGGCGTCTCCGTCGGGCCCATCGACGCCAGCGACTCTGAGGATGCGCTGTTCAAACGCGCCGACGAGCTCCTCTACAAAGCCAAACACGAGGGGCGCAACCGCGTCTGCGTCGAGACGCTGACCGCCAAAAGCGTCGGCTGACCCCTCACACCAAGCGCAAAAGCAGACGCCCAACGCCCGATGGCCTTTTCTGTCGGAGTTGATAGGTCACGCACCTGTGACGACACCTGGGTTGCCTCCCGGCGTCGACACCTGAGGTGCCCCATGTTTGTTCGTGTTTCTGCCACCGCGCTTGCTGCGGTTTGTTTTTCGATGTTGTCTGCCTGCGCCGGGAGCGAGGGCGACCCCAGCCCGTCGACGTCGGAGCCTGAGCCCGAGCCGGTTGAAGAGGTGCCCTATGGCCCCGACAACCAGTGGTTTCACGCCAATGAAAGCGACCTTCCCGAGGCGTTCGGCACCGCCAACGTCACCACCGGCCGCGTGGGCGACATCATGCAGAACTACACGTTCTTCGACCAAAACGGCGACGACGTCGAGCTGTACCAGTTCTACGGCCAACCTGTGATTCTCGAGGTCATGGCCGAGTGGTGCCCGCCGTGCCGCATCGCGCAGCCCAAACACCAAGAGACCTACGAGCGTCTGAAAGACGAGGGCTTCGTCATCTTGGCCGCCATGGTGCAAGACCGAAACTTCGGCCCCACGTCGTTGGCGGCCCTGCAGCGTTGGGGCAACGAGTTCGGCGTCACCCACCCGCTGTTGGCCCCCAACGAGCCCATGGAAACCGAAGCCGTGCCCACCTCGTACTTCCTCGACCCCACCATGCGCATCGTGAAGATCGCCTCGGGCTTCTCTGAGGGCGACTACCGCTTGCTCGACGCCTGGGTGCACGGCCACCCCGACAACGAGGAGATCTGCAACGACGGCATCGACAACGACGCCGACTACCTTCCCGATTGCGCCGACACCTCTTGTGACGACGAGCCCGCCTGCGCACCGCAAACACTCGAAGGCCACCTCGAGCCCTGCTTGCCCGGTGTGACCGCCGGTGTCGTCGACACCTTCCTCATCGAAAACGAAGCCTACGGCTCCATCACCATCGACACCCTCTCGGCGTCGACGAGCTTTCACCCGCTGCTCATCCACTACCACGAGATCGGCAACTACACGGGCAGCACCTACTCCATCTACGGCGACAGCGGCGCTTGCACCTTCACCCCCGCCGACGGCGGCGGCTGCCCCGTCAACGTGGCGTTGCCGCCCGGCCGCCACGAGGTGGTCATCTACCCCCTCGGCGAAGACGGCGAAGGGTGCGCCGACCAAAACGACGGCGCCTACAGCATCACCGCCGAGGTGGGCGACGGCTTCTTGCTCGCTGGCGCCGACGACCTCAGCCTTCTCGACATCACCTTCGAAGAAGAAGAGTAGTCAGCTCGGCCACCGGGGCGTCCCAACCCGTTCAAGCGTGAAACTTTTTCGAAAGCGGACGACGACAAGGCCCTCCGATGGAGGGCCTTTGTCATGCGCTCATTTCGCTTTGGCGGGTGCCTTGAACACTGCGTGGCAGGCATTGCAGCGATTCATCAGCCCGCCAAAGTGTTGGGCGGTGGTGGCGACGTCGTTTTTCTTCGCAGCCTTCACCATCTGAATCATCTCGGTGTGAAAGGCGTCGTCGAGGGCAATGAACTCGTCGACGCGTTCGGCGTTGTGCGGCAGCCGGTAGGCGCCGCTCTTGACCTTCTTCTTGGTGTCGCCCGACGCCAGGTGCACGGCGTGCAGCTTTTTGGGCAGCCCGCGCACGTCGCCGTTGGCGATGGCGGCGACGGCGTCTTGCATCGCCGTTTGCAGCAGCTGCATTTCGTGTTGCACGGGGTTGGGCGCCTTGGGGTTGGGGGCCGCTGACGACGTGGCGGCGACGCCGAACAGCGCCAAAGAGGCAGCCAGGAGAAGACGCGGGGACAATGGAGACTTCATGGTTCTTCCTTGAACGCCCACAGAAGGCGGGGGGATCTGCAGGGCTGGACGGTTGCCCCGTGGTGCATAAGTAAGTAAACGTTTACTTACAAAGGTGCAACCACGAGGGCCCCACCCGCATGACTTCGACCCGTCTTCCCACCGCCCAACGCCAACAGCAGCTGGCCGATGCCGCTTTGTCGATTCTGTGCCGTGAGGGGGCGCGCGCCGTCACCGTCGCCGCCATCGCCCGACGGGTGGGCATCAGCAACGGCGCTGTCTTTCGCCATTTCGAGAACACCCAAGCGCTGTTCGAGGCGGCGGCCGGTCGCTTCGAAGACCACATGACCCCGCTGCCGACGACGGGCGACCCCTTGGAGCGGTTGGGGGTGTTCTTCGTCGAGCGCGTCGGTTCTGTGCAGCGCAACCCCGACATCCTCGGCTTGACCATGGCCGATCGCTTGCAGGAGTTGGCGGGTGGCCAAGCGCTGGTGCGAATTCAAAAGCACATGCAGGCGTCGTCGGCTTTTGTGCGAGAGGCCTTGAGCGACGCCCAGGGCGACGGTGACGTCGAGGGCACCCTCGATCCACAGGTGCTCACGTGGATGTTCACCGGGGCCATGCGTGGCGCCGTGCGCAGCGGGGCCGATGCCGAGCAGGCATGGACGCAAGTGCGCGCCACGTTGTGTGGCACGCCAGCGCCCAAGCGCCGTCGTCGTCGAGCAGCCGCCAAAGGCAAGAAGGAGAAGACGTGATGTCATCAAGCCAAGCCATCTGTGTCGACGTCGATGAGCGCGACGAAACCGTCATCGTGGGCGGGGGCCCCGCCGGCATGTTGCTGGCGTGGTTGTTGGCGCAACAAGGCGTGCCGGTGCACGTGCTTGAACGCCATCCAGACTTCAACCGCGAGTTTCGCGGCGAAGGCATTCAGCTGTCGGTGGTGCGCCTGCTGCAGAGGCTGGGGTGGCTCGACGAACTCCTCGAGGCCGGCATCGCGCAGCGGGCGGTGGCCGCGCGGGTGTTCGTCGACGACGAACAGGTGACGTCGCTGGTGGGCGATGCCGACGCAGAAGACTTCGGCATCATCTTGCACCAACCGCTGTACTTGCCGTGGTTGCACGACAAGTTGCTGCGCACCGGCTGCTATCGCGCGACGTTTGGCGCGTCGGCATCTGACATCGTGCGCGACGACGACGGCCGGGTGGTGGGCATGACCGTCCGCGAGGGCACGGCAGAGCGCACGGTGTGGGGCAAGCAGTTCGTCGTCGCGGCCGGCCGCGGCACCGTGTTGCGCAAGCGGCTGCACATTGAAGCGAACGCTGTCGACACCCACTTCAATGTGCTGTGGATGCGGCTTCCTCGCCCACAAGACGAACGTCTGGTGCCCGACGGATTTCGCGCCCATCTCTCCGGCGACGCGCTGTTCATCCTCTACACCGCAGAAGACGGTGGCCTGCAGGTGGCCTGGTCGCGACGTGACGAACAGGGCCTCAAAGAGCGCAACTTCGACAAGAAGAAAGCCATGCTGCTCGACGATGCCCCCGACGGACTCCGCGCCTACCTCGACGACACCTTCACCCGTGAGCGCCGAACGCACTTTCTCAAGGTGCAATCCGACTGTGCCACGCAATGGTGCAAAGACGGCGTGCTGTTCATCGGCGACGCCGCCCACACCATGTCGCCGGTGGCCGGCCAGGGCATCAATCTCGCCATGCGCGACGCGGTCGAAGCGGCCAACGTCTTGTTGGCAGCACATGAAGCGGGACGGCCGTTTGACGACGACGACGGACTCGCCTTTCAGCGACGTCGTGAGCCCGAAGTGCACGCCATGCAGCTGTTTCAACGCCGGCTGGGCTATTTCATGTTGGGGGCGCCCCGCTGGCAAGTGCGCGCCTTCTTCAAGGTCGGCCTCAAGGTGTTGACGGCGCTGGGCGTGCGCCAAGCCCTCCTGCGTCGGGTGCAGTCTGGCGTGGTTCACGTCGATGACTCGCTGCACGTGGCGGCGGCGTGATGTGCAAAGCGAACGGCTGCAGGCGATAGCGTTGTTTGAATTCGGCGTGCGTCATCTGCAAGCGACCGCGAAGCGGCTCGCCGATGACGACGTCACCACCGTCGTTTTCCATGAGCGCCAAGAAGTGGCCGTAGCCCCCTGACAGCTTCACACCAATGACCGCCGGTGCCACGACGTCGTCGAGGGACGTTGGCGCCGAGAAGCGCACGTCGAACCCACGGTCGCGCAACGCGCGCGCCAGCAACCAGTTGAGTGTGCCGCCCCCGTCGGAGTACGCATCGCGCGCCAGTGCATGCTCGGTGACGTCGACGTCGAGCGCGCGCAACACGGTGGCCGTCGCGCACGGCCCACAAGTCGACGCCGTGGTTTGCAGGCACACGTCGTCTCGCCATCGTTGGTCTTTGGCGTCGAGGTGAAGCGGCCGCAACAGAGGCTTGGCGTGGGCGACGACGACCAGCATCGATGCCATGATGAGCAGCAGCAGGTGGCGCGTTCGCGTCGATGACGTCGTCACCCACAGACTGCCGTAGAAGCCGACCGGCAAGCCCACAGCGCCGATGAGGACGTCGGTGAGGCGCCAGCTGCGCCATTCGAAGTACCAACCGACGTCGACGACGTGGGCGTAGTACGCCATGGCCAACAGCCAAGGAATGGCAAGCAGCGCGGGGAGGGCGCGCGTCCACTTGGGATGCTTCTGTTGGGCCAGCCAGGCTCCCGCCCACGTCGTCATCAGGCAAGACGCGAGCGGCAGTGCGAGCAGCGACACCTCAGACCAACTCGCCCGTCAGCGACAACCCTGTCGCCCGCGTGATTTTGACGTCGACGAGCTTGCCGACGAGATCGTGCCGTCCATCAAAGTTCACAATGTGGGGTCTCGGCTTCGCCGAGACCTTGGCAGACTGCTTCGCATTCTGCTGTCGCCTTTTGCCGAGGGACAAGCAACGTCTCAAACCAACTCACCTGTCAACGACAACCCTGTCGCCCGCGTGATTTTGACGTCGACGAGCTTGCCGACGAGATCGTGCCGTCCATCAAAGTTCACAATGTGGTCGCCACGGGTGCGAGACGTCAGGCGCACGACGTCAGCGTCGGACCTGCCCTTCAGCTGCACCAGGCCGCCTGCGTCTTTGCCGCCCTCTTTGTTGGGGTCAATCTTCGCTGAGCCCTCGACGAGCACGTTGAACACTTTGCCCACCATGGCGTCGTGGTGTTCTTTGGAAATCTTCTGCTGCAACTCCAGCATGCGGCGGTTGCGCTCTTTCTTCACAGCGACGGGCACGTCGTCGTCGAGCTTCTTGTAGGCCACGGTGCCTTCGCGCGGGCTGTATTTGAAGACGTAGACCATTTTGTAGCGCACGCGCTCGAGCAGACGGAGGCTGGCTTCAAAGTCTTCGTCGGTCTCGCCGGGGAAGCCGACGATCATGTCGCCGACAATGGCCACGTCGGGCATGCGGGCCCGGGCGCGGTCGATGAGGTCGAAGTACTCTTCTGCGGTGTAGCCGCGGTTCATGCGTTTGAGCACGCTGTTCGACCCCGACTGCACGGGGATGTGCAAGAAGCGGCTCATGCGCTCGCTCTGCGCCATGACGTCGAGGGCCTCGTCGGTGAAGTCGCGCGGGTAGCTCGTCAAAAAGCGCAGGCGGGGCAGTTCGGGCACCTCGTCGTGCACCCGCCGCAACAGCTCGGCGAAGCTGGTGTCGCCATGGCTGTAGTGGTTGATGGTCTGGCCGAGCAGCGTCACTTCGAGAGCGCCGGCGGCGGTCAGCTTGCGCACCTCGTCGATGATGGCCTCGGGCGGCCGGTGCACCTCTTCGCCGCGGGTGAAGGGCACCACGCAGAACGAACAGAACTTGTTGCAGCCGCGGGTGATGCGCACGTACGCCTGGCTCTTGGAGCCGGCGAGATCGGGGTCGATGTAGCGGCCGCGGTCGAGGGTTTCGAGACGTTCTTTGGCGAGGGCTTCGACCTTCTGCCGTCGGTCGGTGTGGCCGCTCAGTTGCAGCTGCGGGCCGTCGCCCGCGAAGACGTCGTCGAGCATGCTGGGCAAGAGGTCGAGTTCGCTGGGGCCGACGACGAGGTCGAGGGCCTTGTTTTTCTTTTGCACGTCGGCGCCGACGCGCTCGGCCATGCAGCCGAGCATGCCCACCACGACGTCGCGGCCGTTTTGCTTTTCGTATTTCATGCGGCCGAGCTTGCTCAGCACCTTCTGCTCGCTGAGGTCGCGCACGCTGCAGGTGTTGAACAGCACCACGTCGGCGTCTTCGGCTTTGTCGGCAAAGCCGTAGCCCTTTTCGCGCAGCTGATCCAACACCAGCTCGGTGTCGAGCAAGTTCATCTGGCAGCCCCAGGTCTCGACGAAGACCTTCTTGCCATTGCCGTCGCCGGTGGGCTCCAGCACGGGGCTCGAATGCGTGCCTTCATCACGGGGGGCGTCGTCGGTGGTGGGCAAGGTTTCGGTGTCGGTCGACATGGGGCGGTCTCAACTGCAGTGGGAATCCACCCCTCCCATAGCAGTCTGGCCCCGCTTGGCCACCGGGTTCAGCCGCCGTCGGCCACGACGCCAGCGTCGAGCGCCGGGCCAGAGCCAGCATCCGATGGCCCGCCTGCACCGCCGCCATCATCGTCGGGCAACGCCAGCCCGCCGTCGACGTCTTCGGGGTCGAGGGGCGTGAACGGTGGCGGGTCAAAGTCGCCTGTGCGCACACCGATGAATCCGGTGGTGAGCTCAACGGTGGCCCCGACGACGGCGGGCCCAAACGCGCACAACCCCAAAAAGCCGAGCGACACTTTGCCGTCGGCGATGCCGTCGACAGGAGCCCCTTCTGGCCAAGTCACCCGCACCCGCGGTGCGCCGCGCAAGTCTTCGCCTCCATCGTCGGCGACCCCCGCGTCGGCGCCGCCGTCGACGATGTCGGGCTCGATGACTTCGACGGTCTCGCCCTCGTGGGAGAAGCGCCCGCCCGCGGTCGACACCGTCAACAGACCGCAATCGCCATTGTCTTGTGAGCGGGCACCGAGGATGAGGCCAAAGCGGTCTTGCGCGTCGATGAGACCCGACACCACCGCCGCCTCTTGGCCTGGTGGCAAGTCGCGCACTTCATTGTTGATGACGTTGAGCACGTGGGTGTTGGGGTTGCGGGCTTCAATGTTGGGTTGGTCGATGGCGACCGCACTCCACAACACCTCCGACGGGCAGGTGACGTCGTCACGGGCGCAAAACGCGCCGAGGTCGAGCTCCAACGGCTGCCCGCCGACGTCGAAGGTCACCACCTCAGTCGAAGACGCGGTTTTCTCCTCGACCGCGCCGCCCACCCGCACCTTCACAGTAACGGTGTCGTCGTACGACAGACTGTAGTTGCCACGGACATCCGACGACGGATTTTCGTCGACACATCCAACAGAAGCGAACAGGGCAACGGCCCCCATTGAGACGAACGCAATGCGCATGGTGTCCTCCATCCCCGACGACACCAATGTGCCACAGATGGAGGCCGCGTTCACTTGCGGGGCGCCACACACGTCAACGGCAGCGGCTTTTTCTTCGGCTTCTCGACGTCAAAACGCAGACTCAGCGGCTGCCCGCAGACCTCACCCACCACCCGGTTCACCTGCTGGGCATCGAAGTCGAGCAGCGCTGGCACATGCAACGTGGCCGTCTTTGACGTCGTCACCAAGAGCGTGAAGTACAACACCACCCGGCGAGGGCCACGTTCCACCCCGACCAGATGGATGCGCTCGGGGCTTGGTTTTTGCCCGTCGTCGACGACAAAGGTGTCGGCGATGAACTGCACCAGCAGGGGGTTCCACATGTCGCCGTCGTCGAGTGCGACGTGCTTTCGGCTGTGGATGGCCAAGAACAACTCAAGGTCGCTCTTCTCCAGCTCCCAGCTGACCTCGAGGTGCTGTTTGTCATCGGCGAGCTCCACCTCGGCCAACGAGTCGTGCGCCGGATGCGCCCACGTCGACGTCGACGTGAGCAGCAGGCCCAGGCACAGCGTCAACGGCCTCACTTGGAGGTCTTGCCCTTCTTGACGTTCTTGCCTTTGCCTTTGCCTTTGTCTTTACCTTTGCCTTTGCCTTTGCCTTTGCCGGACGCGCCGTTCTTCTGGGCGTCTTCTTTCTTCTTCTTCATCTCTTCGGCTTGCTGCATGGCGTTGGGTTGCAGCTTCTGTTTGAAGAGTTTGAAGCGGCTCGACTTCGGCTTCTTTGGCCATTCGTTGTCAGAGAGGTCGATGTCGGCGGTTTCGATGTGGGGATCGAGCACCAAGTGCACAATCTCTTGATCGACCATCAGCAGCTTGCTGACCTTCTTGGGGTTGCGACGCCAAATCTGCGCCGGAATCCGCAGCTCCTCTTTGGTGCCGTCTTTGTAGTGAATCTCGAGGAGGATGGGCATGACCAATCCGCCTTGGTTCTCGAAGTCGACGACGTAGAACAGCTTGTGCTCGTCGAGCAACGGACGCTCCCGGCTCTTGTCGAGCCCCTCGACAAACTTCTGGTAGTTCTCGCGGTCGGCGTCGGTGACGGCGTATTTGTCATACGCGTTGTAGAAGTCTTTGAGGTACGGGTAGCGGTTCACGCGCTTGGGCAACGCCTTGTCGCGGTCTTTCGAGATGTACGCCGGCTCCTCGTCGTGCAGCTTCTTTTGCAGCGGCTTTTCGACCTCGGGGTTCTGCGTGTCGACCTCGTACAACCGCAAGTTGGTGATGGCGATGTCGACGGGGTCGGTGGTGTAAAACCAGCCGCGCCAGAACCAGTCGAGGTCCATGCCGGAGGCGTCTTCCATGGAGCGGAAGAAGTCGGCGGGGTAGGGGCGCTTGAACTTCCAGCGTTGGGCGTACTCCTTGAACGCGAAGTCGAAGAGCTCGGGGCCCATCACCGTCTCCCGCAGGATGTTCAACGCCGTCGCCGGCTTGCCATAGGCGTTGTTGCCGAACTGCAAGATGGAGTCGCTGCCCGTCATGATGGGCACCTGGTCGCGCGACTTCATGTAGTTGATGATCTTCTTCGGCTCGCCTCGCCACGAGGGGTAGTCGTCTTCCCACTCCTTTTCGGCGAGGTACTGCAAGAAGGTGTTGAGGCCTTCGTCCATCCACGTCCACTGGCGCTCGTCGCTGTTGACGATCATGGGGAAGTAGTTGTGCCCCACCTCGTGGATGATGACGGAGATGAGCCCATACTTGCTCTCGCGCCACTTCTTCCCCTCGCCGAAGGTGTCGTAGTAGGTGCCGTCTTTCGACGGACGCGGCCCGTTGAAGCAAATCATCGGGTATTCCATGCCACCGACGGGGCCGTTGACGCTGATGGCGACGGGGTAGGGGTACTGAAACGTGTACCGGCTGTAGACGTCGAGGGTGTGGATGATCGACTGCGTGGAGTAGTGGTCCCACAGGGGCATGGCCTCTTGCGGATAGAAGCTCATGGCCATCACCGGCTTGCCAGCGTTCTTGTGCCCCATGGCGTCCCACACAAACGTTCTCGACGACGCAAACGCCACGTCGCGCACGTTCTTCGACGAGAACACCCACGTTTTGGTCTTTTTGTAGGGCTTCTTGGCGTTCACCCGCGCCGCGTTCTTCTCGATGGTGGTCTTGGCTTCGTCTTTGGTGACGACGAAGACCGGCTTCTTGGCGCGCTTGGCCGTGGCCAGACGTTGACGTTGTTTGGCGCTCAGCACCGCCGACGGATTCTGCAGCACGCCGGTGGCGGTGACGACGTGATCGGCAGGGGCCGTGATGCTCAGCTTGTAGTTGCCGAAGTCGACGGTGAACTCGCCGCGGCCCAAAAACTGCTTGTGCTGCCAGCCGGTGACGTCGGTGTAGGCGGCCATGCGGGGGTAGAAATGGGCCACTTCAAAGAGGGCGTTGCCGTCTTCGAGCACCTCGTAGCCCTGGCGAAAGGGGAAGACCTTGGCGTTGAGCAGGTTCACCTTCCAGCCGATGGAGAAGGTCATCTTCTGGCCGGGCTTCAGCGGTTTGTCGAGGTCGATGCGCATCATGGTGCCCACCACCTGGTGCCGCAGCGCGCGCTTGCCCATCTTCACCTTGGTCAGCTTCACCCGTCCGTCGAAGCGCTCGAGTTCGAGGTCGGCGCCGAAGTCGTCGAAGCCATAGTGGTTGAAGTCGGGCGCGGTGCGCGTGACCTGGCCGGCCGACGTCTTGTGCAACCAGTTGTCGTCGAGCTGCAGCCACAAGTACGTCAGCGTGTCGGGCGAGTTGTTGTGGTAGGTGACGGTCTCGTCGCCCGTCAGCAGCTTCTTGTCTTCGTCGAGCACGACCTTGATGTCGTAGTCGGCGCGCTGCTGCCAATATTTGTGGCCTGGCGCCCCCGACGCTGTGCGACGGTCGTTGGGGGTGGGCCACACCTCGTCCAGCTGGCGAAAACGATCGCGGCGGGCATCGTCGGCCTTCAGCCCTTGGGCATGGGCGACGTCGACGACAGTGATGGAGACAAACGCAGTCAGCAGGGCAGCGACAACAGGGGGCATACGCATGGGGCACCTCGAAGCAGGCGGCTACAAGATGCGCGCAGAAAAGAAAACGCCCACCCGGCGGAGGGCATCTGTGTCGGCGCCAGGGCGCGCTTGACGTCGGTGGCCCATCTGGCGACAAACCAGGCGTGCCCTGGGCACTGAGGAGCGCACCATGTCTGCAGACAAGCCGACCGCCATGCCGTCCCCATCCTCGACGACGACGTCACGCAACTCGTTGTCGTCGTTGATGCACACCTTTGCCACCGTGTTGCGTGAGGTCGGCGCCGCCGATGTGGCGCAGCTGTTGCCTTGGGTGAATGACGCGGCCGACCTCCATCTCGACGACGGCTTCCCCGACGAGGTGCAGGAGCATTGTGTGCAGGCGTACTCCATCGCCTTTCAACTGTTGAACGCGTCGCAAGAAAACGTCGTCGCCCAACAACGCCGGGCCGCTGAGCACAACGACAAGCTCGTCGACGATCCCGGCTCTTGGGATCAGGTGTTCGCCGCTGCCAACGCCAAGGGCGTCTCCGCTGTCGACGTCGCCGACGCATTGAAGGACGTGCGCGTCGAGCCCGTGCTGACGGCGCATCCGACGGAGGCCAAGCGCCAGACTGTGCTCGACCACCACCGGCAGCTGTATTGCCTCCTGGTGGAGTTGGAGAACTCCATGTGGACAACGTCAGAGCGCAACGCCCGCCTTGACGAGGTCGCCGCCGTCTTGGAGCGGCTGTGGCGCACCGGTGAGATCTACCTCGAGAAGCCGTCTTTGGCGTCTGAACGCACGGCCATTTTGCACCATCTGCGGCGGGTGTTTCCGGTGGTGCTGCCGTGGTTCTCGCAACGGCTCAGGGCGGCGTGGGCACGCGCCGGCTGGGATCCGGCCGCCCTCGACGGCGTCGCCGCTTTGCCGCGTCTGTCGTTTGGCGATTGGGTCGGTGGCGACCGCGACGGACACCCAGGTGTCACCGCCGACGTCACCGCCGACACACTGGCGCTTTTTCATCGTGAAGCCATCGACGTCGTCGACGAACACCTCGAACGTCTGGCCGTCCGCCTCAGCTTGTCCCGTCGACGGCAGCAGCCCCCAGCGAATGTGCTCGAACGCATTGCACAGTTGGCCGAGATGCTGGGCGATGAGGGCGCAGCACAATGCACCCGCAACACGGGCGAGCCCTGGCGTCAGCTGGTGAACCTCTGCCGGGTGGCGTTGCGCCACGCGCACGTCTCGTTTTCGGCAGCCGACCTCGTCGACCATCTGCAGGTGTTGCACAACGGATTGTGCGACGCTGGCGCCCAGCGGCTGGCGCGTGTCGACGTCGAACCGGTGTTGCAGGCGGTGTCGACGTTCGGCTTTCACCTCGCTGTGCTCGACGTGCGCCAGAACAGCGCCTTTCACGACAAAGCCCTGGCGCAATTGTTGGCGCTGGCGGGCGTTGATGATGCGGCGTCGTATCCGACGTGGAGTGTGGAGCGTCGTCGTGCGCTCCTCGACGCCGAGCTGGCCACGCGCCGTCCATTTGCCTCCGCGGCCGACGTCACCACCCCCGAAGCCAAAGCGGTGCTCGACGCCTATCGCACGTTGGCGTCGCACCGTGCCGTGCATGGCGACGCCGGGCTGGGGGCGCTCATCGTCAGCATGACCCGCAGCCTTGAAGATTTGCTGGCCGTGTACGTGCTCGGACGCGACGCCGGCTTGCTGCTGCACGACGACGGCGAGGTGTGGTGCCCGTTGGAGGTGGTGCCGCTGTTGGAGACCATCGACGACCTCGAGGCCGGCCCCGCCATCTTGCACGACATGTTGTCGCATCCGGTGGTGAAAGCGAGCCTTCGTCGTCGACAACAAGCGCAACAAACGGCAATGCCGGTGCAGCAGGTGATGATCGGCTACAGCGACAGCGGCAAAGACGGCGGCATCGTGTGCAGCTTCTGGACGCTGTACCGCGCCCAAAGCCGCCTCGCTGCCGTCGGCCGCGAACATGGCGTGCGCATCCGTTTTTTTCACGGCAAAGGCGGCACCATCGGACGTGGCGCAGGCCCCACCCACCGCTTCGTCAAAGCCCTCCCTCCCCACAGCGTCGGCGGCGACTTGCGGCTCACCGAACAGGGCGAGTCCATCGCACAGAAGTACGCCAACCGCGTCACGGCCGCCCACCATCTTGAGTTGCTGGCGGCGGGCGCGTTGCGCGCCACCCTCGCCGACGACGACGGACGACAAGACCCACCCGAACTCCTCGCGCTCCTCGATGGCCTCGCCGATCGCAGCCGCAAGGCCTATCGCGCGTTGCTCGACGCCGACGGCTTCGTGTCGTTCTTCGAGCACGCCACGCCACTCGACGTCATCGAGTCGAGCCGCATTGGCTCACGTCCCGCCCGTCGCACCGGCAAACGAAGTCTGGGCGACCTTCGCGCCATCCCTTGGGTGTTTTCATGGAACCAGAGCCGGTTCGGACTGCCCGGCTGGTACGGCCTCGGCACGGCGCTGATGGCGTTGCGCGACGACGACAAAGAGGGCTTCGAAGCGTTGGTGCGTGCCAAAGCCGAAGCCACCCGTTGGAACCCTTGGCACTACCTCATCAGCAACGCCGCCACCGCGCACATGACCAGCGACCTCAACCTCATGCAGGCGTATGCGTCGCTGGTGCCCGACGACGAGTTGCGCGAACGCATCCTGCAGCAGATCGTCGACGAGCACCGCAAAACCAAGGAGGCGCTCGAGCTCATCTACGTCGCCCCCTTGTCGACCATTCGGCCGAACATCGACGCCGCCATTCGCATGCGGCACGAAGCGCTGTTGCCGCTGCACAAACATCAGATTGCGCTCCTGCGACGCTGGCGGTCGACGTCGAACCCCGACGAGGCCGAGCCCTTGTTGCTGCAACTGCTGCTCACGGTGAACGCCATCGCGTCGGGGTTGGGCGCCACCGGCTGACGATCCACCGACGTCACCTCGCCACTTCAGCCATGGTTGACGGTGGGGTTGCGACTTGGCTCAGCGAAAATGCATCGTCCACGTCGTCATCGTCGGGGTCGAGCTTTGCAGGTGCACCGTCCCAGGGTCCCGCGCCACATCCAAGATGGCCTGAAACACGCCTTCGTAGGCCACAGCCATTGTGGGGCCAAACAGATGCGGCGGATGCTGCAACTCCGCCACGACGACGTCACCGTCGTCACGGGCGTGCAGCGTCGTGCCTTGGTGCAACTTGTCCCAGCGGGAGGCGGCGCCTTTGACGATCATCTTGCCGCTGAGCATGCGCAGCATGATGCCGTACACCTTGCTGTTGTTCATCTGCTCAGACGCGGCGTAGCCCATGGCGCGCACCTCTTCATGCCCCCAGTCGCCGACGACGGCCATGCACAACATGGTGCCGTTGAGCAGAGCTTCAGACGTCCACGACGTGCGCAACGGCAGCGGCTGCAGCGACGAGAATGCGTCGTGGTGCTGCAGAACCTTCGCCCACAGCTGCGGATGCTGCTCGGTGAGCACGTAGAGAATCTCCGCCTTGGTCTGGTGCAAGGCAAAGTCATCGAGGTGCGCGAGCAGCTGCTCCAGTTCTGCTTGTGGATGGATGTCCATGCGCCCCCACTCCCGTCAACGTCAAACCCGTGGTCTGATGTCGGCAGTGTCGCATGTCGTCGGTGACGTCGTCGAACGTCTCTGGCGAGGTGTCTGAAAACACCTCCTGACTGCAAAAACAAAGACCACCTTGCGGTGGCCTTTGCCTCTGGCTCGAGCCGACGCCCATCACGTCGACGAACCAGACCCTCCCTTGGGTCGAACTCAGGTGAAGAAGTCGATGTCGTCTTCGCGCAGCGGGTACGCCGTGTCGAGTTCACTGCCATCCACCTCGGCCAGCTTGCGAAGTTGCAGGTGCACCTGTCCGGGGGTGATGCGAACGCCACCGCTGTCGACGACGTCGAGCGTCGAGGGGTCGATGGTGTTCGGGTGGTGACGTTCGGTGGTTGAGCCGATGACGCGGTTGCCGCGGATGCCGGCGCCCATGAGCATCATCGAGGTCACCGACCAGTGGTCTTTGCCATTGGTGTCGTTGTAGCCAGGCGTCCGGCCGAAGTCCGAACCGATGACCACCACCACTTTGTCGGCGATGTCGAGGCGCTGCGCTTCTTCCATCAAGAAGTCAACGCCGTCCCAGATGCGCCCGAGCGCCGGGATGTGGTTGGCATCGTGGTTGCCGTGGGTGTCGAAGCCACCCGACGACAACGTCGCCGATACGGTGATGCCTGCCTTGTATGACGCCAGCGCCAGCTGGGCTTGGCGACGCAAGCGGTTGGGGCCGTTGTCGAGTTCGTCTGGCAAGAACTCGGTGAGGCGCTGAATCTCGTTCTCACCGCTGCGCGCCATGAACAAGGTGTTCAACGCCGCCCGACGACGAGGCAGGTTGTTCTTCGCCTGCTGGGCCTCAAGGCGCGCGGCCTGCGCCGCCTTGATGCGGTCGAGCGTACTTTGGGTGTGGTACAGCTCGTCCTCATTGTTGGTGTCCATGCGGTGCGGGTACGCGATGCGAGCCAGCACGCCGGTGTTGCCTGCGCGGGTGGGCGCCACCAGACCTTGAGTGAGGTCGTAGCCACCGTTGGAGATGAACGCCATGGGCGCGGCACGGGCTTTTTGCGCGGCGATGAGGGCGCCAAAGGCGGGGTGGCCTTCGGCGAGCTTGCCACTCCAGGTGTGACGCGACCCTGAATCGTGGCCGTTGGTGGAGGTGTCGACACCGTTGAGCACCAACAAGTCTTGGGCGTACTTGTTGAAGAAGTCGGCGTTGCTCAAACGGCCGTTCTCGGTGATGCCCACGGGGGCGAAGGGGATGGACCCCGCCGTCTGGATGTCGTCGCGAAAGTACGACCGGTTCATGGGGTCGTCTTGCTCTTCGGTCAGCTGGCCTTTGGGATCGCAGAATGAGGTGGGGTCCCAACCGCCGCCAGCGTTCACCAACACGAAGAACTTGCCGTCGTAGGTGGTCGCTTGGGCGTTGGAGACGTTGGAGAAGCCAAAGGGGCTGGCCACGGTGAGACCGGCGATGCCGGAGAGTCTGAGAAAGTCACGTCGTTGCATGTGTTGCGCCTCGTGATCCTGCGCGCGGTCGCGCAAAAGGGGGAGAAAGGGGCTCTGGCGGCAACATGCAGGCCAGAGCCGGCCTCCGACGTCGTCACGGTTGGTGACGTGGTCGTCGGAGGCAGGTGCTCATCAACCGTCGTGCAAGAATCGGTAGTCTTGCAGGAGGTAGGTGAGCACGGCGCGCCAAGCGCGGACGGTGTATTCGTTGTCGCGGTCGATGCGGCGCTCGCCTTCGAGCTCTTCGCCCGTCTCGAGGTCGGTGGTGCGACGGCAACGCCAGCTCATGGAGTCGTCGATGGTGTCTTCTTCGAGACCGGCTTTGCCTTCACGCCAGGTGTCCAAGAACAGGTTGAAGGTGCGCTCGACCTCTTCGTCGTCGACGGAGAGGCGCTCACCCAACACGCGCTGGTGCAGGTAGACGATGTTCTGTTTGATCGCGTCCTGAGCACCGGCGATGGCGAAGCCGTTTTCGTCTTCAGGCTCGTAGGTGCGCTCGACGAAGGGGAAGAGCACGCGGTCGTCGGTGACGCGCGAGAAATCGTCACTGGCAGCACGGCAGGCCACTTCATTGGCCATGCGCAACGCGATGGACGACATCAAGCCGTTGGGCTCGGTGATGCGCTGGGTGACGGAGTCGGAGTTGATGCCACCGTAGAAGATGAGGAACTCATTCTCGCTCAGCAGGTACGACCGGTCATCATAGCCGCCCGACCACGCACCCCCCATGGTGGCTTCGACTTTGCGGTGCAGCATTTCAGGCGTCAGCCAGCGGCCGGCGCCGAGGGCGGCGAACTCGGGACGCTCGGCCTCGCCGATTTGCCCCTTCGCACGGAAGCTCTTCGACTTCACGAGTTCTTTCACCAACACCTTGATGTTGTGGTTGCTGGCGCGGAAGGCCGCGGCGATTTCTTCATGCTCAGCGCGTTGGGCTTCGTAGGCGGCGGTGGCCGCAGCGACGTCGCCGTCGGTGAGTTCAGAGGGGGGCACCAGAGCGTCTTGGCCGGTGAGACCTTTGTACATGGTGTGCACAATGGCGAGGTCGAAGAGTTCGCTTTGGGTGATTTCTTCGCCGAGCCATTGCAGGGCCGAACCCCAGGAGTCGGAGGGCAGGACGGTTTCGCCGAAGCCCGGAGGACGCATGTCGGAGAACCAGCCTTCTTCAGGTGGACGGTAGCGGCCCTGGGCGTCCCAGTTTTGGAAGGAGCCCGCGACGGGGTCGATGTTGGCGTGGCACACCGCGCAGCCGGGGTTGTACATGGTGGGGTTGAAGTCGACGATGGCGGTGGGGTCGACGGGGCGCTCGGCGAGCCGCATGATGTCGGTGGCCAAGAAGAACTGGTAGACCATGCGCGAACGGTGGCGGTTGCGGTTGGTGTCGGTGGTGGGGAAGCGGTTCAACCACATGGGATCAGACAACACACCAGCGTGGGGGTAGCCGTCGACGCGGGCTTCGCGCCACTCGTTGGGGTCGGTGGAGTTCGTCCAGTCGATGCCTTCGACGTCGTACACCGGTGCCGAGAAGGGGTTCACCATCATGTAGTCGGCGGTGAGCACTTGGGTGAAGGGCAGCTCTTCACGCGCCAAGTGGGCGATGAGCTCGAGGGGGGCGCGGGCCACGGAGTTGTTGCCGTGGCGGTTGGCCAGCTCAGTGAAGGTGGGATCGGCACGGGGGTCGTCTTCAAGATCGTCGTAGTAGTGACGGTTGGGGAAGTCGTTGCCGTCGAGGAGGTCCGTGGCTTCGTCGCGGCCGAGGTAGCGGTCGGTGAGGAAGTTGTCGTTGTAGATTTCTTTCATGCGCTCGAAGAAGGCTTCTTCGGAGAGCATGCCGTTGAGCACCGCTTCGAGGTCGGCGTCGTCGCCCGAGCCCACTTGCTGCATTTCAGCGTCGGTGGGCAGACGTCCGACGAGGTTGACGGAGGCTTTGCGCAGCGTCTCTTGGGGGTCGAGGTACTGCACGCCGTCGTAGAAGTCGGCTTCGATGTTGTCGCCGCCGGTGCCGCAATCCGTGGGCGACTTGTAGCGGTCGACGAGCTCTTGCAGCTTGAGGTACTCGGCGCTGTCTTGTGCGAGGGCCTCGCCGCCTTCGTGGCTCACTTGGGCCGAGGGCTTCAGGAGAATGAGGCTGACGCCGTCGCGCTCGAACAGGGCGAGCTCCCGCACGATGTCAAAGTTGGCCTGCAGGTAGCCGGGTTGGTTTTGCGACTGCAAGACCAACTCGGTGTTGTTGGCGACGCCTTGGAGGTTGTGGCAGGCGTAGCAGTTGTTGGCCATGAACCCACGCCAGATTTCTTCTTCGAAGAAGTCGATGTCATCGACGCATCCCTCGACGGGGGTGGAGTCGGGTTCGTTGGTGGTGGGCGCGAGCTCACAACCGGCGCTGAACAACAGCCCTGTCGCGGCCAAAGCCAGAAGTGGGTGGTGGAGTCTGCGGGCGTTTCTCATCAAAGTGCTCTCCTCTGGACGGGCCGCGGGTTCGGCCAGGGCGGACAGGTCAGCTGGGGGCCCAACATCGGGCGCAAAAAAGTGGCTCACACGAAGTTTTGGGCCAAATGACGTGGCGGTGACGCTGGGGTGGGCCGAACCGCGCAGAATGCTTCGCAAGATGCGTGCCTGACTGTGGGGCCAGGATTTCGAGGATCGCGGGCGTTGATCGCGGCGATCTGGGGAGTGGAGTCTGCAAGTTCGGGCACCGAACCGGGAGTTGAGTCTACAGCGGGGACTGCATTCCCCAGAAAGAGTGACGCAATTCGGACACCGTTCGATTTGTCGAATCCGCGAAGAAAATGAAGGTCTGTGTCGTCGACAAACGCACACTGTAGGATGGCTGGCCACGACACCGCACATGCGGCGCGGCCGCCATGGGAGAAGCCTGATGTCCCTTCATGTCATTGACGCCGAACGCCTGCCCGTGGTGGCCGCGCACATGGTGCGCAACATGCGCGAGAACGACGACGAGCCTCAGGGTCCGTTTGCGCCGTACGACCCTCACGACCCCTATGACGCCGCTGAAGCTTTGGAGAAATGGCAGAAGAAGCTGACGTTGCCCGTGACCGACCCCAACTTCGGACGCATGTGGGGGGTGTTTGACGACGACGGCATCTGCCGCGGCCACTGCGACGTGCGTGCGCAGGGGCTGGCGACCATGGGCCACCGCGTCGAGCTCGGCATCGGCCTCGAACGTGGCGTTCGAGGGCAGGGATGGGGGCGCAAGCTCATGGACCTCTGCCTCGACTTCTGCCGCGCCGAAGACCGCATCCGTTGGGTCGACCTCGGCGTCTTTGCCCACAACACGGGGGCACGCCACCTCTACGAGCAACTCGGCTTTGAGACCGTCGGCGTCGTCAAAGAGCGCTTCATCATCGGGGGCCGCCCCGTCGACGACGTGACCATGACGCTGTTTGTTGGCGCGTAGCTGTGGGTGGCGCGGCTAGGCTGCGGGCACGGCGTTGGGCGCCGACGCCGCCGCGGATGTTTGGCAAGCGGCCTGCAACTGCAGGAGAGCCGCTTGTCGTTCGGCCCACGTGGCGTCGGCGACGACGTCGGGGTGCCGTCCACGTCGGAGGCATTCGTCGATTTGCAGCAAACACCCGCCGAGATCCCCCCGCTTGTAGAGCAACACGGTGAGGTCGGCGAGGAGGTGGGCGGTGGCGGCGGCGTCGGCCTCCCCGACGCGCTCCAGTGCCAGGTCGAACACGCGTTCGGCGCGGTCGAGGTGCCCTGTCGACAAATAGAGCCGGGCGAGGGCGCGCTCGATGCCGGCGCGGCGCAACGGCAGCAGCTGCGGCGGCACTTGCTGCAAGACGTGGGTCAGACGGTTGATCGCTTTGAGCGGCTCCACCACCGCGTGCTGGTCGGCGTAGTGCTGCACTTGGTCGAAGAATTCGAGGACATCGCGCAGCGCCAGCGTCGAGGACTGCTGTCGTTTCGCCAACTGAGGAAGAGCGTGGTCGAGCTGCAGGCCGGCAAAGGCGGCGGCGGCGGGTTTGTTTTGGCTGCGCTCCATCAAGGCGATGACGGACGGGGCAATGGCGTCAAACTTGGGCGGGCGGCCTTCGGCCAGATAGCGCGCCAAGCACTCCACCACCCGAGGGTCTTCAGGTTCGGGGTGGCGCGAGCGCATCACACGGGCCAGCCCGCGGTACACCAGCGAACGCTCGTCGACACTGATGTCTTTGACCAACACTTCCCGCATGGACGACGAGCAGAACATGTACATCTCGCCCGGTCCGTCGTCGCGCTCGATGATCCAGTTGTCTTCGCATTCGCCGAGCAGGGCACGCCAGCCGATGCCGAGCTCTTGCGCCTGGGCCACCAGCTTGGCGTCGAACGAGCGGCCCACAAGCGCACCCCAGCGCAAAAACTGGCGGGCGTTCTTCGACAGCCGGCTGAAGCGACGTTGCAACACGGCGGCGAAATCACCTCGTCCCTGGGCGTGGGCCAGATGCTCTGTCGCCATCCAGCGGTCGTCGACGTCGACGATGGCGCCATCCGCCCGCAGCAACAGCATGAGGTGTTCAAGGTGGCCGGGATTCCCGTGGCACAGCGGCGTCGCCCACCGCACGGCCTGTGGCGGCGCAGTGGCGCTGCCATCTGGTGCGAGCGCCAAGCCAGCGACGCGCAACAGCGCATCTTCGCCGAGCGGGGGGAGCGTCAACACTGGCAGCTGCGGGGCGGCACCCGTCGCATTGCCGGCCCCGACGACGACGAGATTGCAGCGCGACGGCTGCGTTGCCATCGATGTCAACACCCGCTCCGACAACGGGTCGACGGCGTCCCAATCGTCGACGAGCACACACAGCTGATCAGAGTGCGACGTTGACAACAACGCCCTCGCCAACGCGGCGCAGTCGTCGACCACCGACGGTGGCGCCTCGCAGGGCAGCCCCCGCAACAGACGCCGACACCGCTGCCGGTCGCTGGGTGACAGATCGGCCGCATCGAGGAGCAGGATGGGGTCGAGGTCCCAACTGTATTTCTGTTGGATGTTGCCCAGCAGCGTCAGCACCAGCTGTTGCACGACGTCGAGGTGGGCGAACGCGCCGGCGTCTCGACCCCGCACGTGAATGACTTGCAGCTGTTGGCGCCCGCACTCGCGCGACACCTCTGCCAAAAACGCTGTTTTGCCGCTGCCGGGCGTCCCTTGCACCACCAAGCCACGCGGGCCGGGCCCGCCGCAGAGCAGGGCACGCACCTGCTCCATCTCGACGTCGCGGCCGGTGAGGTGCAGGTGCCGCGCCCGGCCCATGAGAGACTTAAGGGAGGCCGCCGTCCACCCCGTCGGCGACGACGGCTGCGAGGCACTCTGCAGGCCGGCCACGTCGATGGGCTGGGTGGTGTCGGCATCCGTGATGGGCACGTCGGCAAAGGCCTGCGCCACGTCGGGCACGCGGGCGGCGGGGGCCGTCTGAGGCTGCAGTGCAAACCCACAGGTGGGGCAGAACCGCGCGTGTTCGCTGAGGTCGCCCGCACAGCCCGGACAGGTGGGCACGTCGACGAGCAGACCCTGCACGCTGCATGGCGCGGGGGTGAGGTTGCGCGCAGACGCCGTCATCTGGCGCAGCAACACCCGCACGTCGTCGTCGGCCGACTGACGTTCGGCCGTGTGTCGGGCCAGCCACGCATCCAACGCATCGGCGACGTGTTGCAGGCTCGGGTGACGGCCGGTGCGATCGCGGGTGAGCATGCGCATGGCGATGTCTTCGAGGTCGGTGGGGATGTCGGGGCGCAGATCGGATGGACGTTGCCGCACCGGCTGTTGCACCTCGGTGAACAGTTGAATGGGGTTGCGGCCCTTGAACAGAGGCTGCCAAGCACACAGCTCCCAAAACACGATGCCCAGTGAGAACTGATCGGTGGCGGCGTCTGCGGCTTCACCGTCGACGAGCTCGGGGGCCAGGTAGCGCAGCTTGCCCTTGATTTGGCCGTGGGTGGTGCGCGACACGCTGCCCGCTGCTTTGGCAATGCCGAAGTCGACGACCTTGGTCACCAGGTCATGGCGCACCATCAAGTTCTGCGGACTGACGTCGCGGTGAATCATCTGCAGCGGGCGTCCCTCGCCGTCATGCAGCGCATGCGCATGGTGCAGCCCCAGCGCGGCGTCCCGCATGAGGGTGGCGATGGTCTCGGGTTGCAGGGGGCGCCGGTGGCGCGATGCCTGCGTCATGAGGTCGCTGAGGGCCACGCCCTCGATGTGCTCCATGGCGAGAAAGTACACCCCGCGCCACTGGCCCACCTCGAGGACGGAAGCGACGTTGGGATGGTTCAGCAGCGCCATGAGCCGCGCTTCGTCGAGAAACTGGTCGACAAAGCTGGGGTCGGCGGCGAGTTCTGGGCGCAGCGACTTCAGCACCACCAGGCGGTCGAACCCGGCGAGGCCCACCTGCCGTGCCAGAAAAATCTCGCCCATGCCGCCGACGGCCAACGGCCGGAGCAGTTCATAGCGATCAAACACCCGAAGGGGCGCCCCCATGGTCATGGCGCCTCCTACGTCGTCAGCAGCTTGCGCAACGAGGCGCTGCTCATGGTGTAGAAATCGTGTGGGCCAAGCTGCAGCAGTCCGCCGTCTTCGAGCGCGCAGCCTTGGCCGGCGTCGAGTTTGCCGCCGTTGTAGCTCGTCCCGTTGTGCGAGCCCTCGTCGACGAGCTGGGAGGTGGCGATGGACACCGACGCGTGCAGCTTGGACACCGCCGGGCTGTCGATGACGATGTCGTTCGACGACGCACGGCCGATGAGCAAGGTGTGGGGAGAGATCGCGGACTTCTTGCGCAACAGCCACACCTCATAGCTGTCGTCGTAGGCAAACCGGCGTCCGTCTTCACGCGCATGCAAGTAAGCCGTCTCGGTGAGAAACGACCATCCAGCCGCCGGGCCCTGCGGTGGAGGCCCCACCAACACCCAGCTCTCGCCGAGAAACGCCAGTCGCTGCTCGGGCGCCTGCTGCTTCAGGGCATGGAGGTTGGTGTCTGAGGTGCTGTCGGGCACGGCCGCGTGGGCCTGCAGCAGCGGGCTGTAGTGCGACAGGTCGGTCGTCACCGCACGCGCGCGTGCTTCTTTCGGATCGGCTTTGTGCTGAAAATGCCCCATTGGCGCCCCCTGACCGGCTTTCCGATCAATTGGAGCCAAAAGGTGGCCGCAGGGCAAATATTTCGCAGAAACGCAACAGCTGAGACAGTCCTCCTGTGCCACGCGCAGACAATGCGTGTGCAAAAGGGGCAGATCCCTCGGGGCCGCCTGCGCTACTCCGGCTCGCCTCGCCAGATGCGGCTGTCGAATGCGGCGCCATCGATGTCGAGATAGAGGTGGGCGAGGTCGGCGGTGAGGGTCACGCTGAGCTGGTGTCGCGATGACAAATGCGGGATGAGCCCGTCGACAAACCCGGCGTCGAAGGCGAAGTAGCGCGCGCGCGACGGGTCTTGCAGCCGTTTGTCGGCTTGGGCGCGGTAGGCGAGCAGTTCGCGGTTGTCGCGCTTGATGATGTCGATGGTGGTGCGTTTGTTCTTCACCGCCAGCTTCTCCAGCTTCTTCAGCGACGTGGTGCCGCAGTCGATCCACTGCACGGGATCGTTGCCGTCCATGCGCACCAAGTCGGGCTTGTAGTGCTGGCCGACGTCGCGTTCGATCTCCAGGTCGTCGTGAAAGAACATGAAGTACGACAGAAGCTTCATGTAGACGTGGCCGGGGCTTTCGCCGCCGGCTTGCTTCAAGACCACCTCGCCCTCATGGCCATACAAGCCGAGGTCGTCGTGGTTGAGAACGTATTGGATGCGCAACAGGGCCATGGAGTCTCCGATGTCCGGCAGAGATGGCGGCAGAACGACAGCGTCTCCCGTGAAGGGAGACGCTGTGCATCCCTGCGCCATTCGACGATGACGCTGTGGTCGCCGACCCGCCGTCGCGACCAGCGGGAGCCGCTTGCGAGGGGGGATGGGGGCCCCGTGTCTGGCGTATTGAAGTGTTGCGTGCCGGCGCGGGGGTCTCAGCGGCGTTGAGACCTTGGGAGTTGCCGCTGGCAACTCTTGGGAAGGGGAGAGAATCACATGTGATTCTCCCAGGGCCAGGCAAAGCTTGGCCCGCCCGCGCCCCCCTTCAAGAAACACGATGGCAGCGTCGAGATCCCATCTCGACGTATGCCATCACGCGCAGACTTCGACTTCGATCCAGCCGGAGTCGGGGTCGTTTCCGAAGGCGTCGAGGCCAGCCATGATGCGCCAGTGGTTGCCGACGGTTTCGCCTTGAAAGGTGGGCATGGCGTTTTCGGGGAGATCGACTTCGGCGATCCACTCGGCTTCGTCGCCGGCGGCGAGTTCGCCAGGGCCGTGCACGTCGAGCTGGATGTTCACGGTCTGAAACTCGCCTTCGACGGTTTGCACGACGACACCGTGGGGTTCGGCGACGGGAATCTCATGCACCATGGCCGCCTCAAAGCTCTGCAAGTAGACGTAGACGCGGCTGAACTTCAGATCGGCGTCGGCGGCGGCGGTGACCTTCACCTCAAAAGGCTGGCCCAAGACAATTTCGGTGGTCTCGACGTGAACGCGGGCGCTGCCCCCGGTGACGGCGTTCTTGAGCTTGCTGAAAAAACCCATGCTTCCTCCCAACTCCCCCCAAGCCACAGATTCGGCCGCTGCAGGGATGGGCATCGTCTAGCGCAGCTGTCTGTTGGCGCACAAGCGACCGGCGTCGTGGGCCACCGCCAACCTGCCGCTTGTGCAAAACGCTTTGCACAGCCACTCAAACACGACAGGGTGCTGCTCCTGCTTTTGCTTGCCGGCGTCGCCTTCTCCGTCGACACCGAACGCCCCCCAGCCTGAGAGCGATATGGCCTACGACAGCGTCGTCCGCATTTTTGCCACCACCCAAGAGCAAGACTACGACTGCCCCTGGCAGGCGTGTGCCCCCGATACGTCGTCGGGCAGTGGCGTGATCGTCGGATCGCGGCATGTGCTCACCGGCGCCCACGTCGTCGCCGACGCCACCTTCTTGCAGGTGCGGCTGCAGGGCGACCCCGTGAAATTTGAAGCCCGGGTGTGCGCCACTTGCCATGACGCCGACCTCGCGCTCATCGAGGTCACCGACGGGCGCTTCGCAGAGACGGCGCAAGCCGCGGCCATCGGCGCCATGCCGGAGTTGGCCTCGAAGGTGTCGGTGGTGGGCTTTCCCGTCGGTGGCGAAGAGGTCAGCGTCACCGAAGGCGTCGTCTCCCGCGTCGAGGTGCAGACCTATCAACACTCCGGACGTCGTCTGCTCGCCGTCACCGTCGACGCCGCCATCAACGAAGGCAACAGCGGCGGCCCCGTCTTTCAAGACGGCAAGGTGGTGGGCATCGCCTTTCAGAAGCTGTCGGGCGACACCGACAACATCGGCGAGATGGTGCCGCCGCAGCTGTTGCAGCGGTTTCTCGACGACGCGCTCGTCGACACCGCCGCCCCCCACACCAAACGGGTGGAGGTGCCAGGGTTGGGCTTGCGGGTGCAAAAGCTCGAGAACAAAACCCTGCGGCAGCAGCTGGGCTTGCACGACGACGAGGGCGGCCTGTTGGTGTTGGAGGTGGAGCACGGCGGCTCTTGCGCAGATGTCATGCAAGAGGGCGACGTGTTGCTGGCCCTCGACGACCACGCCATCGCTGGCAACGGCACCATCACCTATGCGGGCAAGCACCGCACCCAGGCGGTGGCGTTGTTGGGCGAGAGACGGGTGGGAGACGACGTGCAGTTGCGGGTGTTGCGCGACGGCGACCGTTTGGAGACGTCGATGACGCTGCGGCCGTTTTGCCCGCTGGTGCCCCGTCGACAATACGATGTGCGCCCACGGTTTCTGCTGTGGGGCGGGCTGGTGCTGCAGCCGTTGTCACAAGACTTCTTGGAGACGTGGGACGATTGGCGTCGACGCGCGCCCACGTCGCTGCTGCACGTTTTCAAAAGCGGCATGCGCAGCGCCGAACAAGGCGAGGTGGTGGTGTTGTCGCGGGTGTTGGCCGATGAGTCGACGGCGGGATACGACGATCGCGGCTGCGACATCGTCACCGCCATTGACGACGTGGCCCCGCGCGACTTGGCCCACGTGGCAGAACTCCTCGACGCTGCCCAGGGCATTGTCACCGTGCACACCCAGCGGGGTCGGCTGGCCATGGACGCCGACGTCGCCCGCGCCCGGGCGAAGGTCATGGCCGAGCGCTACCAGATCGCCTTGCAGCGTCGTCTGAGAGCCGACGCCGACGCGTAGGCGCGGGCGGATCTGACGAGCCGGCGCCAGGAACAAAGTCTCCACCCGACGGGTTCGGCCAAAGGCCCCACCCCAACTCTGGAGACTGCACATGTCCACCCCCTCCCAGCCGCTCGGCACCACCGCCACGTGGGCACGCGACTTCGCCCTCGTCGGCGCCGCCTCGTCGCTGTTGACCCCGACCCTGTTCAGCTTTGGCAACCTTCCGCCGTCGTACATCGCGTTGACCGGCGTGTTGGGCGGCGTCTTCGGCGCGCTGGTGGGCGTCGTCAGCCAACGCCTGTTGCTGCGCCAGTTGTCGTCGGTGCCGTTCTTCGCGCTGCTGCTCATCGGACCCTTCATGGGCCTGCTGTGGGGGGCGACCACCGGCCTGTTCGGCGCCCTCGGCCTGGAGTCGACGGGCATGCTCAGCTTTCGCCAATGGTGGTGGGTGTCGGTGGCGGCGGCCGGGGCAGCGGGCGCGCTGCAGTTTTCATGGTTCTGGCTGCCGTACACCTTGTTGCGCTCGAAAGCCAAACGCCCCCTGCTGCTGGTGGCCACCGCCATGGCGCTGCCTGCGTTGGGCTTCGGCGCCGTCTGTTTGTTGGCGTGCTGCTGACCACGACGTCCACCGGCAAACGAAAAGGCCCCTCCTTCGAGGGGCCTTTTGCATGGGACGTCGATGACGCGCTTATTCGGCAGGAGGCGGAGGCGCGTCAAAGTCGCCGAACACCACCGCCATGTCGACGTCGTCGCGGCCGAGGCTCGCCGAGACGGCGCTGAGGTGCCACTCGCCCGAGCGCACCGCCATGGGCGCGACGAAGCGGGCGGTGTGGCCGTCGGCGGAGCCGTCTTCGTAGACAAACACCACGTCGTCGACGGCGATGTCGTCGAGGGTGACGCTGAAGGGGCCAGCGACGGTGGCGACGTCGTCATCGTCGTTGTCGTCGGGGTCGGCGTCGGTGACGAGGTTGGCGACGGTGAAGGTCACTTGGCTGCTGAGGTCGACGGTGCGGCCTGGCAGCACTTCCATGTTGAAGGTGCGGAAGTCCGTCGTCGTGGTGCGCACGGTGTTGTCGCCGAAGGTGGCATCGGCGGCCTCTTGGATTTGGCTGTAGGTCTCGAAGTCGTCCATGCGGCAGTTGAACTGCAGCGCGACGGTGTCGCCGCCTTCCAACTGGCCGTCAGCATCGATGCGCTGGTCGACGGCGCCGTCCATGGTCAGCGCGTCGGTGGCGCCGATGACGCCAGTGGCGACGGTGGCGACTTGCCCATTCACGTCGATGATGTTGGCAGGGGCGAGGGCGATGTTGACGTCCGTGCTGACCACCAACGACACGCCGGCCGGCAAGGTCACCAAGAAGTTCTGATTGTCGGCCGTCGACACATCCAGCGCACCGATGGTGCCGCTCGCCACTTGAGAGAGTTTGGCTGCAATGTCGGCGATGATGGCCGCTTGTTGCGTCGGCTCAAGCGGCTCGCTGAAGGCGAACAACAAGCTGTCGTTTTCGTCGAGGGCGCTGTTGCCGCATGGCGAGCTGGCAGCGAGGGCGGTGGTGATGCTCTCGAGCGTCGGCGCCGTCGGTGGGTCGAAGATGTCGGATGGGATCACCAGCGTTTCGCCGGCTTCAAGGCGCAAGCCGTTGACGTCTTTGATGTCGGTGCTCAATGCCTGGAACGAAAGCGCGTTGCCCGAGATGGTCAGGGTTTGATCGCCGGTGAGCGTGTAGGTGAACGTGCTTTGGTCGAGGGTGTTGAGCGAACCGGCGACGGCGGCGTCGTTCCAGGTGCCGCCTCGGGTGCCACCCGACAAGTTGCCGTTGGCGAGCGCTGCGCCGAGACCTTGCGTCGTCGAGGACATGTCCATGTCTTTGCTGAACTCGATGACCAGGGTGTCGCCTGCTTCGAGGGTGTTGTCTTCGAGGTCGCCCGCCACGACGTTGGCCGACAGGGTCACGCCGAGGGCGTCTTCGCCACTTTGGTCGACGAGGGTGGGGGGGGTGATGAAGTGTGAAGCGACCAAAATCGGGGTTTGGCCGGGCGCGATGGGTGTGCCGCCGTTGAGGTCGACCACGGCGTTGCTGAAGGGGGCGAGACCCAGGGTGCCGCCGAGAATGTCGATGGTTTCACCGGCTTGGAGCTCCAAGAAGACGGCCACGCCGGTGGGGCGGAACACACGGCCGGTGGGGATGCTCAGGGAGAACTGAGCGTTGAGCGAAGCCAGAAGCTGGGTTGCGATTTCATCGTTGGGGTCCATGGGTTCGGTGAAGCCGAGCACCAAGGTGTCACCGGCCACCAGCTGGTTGTTGCCGGCGCGGTCGGGGGTGCCCGTGGCGAGAATGACGCCCATGGTCGAGGAGGCGCCCCCTTCGTCTTCAACCAGCACCACCAACTCGGGCACGCTGATGTCGGTGATGGTGAAGGTGATGCTCTCGTTGGTGTTGCTGACGCCTGCAGCGTCGGTGACGTCCCACGGTTGCAGGGTCAGCACGTGGCGGTCGCCGGTGCCGGTGAGGTCGACTTGCGTGCCTTGAACGGCCACGCGGAACACAGACGGGTCGGGCGTGCTGGTGACATCGACGTCGTCCCACAGGTTGCTTTCTTCGAGACGGTGCTCAATGGCGGCGCGGGTGGAGCGGTCGTCCATGGGTTGCGCAAAGGCGAGTTCGAACGATGAGCCGGGAGCGAAGACGCCATCTTCAGCGATGCCCGCTTCGACGACGGTGCCGACGTCGAAGGGGAGGCCGGTGGGCTCGATGAAGTTGTCGAGGGTGGCACCGTCGTTCAGCCAGAAGGTGGCAGCCTCTGAACTGCGTCCGCTGGTGTAGTCGTACACCGCGAAGGCAGGCACATGGAAGGCCGTGCCGATGGGCTCACCGTCGTCGTTGACGGCGGCGATGGGGATGTCCTCAGCGACCTGAAACCCAATGTTAAAGTTGTTGAGGGCAATGGGCACCAGGGCGCCAGGTGCCCCCAGTTGGTCTTCGATGCGGATCCCGAACTCGATCAGGAAATCGAGAACACCCAAGCCCGCGATGTTGGGCCCGTCGGCAGGGTCGAATGCGAAGTAGAGTTCGGTTCCGATGTTGAGGTAGCCGTCTTCGGGGATGTCGCCGGTCAGCACCAGCTCACGACGTCCGTCGGCGGCGGTGGTGTACGACGGGACGGCGACGTCATCGCCGTAGTAGGCCAGCGCATCGCGTCGGGAGTAGCTCATGGTCAAGCTGCTGGCCGCGAGTTCGGCGTCGTCGTCGCCGACGTCACCGGCGAAGTGGGCGACGATGGCGGTGTCGGTGTCGGTGCCGAGTTGGTCGTCGGCGGCGAGGCCCAGCACCAGCGCGTGGGGGGTGGTGTCTTGGCCGTCGATGCCGTCGGTGCCATCGGTGCCATCGGTGCCATCGACGCCGTCAATGCCGTCGACGCCCGCGTCACCGGCGATGCCTTGGTCGCCTTGGGGGCCCGCAGGGCCGGCCGGACCTTCGGGGCCTGCACAGCCGGACATGAACAACGCGGCGATCGCTGCAGACAGCGCAAACAATGAAATCCTGGAATGCATGTGTTCCTCCTCGCGCGAAGTTCAACGCGGTGGAGGAAAAAGGGCAAGCCAAGGACAGGGTGCGAGACGGTGTTTGTGACGTCGGCAGCGTGACCTGCCCCACGTCGATGTCAGGTGTTGGTGTTCGTCGTCAAAAGGGAGTGGTTGTCGACGAGAACGTGCATGGGCCAACTGCTGCCCAGACACATCAACTGCTGCATCATATTTCTGATTGGGGTGACATTTCTGTCGGAGATTTCTGAGAACCTGGGGTCTCAGACGCGGTGCATGGCGCCACGTTGGATGCGCAACGGCCGGCTCTGGTAGGTGTTTGCCAAGGCCTGTGCCCAAGAGCGAACCTCATCCCATTTCACCTGCAAAGACTTGCTTTCTTTCGAGAATTGGACGTCTTGGTCGTCGTTCTCAGCTGCAGCCTCAGGGGCGGAATCCAGTCGTTTGGCGGCATTCATGGTCGGTCTCCTGTCGCGGAGGGGCGGAGCGTCCGGCTCCGGTCTCATGCAAGGCATTGCCAGCGATGTGCCAACAGCTGTGCCCATGTAAGGAAGGGACGTCCTTGTCCCGACATTCCTTCACGTCCACTTTTGGAGGGGGCGCGGGCCCCCTCCCGGGCTTTCGGGCACATGTCCCGAAACCCCTCCCTCCCCCCTCGCTGCGCGGCTCCTTTGGTCGCCTGCTTGGAGTGGGTCGAAGAACGGTTCCCTACAACCGATCGACAGGACTGACGACGACCTAAGGCACAGTGTGAGATGTGAGGCGGTGCCAACAGCACAACGTGACGAACGTCCCCCATCGACGAAGTGCAGCCGCGACTTCGAACGAAAGCGCTCGGCAACAAGGAAACGTCAAAACACAGTGAGGCGCGTCCAGGTGCTGCAGCAACGACGAGCAAGCGCAGCCGCGACTTCCAACGACACAGCCTCGGCCAAATGCAAACGTCAAAACACAGTGAGGCACGTCCAGGTGCTGCAGCAAGACGAGCAAGTGCAGCCGCGACTTCCAACGAGACAGCCTCGGCCAAATGCAAACGTCAAAACACAGTGAGGCACGTCCAGGTGCTGCAGCAAGACGAGCAAGTGCAGCCGCGACTTCGAACGACACAGCCTCGGCCAAATGCAAACGTCAAAACACAGTGAGGCACGTCCAGGTGCTGCAGCTCCAAGGCGCGAGCATCGCAGGGAGGGCGCAGCCTTGAGGGCTGTAACCGACCGAGAAGCGCAGCAACGCAGGAGATGCGGCGCCTGGGCGTGCCGAGGATCAGAATTCGACGCGCCATCGGAGGTCGACGCCTGGATCCCCCCACTGGTTCGAGCAGCCCTGACAGCCGCTTTGGTCTTGGCTGTCCCAGCGGACGTTGAGGCGGAGGTTGTTGTCGAAGCGCTTTTCCCACTGCACCGATTGTTGCGGCGGGGCGCCACCGTCGTCGAAGAGGGTCGTTTGCAGCTTGAGCCGGCTGCCGTCGAGGAGGTCGAAGCCGGGGTTGAGGGCGAAGCCCACGGCGACGGCGGGCACGTTGACGCCTTGGCGCTCGGAGAACTGGGAGGTGAGGCGAAGCTCGTCCATGTTGAACACGCCCAACTCGCGCACGGCATCGGGCACCAAGCGGCGCACTTCGTCGTCAAGGCCGGTGTAGGCGCCGACCATGTTCAACGCTTCGAGGCCCACGGCGGAGACGGCGTTGGTCTCGACGTTGTCGAGGTCAAACTGGGTGAAGCCGAGGGTGAGCAGCGACAGGATGTCGGCTTCGGCGAGGGTGGGGCGGGAGGTGAGGTTCCACTTGAGGTCAGACAGCTGGCCCTGAATCTTGGCGGTGATGTCGTAGTCTTTGACGTTGGTCTCGGCGGTGAAGTCGAAGACGGGGACGACGCGGTAGGTCTCGACGAACTCCACGGCGCCGTTGGACAGTTGGTAGCGGTTGTTGCGGAAGGTGGCGGCGCCGTGCAGCAACGACAGGTGGCCCTTGAGGCCGGGGCGCTCTTCGGTGCCGACGAGGAAGAGGTCGCCCTTCGCTTCGATGTCGAGCATGTTGTTCTGCACCAAGATGCCGCCGTCGGCGATGAGGTGCAGGTCGAAGCGCATGTCTTCTTCTTCTTTGTCGAACACCAGGGGCGAGCGCACTTTGCGGCGGACGTCTTTGATCATCCGCTCGGGGGTGGTGTCTTCGGTGTAGGTGGCTTGGTGCACGGTGACTTCGCCGGCCAAGGTGGGGAAGGCGGCGGGGCCTTTCACGGTGAGGTCGCCCGACGTCAACGATGGGAGCCACTCTGGGATGCGCAGGCGCAGTTTCTCATAGCTGAGGCTGAGGTCGTAGGCGCCAGGCGAGAACCCGTCGAGGGTGACCGTGCCGCGGCCCTTCATGGGGGCGCCGTCGAGGGTGCCGCGCAAGCTGTCGATGCGCACGTTGGGGCCTTGGAAGGTGAGGCGGGCGGTGAGGGCGTCGACGTTGGGGTCGAATTTGTCGACGTCGAAACGGCCGTCGGAGATGTTGCCGCGGCCGTTCATGGAGGCGCTGTCCCAATCGCCGGTGACGGCGACGTCGAAAGAAAACGCGCCCGATGACGACTTCACCCAGGAGGTGAAGTTGGGGACCATCCACAAATCGCCGCGGCCCGACAGTTGGAGGTCAATGACGTCGGACGAGACCACGCCACGGGTGCTGAGCATGTCTTTGCGCAGGCTGACGAGTTCGAGCTGGTCGATGGTGAGGCGGTCGCCTTTGAAGTGGCCGAGGACGTCGGCGGTGTTTTTGAAGTCGATGCCTTCGAGGGTGAAGGTGACGGGGTTGAGGGTCACCGTGCCGCGTGACGACGAGAAGTGGCTGAGTTCGCCGTGCAAGCCGACGGTGCCGCCCATCTCGACTTTGATGTTGTCGGGGAGGAGGTCTTTGGGCAGCAGGGGCCGGGCCATGCCGTTTTTCACCTTCAGCGTCGCCGAGTAGGGGTAGGGGCCGATGGTCGACGTTTGGATCTTGCCGGTGGCGCGTTTGTTCATCATGTCGCCGTCGAGAAACAGCTCACGGTGCACATGGCGCATGTCGAGGTCGGCGTCGCCGATGGGGATTTCGCCCCAGGCGGCGTTGTTGAGGATGGCGCGGGCGGTCACCGTGGGGTCTTGGGCGTAGTGGCTGAGCACGCCGTCGTTGAGGTCGAGGGTGCCGGTGAACACCCGGCTGGTGCCCTTCAGGGTGTCGATCTTGCTGAGGCTGAGGCCTTTGGCGGCGAGGGTGCCGCTCATCTCACCGTCGTCGCGGAAGATGTCGGCGTCGGCGGTGAGGGTGCCGCCGGCGATGCCCAGCTCGACGTCGCGCAGCAAAACTTTGCGCTCGACCATCTCGACCAAGGCGCGTCCGCCGTCGAGGGTTTGGCCCAACAAGGTGGCGCCGGCGCCGATGTTGAGGGTGGCGGTGCCGAGGATGTGGTCGACGCTGCCGTCGCCGATGTAGCCCTGCATGCGCACCTGCGACGTGGCGGGGCCGTCGGCCTCGAGGGTGCGAAAGAAACCGAGCACGCCGTCGTCGTATTTGGGGGGGATGACGGCGCGGAGTTCTTGCAGCATGCCCTTGGTGACGTCGATGTTGGCCGTGATGTGGATGCCGTTGTGGTCGACGAGTTGGGTGGGGATGCGTTTGCCGGCTTTGTCGTGCCACTTGCGCAACTTGAGGTCGCGGAACCAGTCGAGCAGCACCTCGCCGCGGTAGCGGCTGCTGCCGATGTTGCCGTTGAGGTCTCTGAACCCGAGGATGCCGGCGTCGTAGCGGATGTTGCCCGTCATGTTGCCGAAGTCGTAGCCGTCGAGGGAGAAGTTCTTGATGTTGGGGCTCGCCATGATGACGGGGGCGTCATAGGGGCCTTTGATGTGCAGCGTGGAGCGGCCGTCGCCGGTGAAATGCAACATGGCGATGCGTCCGCCGAGGCTGCCGAAGCCGGCTTTGGGCGCGTCGGCTTTGACCTCGAAGCCGCGGGCGAGGTCGAACCACAGGTCGAGAAAGCCGTCGGCGTGGGTGAAGCCGTCGTCGAGGCTGCCCTCGACGTGCACGTGCTTCATGTCGGCGAGAAAGGTGACGTCGACGTCGATTTCGTTGGGGTCTTCGACGACGGTCTCGGCTTTGGGGTCGAGGCGGGCGTCTTGGTAGTGGCAGACGAGGTCGGTGAACACGCCTTTGCCGGTGCCCTCAAACTTGAACTCTGGGAGCACCACACCGGCGCCAGAGACGTGGCCGGTGGCCAACATCTCGACCCAGCTGCCTTTCACTTTGAGGTTCTCCAGCATTTTGTAGAGGGAGAACTTGTCGAAGTCGGTGTCCATCTCGAACGACAAATGCTCGTCGAGTTTGACGGCGCCTGAGCCGGTGAGGACGGTGTCGGCGTATTGCCAGGTGGCGGCAGGGACGAGGACTTCTTTGTCGTCGGCTTGAAAGCGTCCGCGGAGAGTGCCGAGCACAAAGCCGTCGACGGCGAGGTTGGCGGCGTCGCCTTGGCCCACCACCTGGATGTTCTCGAGCCCAAAGTCGGAGGTGATGTGGGCACCGACGTTGACGGCGCCGTCGATGGGCACCGGCAGACGCAAGTGGCTGAGCACGTCGGGGAGGCCGGCGGTGACGCCGACGTCGAGGTCGAAGGCGGGCACGAGGTCGAGCTTGCCCAACAAGATGTTGCCGTCGATGCGGGCGGTGGCTTTCTCGCCAGCGACGGAGATTTGGCTGATGCCGACGCGCTCGGGGGCGAGGAGTCCGTCGCCAAACACCACCATGCGGCCGCCAAAGGCGTCGACGGTGATGACGTCTTCGGGGTGTTTGTCGGTCTTGGGGCGCACCGCCGTGCCCTTTTTCACGCTGAACTTCAGCCGGTGCCCGTCGGGGCCGGAGGAGCGCAGTCGGGCTTTGATGCCGTCAAACGTCGTCGACATCTTGATTTTGTCGTCGATGTCGACTTTGAGTTGGCCGTCGGTGACGCGAAAGTCGTTGATGTCGACGCGAAACAACGGGCCGTCGTCGTCATCGTCGTCGGGTTCGAGGCTGATTTTTTTGATGCCCGCGATGCGTCCGTCTTTGATGCGCACGTGCACCCGCGGTTCTTCGATGTCGACGGCGTCGACCTCGATGCGTTTGGCAAAGATGGGCAACGGCGCCAACTCCACCGAGATGCGCTTGGCTGAAAACAGCACTTCACCGTCGAGGTCGCGGATGGCGACGGGAGCGACTTCAGCACGGGCGGAACCGGGTTCGACGGCGATGTGGCCGATGACCAGGGTCAGGCCCAGCTCTTCTTGCAGGGTGGCGCTGACCTCTTGCACCATGAATTCGAGGCTGGGTCGGCTGGTGCCCAGGCGTGCCAAGGCGACCCCGCCGCCCACGACGACGAGGAAGATCACCAACAGCTTGTGGCGACGCCAGATGCCCATGGGATCATGCTAGCCGTTGGCGACGCGGTTGTCGGGAAAACAGCCCGCTCTCAGCGCACATGGTGCGTTTCGCACGCAGGCTGTGCAGGCGGTGGTTGTGTTCGCCTACAGAACGTATTTCACGCCGGTGATGTCTTTGAGCTTCTCGTAGCAGCCGTAGACCTCGTCTTTGCTGCGCACCGTCAGCGTCGCCGTGATGGACTCGTATTTGCCCTTGGCGCTGGGACGGCGGCTGAGCTCGATGTCGTCGTCGCGGCCCACGGCGTCGACGAGCTTGGCTTTGACGTCGTCGAGCAGGCTCTCGGAGGTCAACGCCACCACCTTGAAGGTGTAGCGGTCGGGAAACGTCATCAGCTCGTCGAGGCTCTTCTCGCTGGAGAGCGCGTTTGCGGGCTCGCCGTTGGGGAAGTTCCAGCCGATCATCGGCCCTGCTACGTCTTTGTCGTCGGTGGTCATGGACGCACTCTACCGAATCAAGCCGATGGCGACACGCACAAAGTCATGCCGCCATCGCCATGCGCAAGTGGCCGTCGACGTCGTCACTTCACGAAGTCGACGTCAGCTGTGTCGCGTGGTGGGCCACGTGGTCGGCCGCGAAGGTGGCCACAAAATGGTAGCCGTGGTCGTAGCCCTCGTGGGTGCGCAACGTCAGCGGATGCTGCGCGGCGTCGCAAGCCTCTTGCAGCAGATGCGGACGCAGCTGCTCGTCGAGGAAGTTGTCAGCGAGGCCTTGGTCGACGAGCAGCGGCAGCCGTTCTTTGGCATCGGCCACCAAGTGCACAGCGTCGTGTTTCTGCCAGGCGGCGCGGTCGTCGCCGAGGTAGGCGGTGAAGGCCTTCTCGCCCCACGGCACCTGCGACGGGGCGACGATGGGGGCGAACGCCGACACGCTGTGAAACACGCCGGGGTGGCGCAGGGCCAAGACGAGGGCGCCGTGTCCGCCCATGCTGTGGCCGGTGATGCCGATGCGGCCGGTGGTGTGGGCGTGTTCGGCGACGAGGGGGAGCACCTCGTCGAGAACGTAGCTCTCCATCTTGAAGTGCTCGGCCCACGGCGCCTTGGTGGCGTCGAGGTAGAAGCCGGCGCCTTGGCCGAGGTCATAGCCGTCGTCGTCGGGGACGCCTTCGCCGCGGGGGGAGGTGTCGGGGCACACCAGGATGACGCCGCGTTCGGCGCAGCTTTGCTGAAAGCCCCCTTTGGTGACGACGTTCTGTTCGGTGCAGGTCAGCCCCGAGAGGTAGACGAGCACCGGACAGGGCTGCGTCGCCGCTTGCGGGGGCACAAAGACGCCGACGTTCATGTCGACGCCGAGATGCTTGGAGGCATGGCGCCACACCTGTTGGTCGCCGCCGAAGCATTTGGTGGAGGAGACGATGTCCATGGTGGCCCTCGTTCACGGACACAAGGATGAAAGTTGGGTTTGCTCAAGCGTCAGCTCCGTCTGTGTCCGTGAACGGAAGCTGGAGGGGGCCCCACGTCGAGCTTCGCTTGCGTGGGGGAGGGCGAAGCCCTCCAAAAGTGCTGAGTTCTGAACACAGCGGAATCGAACGGATTCCCTGTTTCAGGACGATTCGCTGAAGTGAATGACGGTGCGGATGGACTTGCCTTCGTGCATGAGGTCGAAGGCTTCGTTGATGCGCTCCAGGGGCAAGTTGTGGGTGATGAAGGGGTCGAGCTGGATGTCGCCGTTCATGGCCTGCTCGACCATGCCGGGCAGCTCGGTGCGGCCGCGCACGCCGCCGAAGGCCGAGCCGCGCCACACGCGTCCGGTGACGAGCTGGAAGGGGCGGGTGCTGATTTCTTGCCCGGCGCCGGCGACGCCGATGATGACGGATTCGCCCCAGCCCTTGTGACAGCACTCCAGCGCCGAGCGCATGACGTCGACGTTGCCAATGCATTCGAAGGAGAAGTCGACGCCGCCGTCGGTGAGCTCGACGATGACTTCTTGGATGGGCTTGTCGTGGTCTTTGGGGTTCACCACGTCGGTGGCGCCCATGCTCTTGGCCAGCTCGAATTTGTCGGCGTTGATGTCGATGGCAATGATGCGGCCGGCTTTGGCTTGCACCGCGCCTTGGATGACGGCGAGGCCGATGCCGCCGAGGCCGAACACAGCGACGGTGTCGCCCTCTTGCACTTTGGCGGTGTTGTGCACGGCGCCGATGCCGGTGGTGACGCCGCAACCGAGCAAGCAGACCTTCTCGAGGGGGGCTTCTTCATTGACCTTGGCGAGGGAGATTTCGGGGACGACGGTGTATTCGGAGAACGTCGACGTGCCCATGTAGTGAAAGATGGGTTTGCCCTCGTACGAGAAGCGGCTGGTGCCGTCGGGCATGAGGCCTTTGCCTTGGGTGGCGCGCACCGCTTGGCACAGGTTCGTCTTGCCGGATTTGCAGAACTTACATTCACGGCATTCGGCCGTGTACAGCGGGATGACGTGGTCGCCCTCTTTCACGCTGGTGACGCCTTCGCCCACCTCGACGACGACGCCGCCGCCTTCGTGGCCGAGCACGGCCGGGAACACGCCCTCGGGGTCGTCGCCCGAGAGGGTGAAGGCGTCGGTGTGGCACACGCCGGTGTGGGTGATGCGCACCAACACCTCGCCTGCCTGGGGTGGGGCGACGTCGATCTCGACGATTTTCAGGGGTTCACCGGGGCCGAAAGCGACTGCAGCACGTGATTTCATCTGGGCGTTCCTCGATGGAGGTGAAAGCGATGCATGCAGCTAACGAACATGCCCACCTTGGGTCAAGCAGCGATCCGCGATCTGCGCGCTGAAGGCGTCGACGTCGAGTGCCTCAACGCGGACGGGCGAGAAGAACTGCAACATGTTGCACGTCGTCGAAGACGCCGATGAATCAAGGCGTTCGCCGTCGTCGTCGACAAAGCGACGATTTTGTTTCACGCCTGTGTCGTTGGCGACGGTCTGCCCTGGTAGCCTCGGCCGCAAATGAGCGATCACTTCTGGGTCGTTCTTGTTGTTTCAAACGACCTCATCGACGCCTCTGACGAGGCTGCGGAGCACGCCATGACCACCTCGGAGATCAAGATCTTCGTCGGAAACTCCAACCCCAAGATGGCCGCTGAGGTCGCCCGCATCTTGGAGATGCCTCTGGGCAAAGCCGAGGTGACGTCGTTTTCAGACGGCGAGACCATGGTCGAGGTCGGCGAGAGCGTCCGCGGGTTGCACACCTTCGTGTTGCAGTCGACGAGCTCGCCCACCAACCACTCCCTGATGGAAATGCTGGTGATGATCGACGCCCTCAAACGTGCGTCGGCTGGTGAAATCACCGCCGTCATCCCCTACTACGGCTACGCCCGCCAAGACCGCAAAGTCGCCCCGCGCGCGCCCATCACGGCCAAGCTCGTCGCCGACCTCATCCAGGCGGCCGGTGCCACGCGCATCATTTCGATGGACTTGCACGCCGGCCAGATTCAGGGCTTCTTCAACGTGCCCTTCGACCACCTCTACGCCATGCCCGTGATGCTCGCCGACATGAAAGAGCGCCTGCTGTCAGACATCGACCCCGAGAACCTCGTCGTCGTCAGCCCCGACGCCGGTGGCGTCGAGCGCGCGCGCGCCTACGCCAAGCGTTTGCATGCCGGGCTCGCCATCATCGACAAACGTCGCACCGGCCCCAACGTCGCCGAAGTCATGCACATCATCGGTGACGTCGAGGGCAAGCGCGCCGTCATCATCGACGACATGGTCGACACCGCCGGCACCTTGACCCAAGCCGCACGCGCCGTTGTCGCCGAAGGCGCCAACGAAGTCTTCGCCTACGGCACGCACGCGGTGTTGTCGGGGCCGGCCATCGAGCGGCTGAACGGCTCCCCCCTCGTCGAGCTCGTCGTCAGCGACACCATTCCGCTGTCAGAAGCCGGCGAAGCGTCTGACAAGATTCGCCAAGTGTCGGTGGCGTCGTTGGTGGCCGAGGCCATCAAGCGCGTGCACACCGGCGAATCCATCTCGACGCTGTTCTTGTAGAACCGGTCAACAGATGAAGCGCAGCGGCAGGGGCGACCCTGCCGTTTGTCGTTTGAGGCCTGGTGTTTCGACGTGGCATGGTGAAGTCGGAGGTGATGCCATGACAACAAAGACCGCCGCGTTGCTGATGGCGTTCACGGTGACGTCGTCGATGGGGTGTTTTGAGCTTCCATGCAGTGATGGTGCACCAGGGGCGGCATGTTCGGCCACTTCACCATGCGCCGATGGATTCTTCTGCGCCTTCAGCGACATCGAAGACCCAGAGCTTTGCGAGGGGACGTGCGTGGCCGTGTCGACGCTGCAAGACGGATGTCTCGACTTTCAAGACCATGGCCAGCCATGCCGCCTCTCAGCAAGCGAAACTGGGATGTGCGACGCGACCGGACGCTGCATTCAACCTCCGCCAGACGACGACGGGTGTCGAGAGACGATTGACGAGACCAAACCCTGCCAGCGCCCCGATGGCGGAGCCGGGGTTTGCACGCGCACAGGCGACTGCGAGGAGTGAGGCGATGGCGACGTCGATGCTGTTCTACGACGGTGACGTGGTGGCCTTGGTGAGGAGGGTTCCCACGAAGTAGACACCGAAGGCGACGAGCATGGCGGGGAGAATCTTGTAGACGCTGCCGCCCCATGGCGTGTCGCCCCAGAAGACGACGACGAGGAGGGCGCTGCCCATCATGGCAAGCGCGACGAACTCGTGGAGCGGCTTGCCCGTCAGCCGCACCACGAGAACGGGGCCGAGGCAGGCACCGAGTCCGGCCCACGCGACGAGCACCAGGGAGAACACGCCTTGCGGGGCGAACAACGCGATGGCCAAGGCGACGCCCGCGACGGCGAGGGTGGCCATCTTCGACGCCATGTAGCTGTGGCGAAACCGAGGGGCGAGGTCTTGGGTGATGGCGGCCGAGCAAGACAGCAGCTGGCTGTCGGCCGTCGACATCGTTGCCGAGAAGATGCCGGCGAGCATGACGCCGATGAGCGCTGAGGGCAGCATCTTCTGCGCGAGCGCAGGCAGGGCGGTTTCGGAGGCCATGACGACGTCGGCGACGCCCGTGGTGAGGTCGGGCAACAAGATGCGCGCGTACAGACCCACGCCGACGGCGCCCATGGTGAACAACGTGAACCACACGAAGTAGATGACGCGCGCCTTGTTCACCGCCTTGGTCGACTCGATGGCCATGAAGCGGATGAGGATGTGGGGCTGTCCGACGGTGCCCATGCCCGCGAACACCCAGCCGAGCGCGTACAGGCCGATGCCGAGGAGCAGGTTGTCGGGGATGACTTGCACCAGCTTGGGGTCGATGGCCTCGAGACGACCGAGCACGGCCGAGACGCCGCCGACCTCGGTGAAGCAGGTGAAGAGCAAGATGGCCATGGCGATGATCATCACCGCGCTTTGGGCGGCGTCGGTCCAGATGGAGGCGCGGATGCCGCCTGAGAAGCAGTAGGCGACGACGACAATGATGCCGAGCACAGCGCCGGCTTCGACGGGCCAACCGAAGATGCTGTGCAGCGTGGTGGCGCCCGCTTTCAGCTGGGCGGCGGCGTAGGCCCCGAGGAGAAAGAACGTCAACAAGGCGGCAGCGATGGAGATGAGGCGGTGGTTGGTTTTGTCGTTGTCGAGGGCGAGCAGCGCGGGGACGGACGCAGCGTCGACGCGTTCACTGCGTTCGCGCACCCGTTTGTGCACCCAGAACCAAGTGACGAGGTCGCCGACAATCCAGCCGAAGGCCACCCACACCACCTGCAGGCCCGTGCGCCAGGCTTCGCCGATGAGGCCGATGAACATGTAGCCCGAGTTCGCCGTGGCCACCGCCGACAACGCCGTCAGCCAAGGGTTCACGCTGCGGCTGGCGACCAAATAGTCGTCGGCGGTGTCTTGTTTCTTGCGGCTGGACGCCACGCCGATGGCCGTGAACATGCCCAAGAACGCGATGAAGCTGATGATGACGACGTTGAGATTCACGGGGGCCTTTCGGGCAGGCTGGACAACGGGGGGCGCGAGGGTCGCATAAGACTGGGGTTCTGTCAGCTGCAGCCCAGATGTCGGCGTCGGCAGGAGGTGCGAATCCGCGGTCGTTTTCTTGCGATGGGTGCCAGGTGGCTCCACCATACGACCGAAGGTGACCTTGTCGGTCGCCGCAGGAGGTGCACATGGACATCCGCGATTCTTCGTCGAGCTTGCCGCAACCGGCGTTCAACGACGACGACACCAACGCGCGCAAACGTCGCAAAGCACCTCGTTCTTCGCGTTCGCGCCGTCAGCAAGACAGCGTGTCGCAGTTGCCTCGTCCCACCAGCAGCAGCTTGCAGCGCGCTCTCGTCGACAAAGAGCACGACGACGACAGCGTCATCGCGCCCCGCAAGAAGTCGCCGGCGAAGAAGCGTGCCCGCAAGAAGACGGCGAAGAAGTCGCGCGCGCAGCAGCAAGAGGAGCAGCTCGACGCATCGGCCATCAGTGTTCTCGATGCCACCCATTTCAACGGCCAAGCGACGTCGGCGAAGGTGCGCGGCGAGCTTCCGCCGCTCATCGACGACAGCAAAGCCGCAGAAGCGGCGCTGAATGTGCCGGCCTACCTGCGCAAAAAGGGCGGCAAGGCCGACTTCATGGACGACGTGCTCGAGGAGCGCGACGTCGACGACAGCGTCGTGGAGCCCCCGCGCAAGAAGAAGCGCAGAAGCAACACCCGCGAGAAGTTGCAGAAGCTGCTCGACGACGACTCTGTCGTCGACGCTGAGGTTTCGCGGGCGGCGCCGAAGATGGCCGACACCGTCGCTCCCAAGAAACGCAAGTCGAAGAAGGGCGATGTTGACCTCGATGAGAGCGTCGTGGCCGACGACCTCGACGAGAGCGTCGTGGAGGCCAAGCCGAAATCCAAGAAGCGCAAGAAGAAGGCGAAGGCTGACGACGACACCAAAACCAAGAAGACGTCTTCGAAGGCCAAAAGCGGCAAGGGCAAGAAGAAAAAGCAACCCGCCGTCGAGGTCGTCAAAGACGTCGAAGGCCCTCGTCACGTGCGTTTCGCCGCGTTGCCCACCGAAATGGTGGGGCTTGGCGCTGGTGCCCTTGGCGCGTTGTTGACGCTGGCCCTGGTGAGCTTCAACAGCGCCGACGTCGCCATCTTGGCCGCTGGCCAAGGCGCCGTGGCCAACTGGATCGGCCCCGTCGGTGCCTGGACTGCAGGGGGCTTGGTGCGCGTGTTTGGCTTGGGGGCGTTTGCGTCGCCTGTCGTCGTGTTCTCCATCGCCTTTTGGTGCTTTCGCCGTCGTGCGGTGCGCCCACGCTGGCACCAGGCGGCGGGTTTGGTGTTGGGCGCCGTGTCGTTGGCCACGCTTCTCGACGTCGTCTTTGCGACGAGCACGACGCTGACGTTCGCCGCCGGGGGGCTCATTGGGGCTGCTGTGGCGTCGGTGCTGACCGGGCTGCTGGCGTCGTTGGGCACCGGCATCGTGGCCACCCTCGGCACGGGCACGGGCGTGTTGCTCGCCGTCGACCGCTCGCTGTCGACGGTGGTGCACGACAGCGTCGCCTTCGGCCGTGAGGTCGTCGCCGTGGTGCGCGAGTTGGTCGACGTGCAGGTCGAGAAGGCCCGCATGCTCGACGAAGAACGCGACCTGATCGAAGAAGAAGCCCACGAAGAACGCCTGCGTCGCAAAGAAGAGCGCCAGCAGCGACGTGAAAAACGGGAAGAGCGCGTCAAGGAGCGCGCCAAGCGCAAGGCCAAAGACGACATCATTGACGAACTCGACGACGAGAGCCGCGTTCTGCGCTTGCCGTCTCCCGATGTGCTCGACGTCGACCTCAGCCACGCGCAACCGCCTGCGAAAGCCGAACGCCGTCCATCGCGCAGCAAGCGCGACCCCCAGTGGAGCGCCCAGGGTGTAAACGTCGCCCACCTCGACGCCAGCATGCCTCGCATTCTCGCTCCACGGACCTTCATTGCCGACGCCGAGACCCACGCGTTGGCACCGACAGAGGTGTTGCCCGAGAAGGCTGCGTCGACGACGCCGTCGTCGGTGCAAGTGCGCGACAGCGCCATCGTCGACGCCGCTCCCGCCGCCAATGACGACGACGACACGCCGGTGGTGAAGATCGCCATGCCCGAGCAGCCGGCTTTGAAGGCATCCCCTCTCGTCGACAACGTGGAGGAGCAGGCAGACGCCGACGCCCTCGACGGCATCGTCATCAAAGAGCGCGTCGACGCTGACCTTCCGGTCGCGCCCGACAACCTCGACGACACGTTGGTGTCGCCGCCGCCTTCGTTTGGCGACGACGCCATCGCTCCGAAAGAAGGCGAGCCAGGCGAAGACGGCGAACAACTCGTCATTCACGACCGTGAAGACGCGGCCCACATCGACGACAACGTCGAGGCCGAAAAAGAAGAGCGCTACGAACTGCCGCCGTTGAAGCTGCTCGACTACGACGCGCCCGAGCGGGCGCCGCTCAACGCTGACAACATGAAGGCGTTGGCCGACAAATTGGTGAAGACGTTTGGCGACTTCGGCATCGTCGGCAAGGTGCGGGAAATCCGGCCTGGGCCCATCGTGACGACGTACGAGTTTGTGCCCGCACCCGGCATCAAGGTCAGCCGCATCGCGTCGTTGTCAGACGACATCGCCATGGCCATGGAAGCGGTGCACGTGCGCATCGTTGCCCCCATCCCAGGCAAAGGCGCCGTCGGCATTGAGATTCCCAACGACCAACGGGAGACGGTGTTTCTCAAGGAGATCATTGCCGACGAGAACTTCAAAAAAGAAGGCGACAGCAAACTGAAGATGGCGCTCGGCAAAGACATCGAGGGCAAGCCCTACTACGCCGACCTCGGCGGCTTCCCGCACGTCTTGGTGTCGGGCACCACGGGCTCCGGCAAGTCGGTCAGCGTCAACGGCATGATTGCGTCGTTGCTGTACCGGGCCACGCCAGACGAACTGAAGTTCTTGATGATCGACCCCAAGATGTTGGAACTGTCGATTTATGAGGGCATTCCCCACCTGTTGCTGCCGCCCATCATCGACACCTCCAAGGCCGCCAACGCTTTGCGCTGGACCGTCGAGGAGATGGAGCGCCGCTACCACGCCATGAGCCATCTCGGCGTGCGCGACATCAAGGGTTACAACGAAGCATTGCAACAGATTCGTCGTCGCGAACACCCCAAGTTCGACAAACTCCCCGTCGACGATCAGGGCAAAACCTTCAAGAAAGCGCCCTACATCGTCGTCGTCATCGACGAGTACGCCGACTTGCTTTCGACAGCGGGCAAAGACGTCGAGGTCTACGTCATGCGCCTCGCACAAAAGGCTCGTGCCGCAGGCATCCACGTCATGCTCGCCACCCAGCGTCCGTCTGTCGACGTCATCACCGGTGTCATCAAGGCCAACTTCCCCGTCCGGATGGGCTTCCGCTTGGCGTCGTCACACGACTCCAAAACCATCATCAACCGTCCTGGCGCCGAAAAGCTGCTGGGGCGAGGCGACATGTTGATGCTGCCGGCAGGCACCAGCGACGTGACCCGCGTGCACGGCGCCTTCGTGTCTGAAGTCGAGCTGCACCGCGTCGTCAACCACTGGAAAGGGCAGGGCACGCCGAACTACGACATGTCCATCGTGGCGCCACCTGCCGATGAAAAAGGCGGCGACGACGACGACGGCGACGCACCTCTCGACGCGCGGTGGGACGACGCCATCGCCGTGGTGGCCAAATCGCGCCGCTGTTCGACGTCGTGGCTGCAGCGTCAGTTGGGCATCGGCTACAACCGCGCCGCGCGCATCGTCGAACGGCTGGAGAAAGAGGGCCTCGTCGGGCCACAGCTGAACAGCAAGGGCGACCGAGACATCCACATCCCACCGGTGGATTGACGATGCATGAGTTGTTGACGACGACGGCGGCGGTGCCTGAACGCATCGTGTGCCTCACCGAAGAGAGCGTCGAACTGCTTTACCTGTTGGGGGAGCAACACCGCATCGTCGGCGTCAGTGGCTTTGCCGTGCGGCCCAAAGAGGTGCGGCAGAAACCACGGGTCAGCACCTTTCTCGACGCCAACTTCGACAAGCTGTTGGGGCTGAAGCCGGATCTTGTCCTCGGCTTTTCAGACCTGCAAAAAGACATCGCGCAAGAGCTCGTCGGACGTGGTGTGAACGTCGCCATCTTTAACCAGCGCTCCGTCGGGGAGGTCTTGCAGGTCATGCAGGTCATCGGCGGCATGGTCGGCCGTCACGCCGACACCCAGGTGTTGGTGGATGGCTGGCGCCGTCGTCTCGACGCACTTGCCGAAGGGGCCGCTCGACGACAACGACGGCCCAAGGTGTATTTCGAGGAATGGGCCGACCCCAACATCAGCGCCATCGAATGGGTGTCTGACCTCGTCACCCTCGCCGGAGGCGACGACGTCTTTCGCGAGAAGGCGTCGGGCAAGGCGGCGTCTGAACGTTTCGTCGACGACGACGCCATCTTGCAGGCCGATCCGGATGTCATCGTCGCCAGCTGGTGCGGCAAAGAAGCCAAGCGGGCTCGCTTCATCGACGACGACGTCGTGGCGAAGACGACGGCCGTGCAACGCGACCAGCTGTATGAAATTCCGTCGCCGTTGATTCTACAGCCTGGCCCGGCCGCGCTCACAGCAGGGGTCGACTGCTTGGTCACCATTCTCGACGCTGTCGTCGACGAAACACCCGTGGGGCAAGCCCGCCCAGGGTGCCTGCGTCGAGTCGACACGGCTGCCTGAGGTCACGCAGCAACGCACGCGGACTGTTGTTAGATTGAAGGCATGTCTCCCACCGACCTCTCCCCCGACTCCATCGCCGACCGGCTGGCCCAGCTGTCGCTGCGGCGGCTGAAAGCCGATGACGACGTGCGCAAGGCCGCCGTGTTGGTTCCGTTTTGTGTCGTCGACGACGACATCAGCGTGTTGTTCACCAAGCGGAGCGACAAGGTGGGGACGCACAAAGGGCAAGTCAGCTTTCCCGGCGGGATGCAAGACGACGACGACGACGACGACATCGACACCGCGTTGCGCGAGTTGGAGGAGGAGATCCTCATCCCACGACAAGAAGTGCAGGTGTTGGGGCCACACCATCACGCTCGCGCCATCACCGGGGTGCACGTGCGCCCCATCGTCGGGCACCTCGGCGTCGTGCAGCCCGACCGCGTCGACTACAACCCCGACGAGATCGATTCGGTGTTCACCATCGCCGTGCGCGACCTCTTGCACCCCGACAAGCGCTACATGCAGACCTTCGACAGGGGCACGCTGCCGGTGTTTGACGCTGGCCCGTTTCCGGTGTGGGGGCTGACGGCCTACATGCTCGACGCGCTGCTGCGCGACCTGGGGCTGCTGCAGACATGAGCTGGTTCGACGACGGCGACGCCGCAGGGGCGGTCGAGTTGGGGTCGGTCGAAGACGTTCGTCGTGAACGTCTGCGCTGGCTCGGCAACTTGCGCTGGCTGGCCATGTTTTCGGCCGTGTGTTGCGCGCTCATCGCTGTGTTTCTCGACTGGGAGTTCGTCAAACTCGAAGCCATCGCCGGTGGCGTCGTGCTCGGCGTTTTGGGCAACCTCTACCTCTTGGTGCGCACCCGGCGTCAAAGTGCAGTGGGTCCATCTGAGCTGAGCTGGCACGCCGTGCTCGACTCGCTGTTGCTGACGTTCTTCTTGGCGTTTTCGGGCGGGCTCGAGAACCCGGTGTCGTCGTCGTATTCGATCCACGTCGTGCTGGGGGCCCTGCTCGTCGGACGCCGCGGCATGATGTCGGCGGCGTGGACCAGCTCCATCGGCATCTTCGTGCTCTTTCTCCTCGAGACGACGAACAACTTGCCCACCCGACTGGAGCACGCGCCCCCACTGTTGAACCTCGGCGCCCTCGGCATTTTGCTGCTGGGCCTGTCGTACTTCTCGTACATCTTGGCGTCGCGTTTGCGCTCTGAAGAGACGTTGGCGCGGCAAAAGCGGCAGGAGGCCGAGCGCAACCTGCACCTGTTGAACGATTCGCTCAACGCGCTCGACGTCGGCATCGTGGTGTCTCGGGGTGAAGAGCTGCTCCTGAAGAATGCCTACGCCCGCAACCTCGAAGACGACCTCGACGCGTTTCACGTCGAAGAAGATGGCAAACGCCTTGTTGCTGAAGGCGAAGAAGGCACCCAACGCATCGTCGACAAAGTCGATGTGCTCGGTGTCGGTGACGACGACACGGGCCTCAGCGCGGTGTTGTACGTCGACCGCACCGAAGAACTCCTCGTCGCCCAGCGGCATGTGATGCTGGAGCGGCTGGCGACACTGGGCCGCGCCCTGCAAGGCGTCGCCCACGAATTGAACACGCCCCTGACCACCATGCAGATGCTGGCGAAAGACCTGCACGGCGTGTTGTCGACGTCGGATGTCCCCGACGAAGTGCGCGACGACTGTTTGGAGTCGGTGGACATCATCGTCGACGAGACCCGTCGTTGCCGGTCGTTGACGCAGGGGCTGCTGCAAACGGCGCGGTCGCCACGCGAGCCTCACCTCGGGGAGACGGCGGCGTTTGTCGCGCAGCGCGCGGTGCGGTTGGTGGGCGGCAACAAAGGGCAGGTGGAGTTGGACGTCGACAGCCTCGACTTTGTGCTCGACGTCGACGCCGATCGCGTGCTGCAGGTGCTGATGAACCTCATCCAGAATTCGATGAAGGCGAGCGAAGACCACCACCAGTCACAACGTCGGGACGGCCAGGCGCCCGCGGTGAAGGTCTACGCCCGCGACGGAGCCGACGGCAAAGAACTCGTCGTCGACGACCAAGGCGGCGGGTTGCCACTTGAGGTGCAAGACCGACTGTTTGAGCCCTTCGTCACCACCAAAGCCATGGGTGAAGGCACCGGGCTCGGGCTGTACACCAGCCTCATCACCGCCCACGACATCGGGGCCGAACTGCAGCTGCAGTCCGACAATGGACGCGGCACGACGGCGGTGTTGACGCTGCCACGCGCCTAGCTCGACGACGAACTCCTGCAGGCAACTCCACTCACTTCGACTGCTTGGCGTCTTCTGTCGTCGACAACGCCAGCGGGACAGCCACGGGGGTGCCGGGATTGCCGGCTGCGCCGAGGTCGGAGGCCAGTTCTCGGTGCGCCCGTTGTTGCTCTGCGACGGACGGGGGCGTCAGGAGCTTGTCCATCCAGCCTGGCGCCCGTTCTGTGTCGGCGTCCAAGGCGTGGTTCAACGCCATCGGCGACGCCGCACGGATGTCCTTGGCGCGCGCCACGTAGAATGCACGCACAAAGGCATCGACGTCGGCACCGTGGGCGCGCCGCACGTAGAACGACTTCTTGGCGTTGCCCAAAAACACATTGAGTTGTTCGTAGTTGGGCACCCAGCGCATGTCGACGTCGCGGTACGGCACAACTCGGCTGGGTTCGTCGTCGGCAAAGACACAAACGATGCGCTCGTCGTGATCGAAGGCGAGGTCGGCCCGGGTGTGCATCGCCCACGCCACCGACACAAACGACGCTGCTGCAAAGGGCGCGGCGAACAGCAAACCGCCGAACGACCCCACCAAACCCACGCCTGCCAACAGCGTCAAGCCGACGCCACCGAGCTTGGCGGCGTCGATCCACTCTTCGTTCGAGCGGGTGAATCGAGCTGTGCGTTCGTCGAGGTGAACCACGTGGTCGCCATCGACCGACGTGGCGGCCATCGCGGTGCGCCCTTGCCGCACGAGGCTCTGCCCAGGCGGCGCCTGAGGCTTGCGGCTCATGGCGTCGTCGACAGCAGGTCCGGCGGTGGAAGTGCGGAGCCATCTGTCAACAGACCGTGCCCCACGGGGAGGTCGCCAAGAGCGATGGGCAGGCGGCCACTTGCAGCGACTTCACCCTTCAACACTTGCGCCGCCGCCCACGACGACGGGCCACGAAAGCCGAAGGCGGCGACTTTGACGTCGGCGTCAAGCTCGTCGAGGGCATAGGGCTGGCCCATCGAGACCACCACCAGCGGGGTGCCCTTGGGCAGCCGTTTGCGCAGCTCACGCGCCACGCGTTTGTGCGACGGATCGCGCACACTAACGACGACGACGGTGTTGCCTTTGAGGCGCCGCAGGGCCTGTTTGCCGAGCTTCAGTGCGCGTGACTTGCTGACGCGCAACGGCATGCGCACCTGCGCCACGCGAGAGGCTTTTTTGTGCGCCACCGACGACAAGAAGGAGCGCTCGCTCGACAGCACGACCACCCGTTGTTGGTTGTCTTTCAGCAGAGGCAGCGACGTTTCATCTGTGCGCACGACGGTGATAGCGCGGCGGGCGACCTCGTCGACGACTTTGCGGTACGGCGACTTGGCCAAGTCGCGCATGGCCTGGGTGACGGCCTTGAGTTTGCGTTCCATGAGCCCCCGACGCACCTTCACAGTGAGCACGTGGCGCACAGCGTCGTCGAGGCGGGCTTTGGTGATGCGGCCCGACTTCACCGCCGCGCGCAACATGCGCTCGACTTCGTTTTTCTTCTCGGGGAACCACAACACCATCACCATGTCGGCGCCGGCAACGACAGCGCGCACAGCGGCTTCGCCGGAGCCGTAGCGGTCGACGATGCCGGCCATTTCGAGACCGTCGGTGATGACGATGGAGTCGTACTTCATGTCGTCGCGCAAGATGCCGGTGAGCACATTCTTGCTGACGGTGGCGGGCATGTCGGCTTCTTCAGCGATGGCGGGCAGCGAGATGTGGGCGGTCATCAGAGCGTCGAGCCCAGCGTCGAAGGCGGCGCGAAACGGCACCAACTCCATGGCGTCGAGGCGGGCACGGTCGTGCTCGAGTTTGGGCATCGCAAAGTGGGAGTCGGAGGCGGTGTCGCCGTGCCCTGGAAAGTGCTTGGCGACGGCGCTGATGCCCTCTTGTTGCATGCCTTCGATGAAGGCGACGCCGATGTCGGCGACGAGTTTGGGGTCCGAGCCGAACGAGCGCACGCCGATGACGGGGTTTTTGGGGTTGGAGTTGACGTCGAGCACCGGCGCCAAGTTCATGTTGAAGCCCATCTGGGCCAAGTCCCATCCCATGCTCTGGCCGGCGCGGCGGGCGAGGTCTTTGTCGAACGCGGCACCGAGGGCCATGTTGCTCGGCAAGATGGTGGCGCCTTGGCGAATGCGCACCACGTTGCCGCCCTCTTGGTCGACGGAGACGAACATGGGCACGCCTTTGGGGTCGTGTTTGCGCACCTCGCGGATGAGGGTGAGCGTCTGCTTCAGCCGCTTGATGTTGCGGCCAAAGAGGGCGACGCCGCCGGGCCGTTTTTGCCGCAAGAACTGGGCGATGGTGTCGTCCATGACCTTGCCGCCAAAGCCGAGAAACAACAGTTGGCCGACTTTCTCGTCGTCGGACATCTCGGCCATCAGCGCATCGACGCGGGCAGCGACGTCGTCCGCCGGCTTGGCGGTGGCGCTCGCTGCGGGGGCGACGCCGGCATCTGTTGCCGTCGACCCGGCATCGCCTGTCTTGGTGGAGGCGGCTGCGGCGATGGCGTTGGAGGTGCCGTCAGATGCCCACACCGTCGTCGAACACACGTAGGCGCCGCTGAGGCCGACGGCAAAGGCGCAGGCCAAAGACAACGCAGGAGAGAGGCGGGGCAGGGCAGCCAAGGAGACCTCACAACAGGCAATGACGTCGCAGACGCAAGGGTGGGACGTCCGCAGACGTCGTGGTGTTCAAGGCGCGTGAGCATGACGTCTTTTCAGCAAAGACGCCAAAAGCCGACCCGGGATCACGAGGCGCTGGTGGAGCTGCCCGTGTCTGAGCTGCACCCATCCGACGACGGGGTGTCGACGTCGTCTTCACCACGCGGGCCTTTGCCCTGCTTGCGGTATTTGATGAGCTTGGCGGGCACGCCCGCGTAGATGGCGTGGCTGTCGACGACGGTGCCTTTGGTGACCAAGGAGCGTGCGCCGACCATGCCGTCGTCTTCGACGCGCACGCCGGGCAACAGCGACGAGGTTTGCCCGATGAGGGTGCGCTTGCCGATGTGCACGGGGGCGAAGGTGAGGTGTCCGCCTTCGAGGGAGTGGCAGGCGACGTGGCAATCGCCGCCGAGCACAGCGTCGTCGTCGATGGTCAGCAGGTCCCAGTCGGAGGTGAAGGTCGTCTGCACATTCACGCGGCGGCCGATGTTGGCGCCGAGGCCTTGCAGCCACATGTTCATGAACGGCGTGCCTCGAAGAAACTGCATGAAGGTGGTGTGGGCCACGAGGACGATGTAGCCCATGATGGCCCAGCCGATGACGTTCCACGACACGAAGGGGAAGCGGCCGGGCTTGGCTTTGTAGAAGACCACGAAGCGCTTGGCGATGATGACTTCGAGGCAGAAGGTGGTGCCCCACAACAAATAGCCGACGGGGAGGGTGGCGATGGCGGCGGGAAGCCCGAAGGTGAGGTACGTCCAGTCGAAGACGCAGTACGCCGGGAGCATCGCCAGACCCATCAACAAGAAGGTCACCAAGGTGAGCAAGGCGGCGCCGATGTATTGACCGAATTCAAAGAGCCACAGCGGCATATGTCCTCCACGGGCGGTCGACCGCGCCACAACTCGACGACGGTGAGGGCCGCATAGCCGATTTTTTGCCCGTGCGCAGCCCCTTCTGCCGTTCTGCGAGACGGTCGGCCGCGTCCGATGACGGCTCGGGGACGCCTCCGCCAGTGCACAGCCAATCCGGCTCATCTTGCGTCACTTTGCATCGATGCGGACGCCCAGCGTGCGAACCCTGCCGTCTGCCAATGGCATTTGCGGCCGGTGGTAAACTGGGCGCATGGCGACTGCCTCTTCTCCCAGCAACGACGACGTCGACGCGCACGACGGTGGTGAAGCCCGCGTGCTCATCATCGACGACGAGCCCGAGATCCTGCGGGCGTTTGCCCGCATGCTGCGCACCTGTGATGTGCGCTGCGCCGAAGGCGGCCGTGAAGGGTTGGAGGTGCTGCAAGACACCGACGACTTCGACGTGGTGGTGCTCGACCTCATGATGCCCGACGTCGACGGCGAGCGGGTGTTGCAGTGGATGCGCGACCACGCGCCTCACTTGGTGGGCAAGGTGTTGCTCATCACCGCCGGCGCCTTCACCCAGCGCTCGCAGGCGTTTTTGTCGACGTGGGCGGGGGATGTGCTCGAAAAACCCATCGCCGTCTCCACCATGCGCAAGAAGGTGCAAAAGGTGCTGCGTCGCCAAGGCAAGGTGGTGGCGTAACGCCATCGACACTGCGTATTTGGCGTGACGCTCGACGACAAAGTGCGTGGCGACGGTGACACCTCCTCCGTCTTTTGCCCCATGTGTGCGTTTGCTGCTTGAGCCCGTCGTCGACGACGACCTAGAAGCGGGACGTCCCTCGTCGGTCATGTGCGGCGAGGGGGGAGGATTGCATGCCCGGCATCACCGTCATCGGCTCAGGCCACTTTGTCCCCGGAAAGCCCGTCACCAACCACGACCTCGCCAAAGTGATGGACACCAGCGACGAGTGGATCAAGCGCCGCACCGGCATCGAACAACGGCACTTCGCCGAAGACGACGAGGGCGCCTCTGACCTCGGTGCCAAGGCCGCTGAAGTGGCCATCGAAAACGCGGGCATCGACAAGAGCGACATCGACTACATCATCTGCGCGACGATGACGCCCGACTACATTTTTCCTGGCAGCGGCGGCCTCATCGGCAAACTCCTCGGCATCGACGGCACCCCCGCCCTCGACATCCGGCAGCAGTGCGCGGCCATGCCCTTCGCCTTTCAAGTCGCCAACGGCTTGGTGCAAAGCGGGGCGGCCGAGACCATCCTCGTCGTCGGCGTGGAAGCGCACGCGGGATTCATGCCGTGGGCCGACTGGGACATCCTCTACGGCGAGCGCGAGGGCGACGTCGACGAAGAACTGCGGGCGAGGGCCACCCGCCACCGCGGCACCGCCATCATCTTCGGCGACGGGGCCGGCGCCCTCATCATGCGCAAAAGCGAAGACGACAACGGCGGCCTCCTCGGCGTCGAGGTGCACACCTCGGGGGCCGACGCCCAGCGCATCTACATGTCGGCCGGCGGGTTTCGCCGTCGCCCCTTCTTTCACCCCGACCAATTCAAAAACGAAGAGCACTACCCGCGCATGGACGGCCGCGAGCTCTTCAAGACCGCCGTCACCAAGTTGCCCGAGGTGGTGCGCTCGTTGTGCGCCAAGCACGACGTCACCCTCGACGACATCGACCTTTTCGTGCCCCACCAAGCCAACGACCGCATCAACAACGCCGTCGGCGAAGCGTTGGGCTTGGCGTCCGAGAAGGTGGCGTCGAACATCGCCAAGTTCGGCAATACGTCGGGGGCGACGATTCCGATTCTCCTCGACGAGGTGCGCCGCGATGGACGCGCCAAGCGCGGTGACCTGTTGTGCTTCCCAGCCCTCGGCGCTGGGCTGCACTGGGGCGCAGCGTTGATGCGGTTGTAGCGGCGGTGCGTCTGTGACCTGAACGCTTGCGTTCGTGGCCGTCGTTGATCGAAGGTCGGAGTCGGCATCGTCAGCATTGACGACGTCGACGGGAGACCCACATGCCGGCCACGCACGCATTGCACACCGACCTCTACCAGCTCACCATGCTGGCCTCGTATTTTCACCGCGGGATGCACACCACCCCTGCGGTGTGCGAGATGTTCGTTCGACGTCTGCCGAAAAACCGCCGGTTTCTCGTCGTGGCGGGCCTTGAGCAAGCCCTCGACATGTTGCAGGGATTGCGGTTCACCGATGCGCAGATCGAGGCGCTGAAAGAGGTGCCCGGCCTCAGCGACGCCTTGTCGTATGAGTTCTTGGAGTACCTCCGCGGGTTTCGCTTCAAGGGCAATGTCTACGCCGTGCCCGAGGGCACCGTGCTGTTCGAGAACGAGCCCATGGTGCGCGTCGAAGCCGACCTGGCATCGGCACAGCTCGTCGAGACCTTCTTGCTGTCGGCCATCAACCACCAGACCAACATCGCCACCAAGGCCGCCCGCGTGGTGCTCGCCGCGGGCGAGCGCGCCGTCTTGGAGTTCGGCACCCGCCGCACCCACCCCGACGCCGCCGTCGACGTCGCGCGCGCGGCGTACATCGCGGGCTTCGCTGGCAGCTCCAACGTCGAGGCCGCAGCCCGATACGGCGTGCCCGCCCGCGGCACCATGGCGCACATGTACGTCATGGCCAGCGACGACGAAGAACAGGCCTTCGCGGCGTACTCCAGCCTCTACAAGAACAGCACGTATCTCATCGACACCTACGACACGTTGCGCGGGTTGGAGCGCGCGGTGCGCGTCGTCGGCGACAACCTCAAAGCGGTGCGCATCGACTCGGGCGACCTCGCCGACATGTCGAAGAAGGCGCGGGCGAAGCTGAAAGAGCTCGGCCGTGACGACGTGCAAATCGTCCTCAGCTCTGACCTCGACGAATACGCCCTCGAAGGGCTCAACGGCAACGGCGACTACGACGCGGCCGGCGTCGGCACGCGGTTGGCGACGTGCGACGACGCCCCCAGCCTCGGTGGCGTCTACAAGCTGGTGCAGATCGGCGAGCGCTTGGTGGCGAAGTTTTCGGAGAGCAAAGTGACCTACCCCGGCGCCCACCAGGTGTACCGCCACGAAAAAGATGGCGTCTTTGCCTTCGACCACCTCGGCATGGTGGGCGAGAAGAGCTTCCCCTTCATTGACAGCGAAGAACTGCTCATCTGCGTCATGCAGGAGGGCAAGCGTCTTCACCATGAGGGCATTCACGACATGCGTGCCCGGTGTCGGGCGCAGATCGCCAAGCTGCCACCCGAGCTGAAAGAGATTGGCTCTCGCACCGACGAGCGTGTCCATCTGTATGAGGTGCGTCCGTCGGAGGCCCTCAACGCTGCCCTCGAACAGTGCCGTGCTGCTGTTGAACCCCTGGAGTAAGTCATGACCCTCGGCATCCTCCTCGTCGACCCGCAAAACGACTTCTATCCCGGTGGCGCTTTGGCCGTGGCCGACGGCGACGCCATCAACGCGCCCATCAACGAATTGCTGCAGCACTTTCAAGACGCGCCGGTGTACGTGTCGCGCGACTGGCATCCGTCGTCGACGAAACACTTTCAAGCCGGTGGCGGCACTTGGCCTCCTCATTGTGTGCAAGGCACGTCGGGCGCGTCGTTTCATGCAGACCTGCAGCTCCCCGACGGGCACAAGGTGTACTCGAAGGGGCAAGACCCCGACGACGACGCTGGTTATTCTGCGTTCGAAGGCATGAGCGACGCAGGACGCACCCTGCAAGAAGACTTGCAAGCCGCCGGGGTCGACGTGCTCGTCGTCGCGGGGCTGGCCACCGACTACTGCGTGAAAGCGTCGTGTCTCGACGCCGTGAAGCACGGCTTCACCACCAAGTTGTACACCGCGGGCGTGCGGGCGGTGAACCTGCAGCCCTCCGACGGCGACGAGGCCATCGCCGAGATGAGCGCCGCTGGCGTCACCTGCGTCGCCACGTTGTCGGCGTTGTAGCCGTCGTGGGGCCCTGCCGACGTTGCGCAATTGTGTCGGATCCATGTTCGACGTGAAGACGGCGGCAGACCTCGTACACTGCAAGAACCCTGGAGAGGGGTGAGAGTAGGTTGTTGTGTTGCGTCTGAAGCATTCTCGTTTGTTGTGGTCTGCCTTGTTGGTGTTGGGCGTCGTCGCCTGTGACGGCGCTACGCCTCCCGCCGACGGGGGCGAACCAGAGCCCGACCCCGAACCATCGGCCCTCACCGTCGTCATCAATGAGTTCGTCGCTGACAACGAGACGGGTTTGTTCGACGAGCAAGGCAACTACCCAGACTGGTTGGAGCTGAAGAACGTCGGCGACGAAACGGTCAGCCTCACCGATGTGACCCTCAGCGACGACGACGGCGAACTCGACAAATTCAAGTTCGCCTCGGGCACCACCATTGCGGCAGGCGATTACCTCGTCGTCTTCGCCTCGGGCAGCCCTGACCTCGGCGACCTGCACGCCGACTTCAAGCTGAGCAAAGACGGCGAAGCGCTGTTCTTGGCGAAAGACGGCAACGTCGTCGACGAGGTCAGCTGGGGCGCGCAATACGCCGACATCTCCATGGGACGCGCGCCCGACGGTGAAGGCGACTTTGACTACCTGCTGACGCCGACGCCTGGCGCCGCCAACAGCGAGGTGCGCACGACCTTCCCCGACGCTGGGGGTGAGGTGGGGCCGTCGGTTTCGGAGGTCACACTGAACGAAGTCGTCGCCGTCAACACCGACGGCCTGCAAGACGAAGCCGGCGACTTTGAGCCGTGGGTGGAGTTGTTCAACGCCGCGGGGGCACCGCAAGCGTTGGAGGGCCACTTCTTGTCAGACGACCCTGACGAACTCGACAAATGGGCCTTTGGCGAGGTGCAGATCGACACGCACCTCGTCGTCTTTCTCGACGGTGAGGCCACCGAAGGCGCGTTGCACGCCACCGTCAACGTCAACGCCAACGGCGGGTCGCTGTATTTCTCGGGCCCTGACGGAACCGTCCTGAGCGAACTCGCCTACCCCGCTTTGCAGGCCAACGCGGCTTACGGTCGCGTCCCCGACGGCAGCGACACCCTCGGGCCCACGGCGTCGACGCCCAACGCGGCCAACACGCCGGTGTTGCCGTCCGACGCTGGGGTCGTCGACGCGGGTGTTGTCGATGCAGGTGCAGCCGACGCGGGGGCAGCAGACGCCGGAGCGGTCGACGCGGGCACGTCCGTGTCGGATGCCGGAGCGACAGACGCAGGTGCGGCCGCAGATGGGGGGCCCGCAGATGCTGGCGCGGCCGACGCCGGCGCTGTCGACGCTGGCTGACCCCCGCCCCCGCAGGTGGGAATGGCTCTTGCAAACTTTCAGATGGCAGGTGTCTGGGTCGCAGACGCCTGCCATTTGTGTTGAAATCTTAAGAGTTTGGCTGAGAGCCGCTTCACAGCAGGGGACGACATGGCGACGACGACGCCGCACACCGCTCAGAATCCTGAGGGCCCATCGCGCAGGCACCCTCGACGTCATGGCGCTGCGTGGGTGACGCTGGCCGCGTTGCTGTTGACGGCATGCCCCCCGACGCCACCCACCGGTGATGGCGGTGTCGTCGACGACTTCGACGACCACACCGCTGAGGTGCTCGCCACCCTCGACGACTTCGACGCCTTTGCCCGGGCCCAGGTGACGCGAGAGGTGGTGAAGTTCATCATCTCCGACTTCACCATTCCCGTGCTGCGCAAGAACCGGTGGCTCGAAAGCCGCGAGTTCTACACGTTGCACGACGAGTGGTACTGGTTTCGCCTGTTGAATGGCGCCGAGGCCCCAGGCTCGACGACGGCGCCGTATCCAGGCGCGTTCGACGACATCCCCGCCGTCTATGCATGGGCGCGGCAACAGCCAGTGCTGCCCCTCGACTTGCGGTGGGCGGGCGACGACCGGCTGTATTCGCCGGAGTTCTATGCCAAGACCTTGAACGACGTGCCCCGGGCGTACGGCGCGGGCACGCTGTACCACTTTCCTCGTCGAGAAAACGAGTTCGGGTTCGTGCCGGAGACGTGGGCGTTTGAGTTGGAGTTTTCAGACGACGTCACCGCCGACGAGGTGCGCATCTACTTTGAGACGTTGCTGCCGACCGTGCCTCCTGAGGTGGGGCCCGAGCTGAAATGGCTCATTCGGTCTCCTGCACAGGAGGCGACCGCGCAGCAGATGCAAGACGAAGGGTTGCCCTACGCCGACCGCGTGTTGCGCTACCGCGACATCACCTTGCCGGGTGAGTTGGAGGTCTATGCGCCAGGCCTCACCGCAGGTCGTTTGCGGGTGGTGCGCTCGGGTGAACAAGGGCTTGAAGACAGCACCAAGAACGACATCCTCGTCGTCGAAGACCTGCCCGACTACTTGCCGCCGTGTTCGGCGCTCATCAGCGCCAAACCCCAGACGCCGTTGGCGCACATCAACGTGTTGGCGCGCAATCGGGGCATCCCCAACTTGTATGTGGCGGGCATCCTCGACGACCCCGAGTTCGACGCCCTCGCCCGGGTGCGCGCGCCGGTGGTGTTGAAGGCATGGCTCGGCGACGACGACACCCACGCCGGCTACGACCTCAAGGCCATCAGCGAAGCCGACTTTGCCACTTGGCGGTCGTTGACGGCCCCGCCTGAGGTGGCGGTGCCCGCCGTCGACCTCAGCAACGCGCCGCTCACCGTCGACCTCCTCACGGCCGACGCGGCTGACGTCGACGAATTGCGTCCGCTCATCGGCGGCAAGGCCGCTGGGTTCTTGGGGTTGATTGCGCCCGAACATGCAGGGCTTGATGCGCTCGACATTCCCCACGCACCCATCGCCATCACCGCACGCGTCTTCTCCGAACATCGGCAGCAGTATCTGTCGTCGGTGGAAGCCATGGAAAACGACTTCGAGTTCAGGCGCTCCGCCCGCGCGCGGTACCTCGTGTTGGAGGGCGAAGAGGCCTACCGCGCCCGCTACCGTGCCCCCAGCGACGAGAACTACTTGGCGTCGTTCATGGGCGACCGCCCCGAAGGCCACCTTGTCGGTGACCTCGTGCGCAACGGCGGCTTGGTGCACGTGGTGCAGTCGACGCCCATTGACGTCGACATGCTCACCGCCATCGACGACGAACTGCACGAACGCTTCACCACCTACGCCATCGAACAGGGACTGCGCTTTCGCTCGTCGTCGACGGTCGAAGACATCGAGGGGTTCAACGGCGCCGGCTTGTACACGTCGAACACAGGATTCTTGTTCAACGAAGAGATGGATCGCGAAAAAGACCGCCTGCGTTCTGTCGAGCACGCGCTGCTGATGACCTTCTCGTCGTATTGGGGCTCTGAGGCCTATGAAGAACGTGAACTGAGCAACGTCGTGCACGCCTCGGGCAACATGGCGGTGTTGGTGCATGCCCGTTTTGACGACGACAAAGAAGTCTCGAACGGCGTGTTCACCTTCACGGTGATGCCGCCGGAGGTCGTGGCCCGCGGCGGCGACGCCTTTGTGCTCGAGGTGAATGTGCAAAAGGGTGCGCTCAGCGTCACCAACCCGCCGCCGGGCTCGACGGCCTTGCCCGAAGTGTTTGAAGTGCGCCAAGCCGAAGGTGAGGCACCACGTCTCGAGCGTCTTTCGCCGTCGACAGAGATGCCGGAGGGCCAATGGTTGTTCTCAGAGGCAAAGGCCATCGAACTCTTTGACGACGCCAAGAACGTGACGGAGTTGTGGCTCGAGCGCGACAACGATCCCCTCTTGGGGGCGCAAGCGTCGCGCACGCTCACCCTCGACTTCGAACTGCGCGAGATGGACCACGGGTGGCCCGCCCTCAACAACGGTGGCAGCTTCGGTCGTCGGGTGATCATCAAACAAGCCCGCAGCCTCGAGCCCGGCTTGTTGCGCGTGCCCGATGACGTGGTGGCTCAGCCCATTCCCCGCGACGTTCTCGCCCGCGCCTCACGTGTGCTGCGCCGCAGGTGCGAGTCGGGCCTAGTGGAGGTCTCCGTCGTCGAGGTCACCACCGACGCCTTGCAGTTGCCCGACCTCGGCTACACCGACGTACCCTTCTTGGGGTTCATCACCGTGTACGTCAAGCAAGACTTGCCCGAGCTGGGCCTCAACGCTGGGCGCCGCTTCTCCATCAGCCACACCGGCATCGACGAGGTGGTGTTCGACGGTGACGTTGAGACCGACTACGACGCCACCATTCACATCGGCAGTCCGTTCGACATGGTGTACGGCATCGAGCAGGTGCGCATCACCGACGACGCGTTGGTGTTGTCAGGCGCGACCGACGACGTCACCAGCACCGTGGTCGGCGGATGCTCACGCACGGTGCAATACGCCACCGCCGACGTCTTTCTCGAAGGCTTGCTTGACGACTGAGGCGATGCCTACAACGCAGACATGCCGAACCTGCCCCTTCCCGACGACGTCAAAGACGAACTGGCCCGCCTGCAACAACTGCTGGAGTGGGAGCGGCAGGAGTCTGAACAGCGCGCCCGCGACGAGCGCGAGGGCAAGACCGACAACGAACTCGTGCAAAAGGGCGTGCTCGCAAAGCGGCTGATGGTGGCGTCGGAGGAGGCCGCGTTGTTCGGCCGCACGCGCTGGACGCTGGTGCCCCGCCACGACGCCGAGCACGCCCTCGACCTCTTCGACGTGCGCGCCGGAGCTGTGGTGCGGTTTCGCGCCGACGACTCAGATGCCCAGACGCCTCCAGCGCGTGGCGTTGTCATCCGTCGTACGGCACGATCGTTGATGGTGGTGCTCGACGAGGTGCCCGACGACGTCGACACCGACCAGGTGGTGCTCGAAAAACTCGAAGACGAAGTTTCGCTGCGCCGCATGGCCGACACCTTGCGCAAATGGGGCAACAGCGACCTCGACAAACGCCAGGTGGCGCTGCTGCAAGTGGTGTTGGGCTTGAAGGCGCCGGGAGCATCTGAAGCGCAAGACGTGGCGTTCATCGACGACAAGCTCAACGCCGACCAACAGCTGGCGGTGCAAAAAGCGCTCGGCGCGCCCGACGTCGGTCTCATTCATGGGCCGCCTGGAACGGGCAAGACGCGCACCGTCGTCGAGGTCATTCGCCAGCTGCACCGTCGGGGCGAGCGTGTGCTGTGTTTGTGTGCGTCGAACGCCGCCGTTGACCACGTCGCCCTCGAGGTGTTGGCGCAAGACGCGACGGTGCCGTTGGCGCGGTCGGGGCATCCGGCGCGCGTGCACGACCAACTGATGGCGCACACGTTGGCGGGCCTCACCGACGAGCATGAGCTGCGCAAGTTGTCGAAGAAGCTTCTTGAAGAGGCGTATGCGTTGTTGCGCAACGTGCGCAAGCGCAGCGACCGCGCTGGAGATGCCCGCCAGCGTCGACGCGAAGCCAAAAAAGAAGCCGGCGGTTTGTTTGCCGACGCCCGCCGTTTGGAGCGGCAAGCCGTGGCGGAGGTGCTGCGCAAAACGCGCGTGTTGTGCGGCACGCTGACTGGCTTTGCGCGTGAGATTTCAGACGACGAACGTTTCGACGTGCTCGTCGTCGACGAGGCCAGCCAGGCGCTGACACCAGCATTGCTGTTGGCGTTGGCGCGGGTGGACCGCGTGGTGCTCGCCGGCGACCACAAGCAGCTGCCGCCGACGGTGCAGAGCCCGAAGGCCGAGCGCGAAGGGTTGGGGTTCACGACGTTCGATCGCTGCATGTCGCGCGATGACGCCGACGCCTTCGGGCACATGTTGACGGTGCAGCATCGCATGCACGAGCAGTTGATGCGCTTCAGTTCAGACCGCTTCTATGACGGCAGGCTGACGGCACATCCGTCGGTGGCACAGCACACGCTGCACGACGTCGACGTCGACGCGGCCGACTTTGGCTCGGATGTTGTCTTTGAGTTCATCGACTCGGCCGGCGCGGGGTGGGAAGAGAGCGACGCCGTCGATTCTGCATCGCGCAAGAACGACGATGAGGCACAGCAGGTGGTGCGGGTGGTGCGTGCCATGGTGGATGCCGGACTCGCGGTCGACGACATCGGCGTGGTGACGCCGTACGCCGCGCAGAGTTCGTTGTTGTCGCAGCTGCTGCACGACGAGGTCGAGCAGGGGCTGGAGGTCGACTCTGTCGACGGCTTTCAGGGGCGTGAGAAAGAGCTCATCGTCATGAGTTGTGTGCGCAGCAATCCGTTGGGGACGGTTGGTTTTTTGTCGGATGTGCGGCGGCTGAACGTGGCGCTGACGCGGGCGCGCCGCAAGCTTGTGGTGGTGGGCGACAGTGCGACGTTGTCGAACGACAGCAATTGGGCGGCGTTGGTCGACCATGCCATCGCGTCTGGAGGGCATCGCTCAGCGTTTGAGTTCATGTCGTTCGATTGAGAGGTGGCACTGGGGGTGTCGGCTTTCTCAAGATGGCAGGGTCCATTCTCAACATTGACTCGCGTACAGCGGAGGGGAGTCGGCGAATTCGCCGGCGACTGTGTGCAGGGGAGGGGGAGGGTTTTCTTTCACAAGTGGCTGTTTAGAAACGAGGTTTTCCTTGTGGGGGAGCTTCGAATGCGTATGCTGAGGGGGCTGCAGCGGCGTGTGCACGTGTCGATGCAGAAGACGACTCTTCTCGCTGGGGCGGGTGGGGTTCAGCGCGAGGGGTCGCCGCTTTTTGCGGTGGAGCTTGTCGCTCGTGTCTTGGTGCGACGTTCGCCGGAGGGGGCGGGTGTTGTTGCTTTTGGTGCGTGCGGCCGTACGACAATTGTTGCACAACCACTTAAAAACAAAATAAAAACCGCCCATCATGCCGAGGCACGAAGGGCGGGTGAGAGCAGCGTATGACGAGGAGAGAGTGAGAGAGCGTTCTCGCCACACGCCCATTGCCGGGACGGCAAATTCCAAAGCCCGAAGGCAAATGCAGGGTCGGCGACGTCAGAAACCAAGCCGTCGTCGACAAAAAAGGCGCGACCCTCAAGGAGAGAGAGTTTGAAGGCCGCGTGAGAGGTCGTCAGGCCAACTCGGGAGCCGTCTTGAACAGACGACGTTGTTGGCGTTCAGCGTCGAGCCGACGGTGGGTGAGGTCGCAGTATTCGTCGTCGCGTTCGATGCCCACCCAGCGGCGTTCGAGGCGGTCACACGCCAACAGCGTCGAGCCAGAGCCGGCGAAGCAGTCGAGCACACGGTCACCGGGGTTGGTGCCGGCGAGCACGATGCGCTCCATCAAGCGCAGCGGCTTTTGCGAGGGGTGCTTGCCGTGCGCCTTTTCTTTCTTCGGCGTCAGCGGAATCTCCCAGTAGTTGCGCATTTGCTTGCCACCGTTGAGCTCTTTCATGTGGTGGTAGTTGTACGTCCACTTCTTGGCTTTCTTGTTGGTGTTGTTGCAAATCCAGAGAATCTGCTCCGTCGACTCGGTGAACATGCGGCAGGTGATGTTGGGCTGCGCGTTGGGCTTCGTCCAAATGATGGAGTTCACGATGCGCAGGTCCATCTTCTGGGCGATGGCACCGAGCTGGTAGATGTTGTGGTAGCTGCCGAAGATGAAGATGTTGCCGTTCTCTTTGGTGACGCGGCAGACCTCCATGAGCCATGCGGCGCACCACTGCTCGTAGTCGTCCATCGACGAGAAGGCGTCCCATTTTTCGTCCATGGTGACGTGGGAGCTGAAGGCCCAGCTGAGGCCCTTCTTGCCTTTCTTGGCGATGTTGTACGGCGGGTCGGTGATGGTGGCGTGAAAGCTGTTGTCGGCGATGCTCTGCAACACTTCGATGGTGTCGCCCTTGTAGAGCTGGTTGCCGAGGGGGATGAGGCCGGTTTGCGCCGTGTCGTGCACTTTGGGCAGGGCGACGGGCTCGTAGGGCTTTTGCAGGTCGAGGGGGTCGACCTCGCCTTTTTGCCACGGCACGTCTTGCTTCACCTTCTTGCGCGTCGGCTTGGCCTTTGGCGCGGTGAGGAGGTTGGCGGTGTCGACGTTCTTTTTCTTTGCGGTGGCGCTGGCCATGGTTGCTCTCCTTGATGGGGTCGCGCGTCGAAAAAAGGACGCACGAATCCGTCGCGAACCGAAGGGTTCGCAGTTCTCTCTTTCGCTTCTGCTGTGTGGCTCTCCCCACCAGCAGGCGCGTTTGTCGTCGAGAAACGCGTCCACAATGCAGTCGAACACGTCTCAGGGAGGAGGGCGTCGCCGTTGGGTCTGCCTTGCCTCCGTTGGGAGCATCATGGAGCCAGTTGGATCCCAACTCCATTTTTTGGTCGGTGTTTTTTCAGATTTTGCGCGTGATCCATCTGCAAAACCTGGCGGCGCCGCATGAGATGTGGATCTGAGCACTTCCGATTTTTTCTGCAGATCACTTCACGGCAGCTCCGTCAACCTCGACGACACACAGCCCACGAACTGCTAGCCTGCGCCCATGGCCCGCACCGCAAACGGCTTTGGCACTCTGTATTTCGGCCCCAGCGAGGTGCACGAGGTCATCGCCCCCTGCGCCGAATGCGGCGCCTCCGGCCCACTCTTCTGTTTTGAAGCCAATGTCTTCGCCGTGGCCTTCATGTTGCCGGTGTTGCCTTTGGGGCGGCGCCAAGTGCTGCGCTACTGCGCGCAATGCCACGCGCACTACGACATTCCCCTGAAGAAATGGCGCCAACTCGTCGAAGACACCGTGGCGCGCGAGTCCGACACGCTGCAAAACGCCGAAGCCCCCGACGTCGCAGCCGCCTTGCGTCGCGTGATGGACCTCGACGACGCCGCCGCCTTTCAGCGTGCAGCGGCCTGGGCCGAGGGCAACGCCAACGCCGAGCGCAGCCCTTTGGTGCAGTCGGTGTTGGGGGGCGGCGCCCATCGGTTGGGGCAACACGACACGGCTGCCAAACACCTGCGGTCGGCGCTGTCTCGACGAGACGACCCCCAAGTGCTGCGCCTGCTCGTCGAGACCCTCCTGCCGTTGGGCGCGTTCAAAGAGGCCTGGCGCCTGTTGCGCCCCCACCTCACGTCGAAGAACGACGACCTGGCTCGCCTGGCCCAAAAGACGGTGACGGCCGCACAACAGGTGGACCCCACACTGCCGCACTCGCTCGACGACGACGAACGCGACGAGCTGCTCGACGAGGCCCAGCGCCTGGGCGTGTATTCGGTGACGCTGTTGCCAGAGTTGACGTCGCCGCCGTTTCCGTTTTCAGAGACGTGGGTCGGCCGCGTGCTGCCCTACGCGACCTGGCCGCTGCTGTGCACCTTGGGGTTCACGTTGTTTCTCATGGCTTCGGTGTTGGCGGGCAACAACCAGCCGGTGCTCGTCATCAGCGGCGTGCCGCGGGCCTATGACGTGGTCGTTGGCGAACAACGCTTTCGCCTGCCGCCGCTCGGGCAGAAGAAAGTGTATCTGCCGCAAGGCGAACACGACGTGCGCGTCGTCGACGACGTCGACCTCGCGGCCGCCCGCATTGAGGTGCGGTCGCCGTTGTTGACGCGCCTGTTTGAAAACAGCCTGGACGTCGTCAACCCCGACCACGGCGCCCTGCTCAGCGACAACGTCCTGTCGTATTCGACGGTGGGGCTGGGGCAGGCCAAGCGCACGCTGCGCGTGGGCGAGCTGCACCAACGGTTCGTCGACGCCGATTTCAAGTACGGTGCGCCGCCGACCTCGATCCTCGTGGAGGGCAGCGATGAGGTGGTGCGGCGCACCATCCTGCAGCACGTGCCCGCCGACCCCGCCACCGTGGTGCAGATGCTGCAATCCCAGCTCGGTGTCGACGTGGCGCGGCAGTGGTTGCGCGACCAGCTGCGCTTCTCACCACACGACGAGCGGTTGTGGCGACAAGCGCAGCTGTTGTTGCCGACCGACGAGGCCGCCCAGCGCATGCTGCAACATCCGTTTGGGCAAATCGCCTACGGGCAGGCGCTGCGCAACGACGACGTCGACGACAAGCGGAGGGCACTGGAGACCTCATTGCTCACCGGGAAGCTCGACGCCAACGAGGTTTATCTGTTGGCGGTGTTGACCACAGAGGTGCGACGTCGAGAAGCGCTTGTGCACCAGGCATCCACCATGTCGCCGCCGTCTGCGTTCGCTCTGCGAGAGCGGGCGTTGCTGGCGGCGAAAGAAGGCCGCATTCGTCTGGCGATGCAGCTCATCGAGGCGGCCGCCAAGCAGGCGCCGTCGTCGAGGACGGTGCATCAAAGCCGACTCGAAATCGCCGCGCTCGCCGGTGCCGCAGCTGAGGTCGACGCCGCCTACCTCGCCCTCGCCCGGCTCGAACCGTGGACCATCGGCCACCTGCTGTACTTCATCGGCTTTCGCGGGGGCACCGACAAGGTCAGCCGCAAACGCATCCGCACTTTTGTGCAAGAGAGCGAGCGGTCGTTTGGCACCGTCGTCGCTGCCCACCACCGACGGGTGCTGGCCGGTGCCACCGCGTATTACGAAGGTGCCCTCGACGTCTTCAGACAGCAGGTGCAGTCGGTGCCGGGCTGGCGCCTCGATGCGCAGTTGAGCGATGGCCAAAACTGGGCCGCCGCATTGCAGACGGCGCAAGCGACGTCTGCCGACGAGCTGCACGTCCTCGCCTTGTGGGTCGGCGCCAAACACACCGGCGCCAATGACGTCGCTGCCGAGGCTGAGGCGCTGCTGGCCCAACGCGCGCCCGCCACCGCCGCGTTGTTGCAGTCGACGTCTGAGCCCCGCCTCGAACACATGCGCACCCGCCAAGAAGGGCTGACCATGTACGGCGCACGGCTGTTGGCCGTCAGCACCTTGCTGTCGAATCCCGACGAGCAGCAGGCTTGGCGGCAGGAGGCCGAGCGCTTCTTTGTGTTTCGCATGCCGCCGCAGCACGTTTTCGACCGCGTCTTGGGCGGGCAAAACGGTGCGACGCCGTAGCCGCTGGATTGCACCGCGAACATCCGGGACACGCGCGTGACGTGACACGTCGCAAGTTGTGCGCGAGGTCTTCTGCCCGTGAGACGGTTGGCGCGTTTGCCGAGACATCACAGGCCCCGTCGCCGTCGACGGTGTACCTTCAAGGAGGGCCACGAAACTCTGATCCCAGGGTGGGCCTACAGGTTGCGGGAGAACACGCCGATGGTCGACACAGGGGGAAGCATGGGCACACCGGCGGAGATGCCATCTGCGTCCCAGCGCCCTGTGGCGTTGGTGGTCGACGACGATGACGGCGTGCGCAGCTTGTTGCGGGCGGCCCTCAAGCGTGAGTTTGACGTCGTGGTGTGCGCCAGTGGCGACGAAGCATGGACCCTCCTGCACGCCGACGACGCCCCCGCCATCGACGTGGTGGTTGCCGACTTCATGATGCCGGGCATGACCGGCATGGACCTCCTGCAAAAACTCGGCGACGACCAGCCCCACATCGCCCGCGTGCTCATCACCGCATCTGACCGGGTGCAAGACCTCACCTCGGCCGTCAACGACGCGCGGGTGCACCGCTTCATCTCCAAACCTCTGCGGGTGAAAGAGCTGAGCCAACTGGTGTGGGGCGCCCTGCGCGAAGTGCAGCTCGAGGCAGAAAACATCCGCCTCATCGACGAGCTGCAGACCACCAACCAACAGCTGCAAGCGGCGTTGAAGCAGGTGAAAGACCACGAGCGCCTGCTCGAAGAAGAAGTGCAACAGCGCACCCTCGAGCTGAAAGAAGCCATCGCCGAGCTCGAGCAGCTGGCCCTGCGCGACGGGCTCACCGGCCTTTACAACCACCGCCACTTTCAAGACCTGCTCTCGGCCGAGATGTCGCGCGCACAACGACACCAAGAGCCGCTCTCGTTGCTGTTTCTCGACGTCGATCACTTCAAGTCGTTCAACGACACCAACGGCCACCCCATGGGCGACCGCCTGCTGAAACGGCTGGGCAAACTGCTCATCAACATGCAGGGCCCGACGCCGTCGCGCCGCAAAAGCGACATTGTTGCCCGGTATGGCGGCGAAGAGTTCGTTGTCATTTTGCCCAACACCGACGCCGCCGGCGCCCTGGTGCGGGCCGAACGTCTGCGCAGCCTCGTCGAGGGCACCAACTTCGAAGGCGGAAGCGCACAACCCATGGGGCGGGTGACCGTCAGCGTCGGCGTGTCTGCCTACCCGTTGCACGCCGAGACCAAAGCCGAGCTCATCGCCGCGGCCGACGAGGCGCTCTACGCCGCCAAAGGGCAGGGGCGCAACCAGGTGGTGTTGTGCGCCCACACACGCGAACAGAAGCGCGCCTCCAGCTGATGGTTTGCGGAGGCGGAGAGTGAGGTCGCGGTCGCCTACGACGCGTCTGTCGTCGACGACGGGCGTGGCCCAAAGAGCACCAGCACAGCTGGCAACACAAACAAGTCGGCCAGCAGTGCGGCAAAGACCACGCTCGCGCCCAACACGCCGGCCATGGCGTTGGTGGGGAACTGGCTGAAGCCATTCACGCCAAACCCGCACACCAAGATGATGGTGGTGATGATCACCGGACGTCCGCTCTTGATGATGGCCGACTGGATGGCGTCCGGCAGCGGCCGCCCCGCTTGCTGCCCTTCACCGACGCGCACCAACAAATGAATGGTGTCGTCGACGGCGATGCCCAACGCCACGGTGAAGATGACGGCGGTGCCCGGCTGCAATGTCCACCCGAGCAAGGCCATCAGCACCGCGCCCACCGCCAGGGGCAGCGCGTTGGGCAACACGATGAGCAACGCCACCCGTGCCGAGCGAAAGATGAGCCCCATGAGCAACACGATGATGCACAACGCCAACAACACGCTCTGCACCATGTCTTGGGTGAGGTGGTTGAGGCCACGGTAGGCCACCACCGAGGCGCCGGTGACGACGAGCTCGACGTCTTGCAGCGACGGCGCGTCGGCTTGGTGCTGTGCATACGTCGCCGCCACGCGGTCGGCGAGGTCGACGAAGTGACGGCTGCCGCGGTCTTGCAGCCGCACCATCACATGCGCCTGACGGCGGTCGTCGGCGTAGGCTTTTTTCAAAGCGGGGTGGCCGTCGACGAGAAACAGCAGCTGCGCCGTCTGTTCAGCCGATGTGGGCAGCGCTGTGTCGTTCGGCGTCAACAGCGATTGCACCTGCTGCACGACGTCGTGAGGGCCGTGCACCGCACGCACTGCGTCGTCGTCGAGGAGTGTGGCGTCGAGGGCATGCATGGTCTGCAGCACGTCCGGCGCCAACAGTCGGCTGGCTGGCGCGTCGGGGCCGGCCTTGAAGTGAAGGTTCAGCGAGAGTTGTCCGCCGAGCTTGGCGTCAACGCGTTTGCCGGTGGCGACGGCGCCGTGCTCTTTGGCAAGCATGCCCACCAGCTGGTTGTCGACGCGAATGCTCGACAGGGCCGCTGCGCCTGATGCCAACACCACCAAGCCGATGACCACAAACAGCCGGGGGCGGCCCAGGGCCACGTCCGCACAAGCGCCCAAGAAGGCGTCGATGCGGCCTTCGACGCGCAGCTGCTGCGGGCTCAACGCACGACCGCGCGTGGTGGCCAACACCAGCGGATTGACGACGACGAGCGTGACAAAAGCAAAGGCCACGCCGACGGCCGAATACACGCCAAAGCGCTGCAGCACGTGCATCGGCGACAGGTGCAGGCTCGACAGCCCGACCACGGTGGTGAGCGCTGAAAACAGACAAGCGCCCCCCACAGCCCGCAACGTCAGGCGCACGGCGGCGCCGCGTTCGGTGGGCAGCAGGGTGTCTTTCTGTGTCCCGGTGCGTTCGGCCTCCTCGTAAAACCGACTCAACAGGTGAATGGCGCCCGACACCGCAATGACCGGCAGCAACGTGAAATACACCTGGTTGACGACGCCGATGGGCTCATTGAGGTAGCCCATGACGCCCATGACGAGGGCCGACGGCAACAGCGCGTTCAGCAGGGGCAGGGCGACGCCGTGAAACCGCCGAAAGAGCAGCCACAACAGCAGCGTCATCAACAAAAACGACAGCGGCACAAACACCAGCTGGTCGTGAAGGATGGCGTCGACGAGGCCCGAGCGCACCACTGGCGTGCCTCCGAGTTGCACCTGCAGGCGCGGCGTCGACGTGCCAGCGATCTTCGCCTCCAGCGCCTGCACCACCGGACGCATGGCGCCAATGTCGTCGGCAGGCACGTCGAGTTCGACGAAGAGGGCGGTGGTGCGTCCGTCTTTCGACAACAGCGTTGGCACCAAGGTGGTGTGGCTGAGCAGCTGTGCCAAGAGCGCCTGACGTTGCAGGCCTGCGACGCCGCGCAGCTGGTCTTGCACCGACGTCAACACCAAGGCCCCATCCGGGGTGGTCGTCGGCAACGTCGTCGAGGCGAGGTCGGTGACCTCGGCGACGCCTTCGACGCTGCGCAACGCGCGCGCCAGCTGGGCGACGTCGTCGAGGGGGGCTTGTTCAAGCAGCAACGGAGGTTTGCTCTTGCCACCGTCGGGATCGACGCTGTCGACAACGACGGCCACCACGCGCTCGTCGGAGCCAAACGTCGATGCAAATGCGTCGAAGGCGGCTTCGGCTTTGGCGTCGCCGCCAAAAAACGCCCGCGCGGAGAAGTCGACATGCAGGCGAGAGGCGCCGGCGGCCACGACGAGCACGCCGATGACAAACACCGCGAAGAACACGCCCCGACGTCGCAGCAGTCGCTCTGCAAAGTCTTCAAACAGCTGGGGAATGAGCAGGTTCAAGGCGGTGGTTCTCGTGGGAGAGGTCGATCAGCGCTTGTGTAGCGCATTGACGACGAGAGTTCTTGCAAAGTCGGCCTCCTCCCATGTCTGGCTGCCGCGTGCGCAACCTCTCTTTGGAGTCGTGGCACAGTTTGCTAGTCCCCATGTAGGAGTCTGGATGTCCAACAGCATGGCCAAGCGATCGCCCTCCCCAGGGCAGGCGTCGACGTTGTCGTCGCCTGGGCTGCATTTGCAGCCCCCGCCGGACGTGCCGGGCGAACAAGAGCGGTTGGCCATCCTGCAAGACATCATGGGCGACGCCCACGACGACGTGGCGGGGTTGCCGTCGGCGATTCGTCAGCTGGTGCATCGCGAATACAACCGCCATGTGGTGCCGCACATTCGCCGGCATTGGCCGACGTCCCTCGACGGCGACGACGCCGAAGTGGGGGTGAAGCTGCGGTTCTTGGCGTGCGACCTCTACGCATCGGCGCCCTACACGGTGTTGTTGTCGTCGAAAACGCGCCCGTGGCCGTTTCGCGTCGGCAGCGGCATTGCCGACGTCTTGCCCTTGCCACGACCGGTGCTCGTCGGGGGCGCCAAGTTTGCGGTCTCCGTGTTTGGGGCGTTGTCGACCAACGCCCGCCACCGACGCATCGTGCTCATCGGTGCGTTCATCGCCACCATCGACCATGCCTTCGACCATTGCATGTCTGACGTCGCGCCCGCCGAACGTGGCCAACGCATTCGGGCGCTCCTCGACGGCAAGTGGCTCCCCGACGACGACGACGGTGCGCCCTTTCGGCTCACCCGCGCCCTGCAACTCGCCATGGAAGACGGTCTCCCCGAAGCCGAGCGCGACGCCTTCGACCAGGCCATGGAGCGCGTCAAAGAATGGGCCGCGTCTGAGGTCAAAGGCATGACCGGCGTTCCCGATCCCCTCGGCCTGTGCCACCGCCTCGCCGGCGTCGAAGGCACCATCGACGGGTTGTTCTTTCCGGTGCACAGCCACGCCGACGAACGCCACCGGCAGTGGATGTACGACGTCAGCTGGTTCGTGCAGATGATGGACGACTGGCTCGACCTCGAAAAAGACCTGCAAGACGTTCGCACCACCCCCGTCATCACCGGCAAGTGGACGCGCGACGACCTCGACGAAGCCTGGTCCCGCACCGTCCGTGGCCTCGAAGACCTCACCCGCCAAAGCGGCGTGCACTCCGAGCGCTACATCAGCATGGTCAAAGACGCCTACATCTACATGATGAAGGACGTGATGAACGCCATGGCTCACGGAATCGCGGCATAGCGCAGTCGCCCTCAGTCACGGGCACTCGCTTCGCGACTGCCTTTGAAGTTTTGGCAAGCCAAAACTTCTACCCTCAACGTCGCTCCCGCCCTCCGCTCCTCGCGCCTTGGAGCTGACGCACCAGTGCGCACCTCGCTGTTTGACGACGTGGACTGGTGGGCGTTGCGCTTCGGGCTTGAAGCTTTGGCTGCACTTTGTTGGGGGTGCTTGACGTCGCTGTTGACTGTTTGACGACGTGGACTGGTGGGCGTTGCGCTTCGGGGTTGAAGGCTTGGATGCACTTTGTTGGGGGGGACGTCGCTGTTGACTGATTCACGGCGTTCGACGGCGCTCCCCCCGTTTTGTGCTCGACGCGCAACGGTGTGGTCGGTGCAGACCTGGCATGATGTGAAGACTGCAACTCCACCGACTCAAGATGTATAGGAATTCTGATGGCTTCTGTTTCTAGGCTGGGCTGGCTTCTCCTCGTCATTCCTGGTTGTTTGGCATGTGAGGAGCCATATGAACCTGGAGACCCAAGAATCAACGCCCCCATCAACCTGAGGAATGACCACGAGGGAAGTACCATTGCGGCTTTTGGGGTCGAAGTTGAGGAGGGTTCTCGTACTCCTTGTGAACACGCGTCGGACCTTTTCAGCGTCGACGTGCGACTGGTTGAGGCATATGGCCTCGATTCTTGTCTGTACGAGGAGCAGACCACCTTCACTATTTTTGAAAGCGAAGATGGGCTTGAAGTGCTTGAGAAGTACGAGGAGGAGGGGGGAGCTCTCATTTCTCTTCAACGTCGCGATGAGTCGTCTGCAGAGCAGCTTGGGTGCGGAACCCCGTGGCTTGTCCAGTGGATGTCTCCAGTTGAGGACTACGCCCCTCTCACGACGAGCGAGATGGTGATGATTCTGCGGGACGACCATGACGTCGTGTGCTCGTCATCAGGAGAGCAGTTGGAGTGAGCACGATCGTTCGGAGCTTTGGAAACACGGGGCTCTCTGGAGCCCCTTTCTCCTTCTCGTCAGACATCACATGCGCAAACCCAACGTCGTCGTCAAAAGCGCCCAAATCCAAAACAACATGAAGAGAAATGAAAGGAGACGGGCCGGGAGACTGAAAGCACTCTGACCATCTTCACCCTTTTGTAGAAGGAGCCAAGGGCAGAAGACGATGGGGAGGGCCCAAATCCCGAGAATGAGAAGAAGACCAAGGGGCCTATGTTCTGGTGGGTGAAAAACTTCCTCAGACTCTGTCATCACTCCCCTCCTGTTTCTCTGAGGAGCATTCGAACACGACAATCGCGGAAATTGTCAACTTTGCCTGTTGAGCTTTGAGCCCAGCGCAAATTGGCCCCACAGACGCCTCCAGGTCACGCTGGGGGCGTTTTTGCGACGCTGTCAGCTTTTGGGTTCAGCTGTTTTTCAGCCTTCGGAGGAAGGTGAAGGCGCCGATGCCGAGGACGGCGACCGAGAACACCGCGATGAGGGCGCCCCAGAACCAGTACGGCAAGAACAGATACTCAGCGATTCTGCCGACGTCAGAAGGCATTTGCTTGCCGTCGACGGTGGCGAACTCGGTGAACAAATAGTCGCCGCGGCTGAACACGGTGAGACCCAGCTGCACGGCGAGAAAGACGACGACGAATTGGGCGGTCTCGGCTTTGGCTTTGAGGCCGACGGCGGCGAGGGCCACGCCGAGGGCGGCGACGAAGGCGAAGCCGAAGACGTTGCGCACCAACAGCAGGTCGAGCACCAGCATGCCAACGCCGAAGACGCCGAGGGCGACACGGCTGGCGCGTGTCCAGCGGGCGACGACGAAGAACACGGCCGCGACGATGGCGGGGCCGACGAGGCCGCCGAAGGCGACAAAGGCAGACGCCAGGCGCCCACTGTTGCCGGCGGTGTGGGCCACGCCTGAGGCGTTGGCGAACATCTCGAAGCTCACGAATTCGCGGCCCACCATCCAGCCGGCGATGCCGTGCCCCATCTCGTGCACAAACGTCGAGAACAGGATGAGGGGGTAGCCGACGATGTTGCCGTAGGGCACCACATACAGCGCGATGGTGATGCCCACGGCGATGAGCAGCGCACGTTGCGCACGTTCGGCAGCGGGTTTGGGCGTCGACAGCTCACTCATCGGGCACTCCGGTGGTTGGACCAGCAGCATACCGCGTTGCGGCGGTGATGGCGGGGACGGGGCGCACAACCGCACGGACGTGTCCCCCCAAGACAACAACATAGGGCTGGGTTGTGTTCCGGCAAGCCGAACAGCCTGAATTTGCTGCGCTTTTGATGCCGTGAACGCGAAAACCCCAGCGTTGGCTGGGGTTTGCGGGGGATCCACCGGGGCCGTCTCAGACCGGCTGCGTCAGGAGGCCTTGGCGGTGTTGGTGAGGCCTTTGTTGCGCAACACGAACATGGCCACGACACACAGCACGACGACGCCGATGGCGATGCCCTGCGACGTCGACACCACGCCCACACCGCGGCCGGCGTCGCCGCGGAAGAACTCCAGCGTGAAGCGCATGGCGGCGTACATGGCGGCGTAGCTCAGGAGGATCTGCCCGTGGAACCACTTGCGGGAGCGGATGAACAGCAAGATCACAAACATGATGGACGCGCCCAACGCCTCGGCCAACTGCGACGGAAACAGCGGCGTGGTCTCATGGGCCGTCTGCAAAAGCTCGACGAATTTGGCGCCGTCGACGCCTTCGGGAAGCCCACCTGGAGGGTTGCGCACCAGGCTCTGGTAGGCGAGGGAGGCGGGTTGCTCGCCGTGGGCGGCGGGGAACTGCGCCGCGAAGGGGATGTCTTGCACCACCTTGCCTGCCTCGTCGAGGTGAAAGGCAGGCTGGCCCCAGCAGCAGCCGGCGGCCATGCAGCCAAAACGGCCGAAGGCCTGGGCCACGGGGATGCCGATGGCGAGGTAGTCGGCGAGCATCAGCCCGTCGATGAGGTTGTAGCCACGCTTTTTGGCGAAGATGACGAAGGCGGTGAAGCCGCCCAAGAAGGCGCCATAGAACACGAGCCCGCCGCGAAAGATGTTGAACACCAGCAACGGGTCTTTGAGGTAGTCGTCGATGTTCACCAAGATGAACACCACGCGGGCGCCGATGAGACCGCCGAGCAGGGCCCAAAAGCCGAAGTCGAGGACCTCCTCGCCCTTCTCGATGAAGCCGTGGCGCACGGGCTCGCGGTGGGCGATGAACATGGCGAGCATGAAGCCGATGACGATGAGGACGCCGTAGGTGTGAACGGGGAAGTCCGTAAATGGAATCTTGAACAAGATGGGATGCACACAAACCTCGACGTCAGCATTCGCACTGACCCACGCACTGGCACAGACGACGGCCCAGTCTTCTTGCCGGTAGCGAAAAACGGGCCTGCCAGCAACCCGTCCGCAAGCGGCGGCATTCCGCCTTCGACGCCAATCGCCTGCTGCCGGGGGTCATGCCACATCGACCCGCTCGCCGCGCATGTCGCATTGGCTTTTGGTTCTGCTGGTGATTCTGCTATCTCCACAGATTCCACCGCGGACGGAGACGGGCACGACAACAGTGGGTTGTCCTCCCAGATCCGAACCAGGCGAAGACGTCGGTTGGCATCCAGACGTCCCCTCCTTCGCGGGCGCTTTCTGCACGTCGTGTGCAAAGGCTTGATTCGACGCCAAGGGAGAGGCGGCAGCTTCGACGATGACCAAACCCGGAACCGAACCTGCCTCTGTAGACCCAGCGTCGTCTGACGCTCTGGGAGCCGACGCTCTTGGCCCCAGCGCCGAATCCATAGCGTCGACGCCGACATCTGACGCTGCAGCACCTGAACCTGCTGCGCCCGCCGCCGGCGCCGTCGAGACCGCACCCACACCTGAAGCTTCAGCTGCCCCATCCGACGAGCCTGCAGCTGCGGCCGAGCCTGCGTCGCCGGTGACGGTGGTGGCCCCGGCGCCGACGGCGCCTCGTGAAGTGTCGATTCCGACGTCGGCCGCGGTGCCCACAACCCCCACCACGACGCCGACGTTGGCCAGCGACGAAGGTGCCGACGGCGACGCCAATGCCGAAGCGGTGATGCCTCCAGCGGCTGCGGCGCCTCCCGCTGCCGTGTCTGACGACGTGGCCGCCGCCGTCGACGATGCAGCCACTCCGGCGCTCAACGGCGCCCCCGCCGAAGACCCGGCCTTGGCCGCGACGTTGCCGCCCACACCCGCGCCCGCCACCGAAGTCGACGAGGCTGCCACGCCAGCTGCACAAGACCCGGCGCCGTCAGCGTCGTTTGCCACGCCGCCCATGACCGTCGCCGTCGACGGACTCGAAGCGGCAGGCATTGTGGCGCCGGAGCACGACGCTGCCCCCGTCGAGGCGGCCCCGGCCGAGACGGCAGCACCCACCGACTCCGCCGCTCTGCCAGACGCGGCCACACCTGCTGCTGCCGACGCGGCAGACGACGACGACGCCAACGACGTCGTCGAAATCGTCTCCAAGCCCAATGAATCTGGGCCCACAGAACCTGCGCCTGCTGCAGCGACGGCGGCGCCGGTGTCGGATGACCTCGACGCCCAAGCCGTCGGGTTTCAAGACCTCGACGTCGACGCCACGCGCGAGTCGATTCAGCTGCACCAAGCCAGCCCGCCAACGTTGGAGTCCGACGCCGTCGAGGAGATCGACGACGCTGCGCGCGCCGACGTCTCCCAAGAAGAAGTGCGGGCGGCCCTCGACCCCCACGACTCGGTCACTGTGCCCATCGCCAACTCCTCGGCCGTGAACATCGACCCCGCAGGCGCGCAAACTCCAGCATCGGGGCCCACCGGCGACGAAGAGCGTGCCCCGCTGCCCGACAGCGAAGGGTTTGCACCTCCCAACCTCGACGGCGTGCGCAGCGAGGTCACCCGGCCGTTGCGCTCTCCGTTTTTCGCCCCCGAAGACGGCGAAGCCCCCGCCGAGGGCAAAGACGAGACACAGATCGAAGCCGCCGCCGAGAACGTCGGCTCCCACACCCGGGAGATGTCGTTTCCCGACCAGGCCATCTCCACCGACGAGTCTCGCACCGTCGAGGGCGCGCCCTTCATGCAGGAGGCGTTCACCCCCGCCGTGCCGCCGTCGTCTGACCAGGTGCTCATCGCCAACAACGGCGAGAAAGTGCGGTTGACGGCGCCGTTGGGCGACCAGGGCGGGAGCACGTTCTTCCGCGCCTCCGTCGAGGGTGAAGACCAGGCGTACACGGCGGTGTGGACCCCCGAAGTGCTCAACGAGCCCCCCTGGGCGCACCTGCCGGATCCCCGCATCGTGCGGCCGCGGGCGCGGGTTGAACTCGAAGGTGCCACCTTGCGCGTGTTCGAGCGTCCCAAGGGCAACACCGTCGTTGACTACTTGCTCGACCCCGACCGCTTTTTGCCGGCCATGGCGACGCTGGAGCTCGGCATCGAGCTCGCCGAAATTCTCGAGTCGCTGCACGGCTCTGGGTTGTTCTTGTACGACCTCGACCCTTCGCAGGTGGTCATCGAAAAAGGCGGCCGCGTACGCCTGTACCCCATCGGCGGGTTCTACCGCTCGGGCGAGCTGCCCCACGGCCCATCCGGCCCCTTTGCCGCCCCTGAAGTGCGACGGGGCTACCGCTACCGCATCGGCGCCCACTCCGACGTGTACTCGGTGGCATTGGTGTTGTGGTCGCTGTTGGCGCGACGTTCGCCCCTCGACAAAGAGCTCGACCCAGAACTGCTGGTGAACCCCCGCACCTTCCGTCCGGAGTGTCCGTTGGGCATCTGGCCGAACCTGCAAGAAGCGCTGTTGGGCAACACGGCCCAACGTCTAGGGTGCGCCCGTCAGCTGCGCTTGCGCCTTGAAAAGGCCCGCGAACGTCTGCTCACCGAAGCCCGTGCCGCCGACGACCCAGAGTCCATCGTGTTGGAGGCGTGGGCCGAGTTGCACATTGGCCTCAGCAAAGCCCGACGTGGCGCGCCCCAACAAGACCGCGCGGTGGGCGTCACCGACGAAGAAGGGTCGGTGGGCTTGTACCTCATCGCCGACGGCGTCAGCCGTTCGCGGTTTGGCGACGGTGCGTTTGCGGCAGAGCAGGTGAAGCAGGCCGCGATTCAACGTTGGAGTGCCCTCGAAAAAGCGGGGCCGGCGGCGTTGGCTTTGAGCCATCCCCAACGGCAAGACGTGCTGCGGCAGATTGCGCGCTCGGCGGGCAAGCGCATCAGCGCCGAGGTCAACGCGCGGTATGCGCCGATGCCCAACGAGCCCAACCAGGTGATGAGCACGACGCTGGTGGCGGCGTTCGTCGTCAACGGTGAAGCCACCATCGCCAACCTCGGCGACAGCCGGGCGTATCTGGTGCGCGACGGCAGCATCGAACAAATCACCATCGACCACGACCGCACCACAGATGGCCAACGCATGGGGCTGTCGTTTGCCGAAGCTTCACGCATGCGCATGGGGGCGGCGTTGACCCGTGTCGTCGGCCGCGTCGCCATTCAAGACGACGGGCAGGTGCGTCCTGACCCCTTTGAGCCCGAGGTGTTTCGCATTCGGCTGTTGCCGGGCGACCGCCTGCTGTTGTGCTCCGATGGGTTGGCCGACTTTGCGGCTGGGGCAGGCAAACCTGCCCGCGAAGCCGAACGCGCCATGCGCGAAGCCCTCGAAGAATTCGAAGACCCCGTGCGGGCGTCGTTTGAAATGATCACCCTCGCCAATCGTGCGGGCGGATACGACAACATCTCTTGCGTGGTCATCGCCGCCCATCAGGGCTGACGACGTCACGCACGGTTTGGATAGGAGCAGACATGAACGAAAACCTCCAACTGCCTCCCGCAGAAGCCTTCATCGAAATGCCCGGCATGCGCGGCCTGCGCGTGGCCCGCGTCGGCCAAGCCGACGGCAAGACCCTCGAGGTCGTCGACGCGGTGAAAGACGTCATCATTCCCGCCATGACCCATCCGGGCAGCGAACGTTGGCGGGTGTTGTCGGGCGCGCTGCGCTTTTACTCCGAGGGCAACGTCAAAGAGCTGCGCGGCGGCGACACCTGGGAAGTGGCGGCCGGCCAACACCAAGGCCCCCACGTGGTGCTCGAAGACGGCACCAAGGTGGCCATCCTGCGTGAAGGCGCCAGCGCCCTCGACGCCGACTGAGATTGAGCCGACGCATCCGGTGACGACGTCATCGACACAAAAGCCGCCTACAAGGGCGGCTTTTTTGCTTGCTGAAGTTCAAATCGACACGTTGATTTCGTTTGAGGCAGACGTCATCGACCATTTGCGGCAGGCAAATGGTCGTAGAGCATTGCGTAGGCAATGCCCCATGGTCGTTCAAGACTCGTTGAGAGGCGGGCGAAGCCTCGCCTCCGACGAGACATCGATTCCGTTTGTCGGCAGGCATCGTCGACCAGACGACCCCGACCATTTGCAGAGCAAATGGTCGTCGGGCTTTGCGAAGCAATGCCCCATGGTCGTTCAAGGCAGGGCCTGGCCGCGAAGCGCGCCAGCCCTGCCTAAATCATGATGTGTTCGTCGTCTTCGAACAGGCCCTTCTTCAGCATCAACGCTCGGTTCTGCCGCAAGCGCTCGTCGGTGAGGCCGGCGAGGTACTTCATGAGCTCTGGGTGTTTTTCGATGAGGGCGTCGAAGGCGTCGCGCGACAAAAACAACGCCTCCACCCGTTCGGTGGCGACGACGGAGGCGGTGGTGGTGTTCTGGCCGATGAGCGACATCTCGCCGCAGAGGTCGGCGCCGCGCAACGTCGCCAGGTGCACCTTGTCGCCGTCGCCGGCGGCCTTGAACACTTCGGCTTCGCCGCCGAGCAACAAGAACAAGCCAGAGCCGACTTCGCCTTCGCGGATCATGGTGTCGCCCTCGTCGAAGGAGCAGGGCACGAACACGTCCATGACGTCGTGGCGCTCGGTGCGCGACAACGGGCTGAAGAAGGGGTGGGTCGCCGTGAGGTTGCGCAAGAAGCGCTCGCGGGTGAACGCCTTCAACGCGTCGGTCACCGAGCGCAGGTGGGCGGCGGCCACGACGAGGTCGGAGCGCCGCAGCTCGAGAATCTCGACGTCGCCTTTGGCGATGACCGACGCGGTGCGGGGTTCGTCTGAGATGAGGGCCATCTCGCCGAACACGGCGCCTTGGTGCAAGTGGGCGAGGGTGACGCCGCCATCGTCGTCGACGTTGCGTTTGATGAGCACGTCGCCGTCGGCCACGATGTACACGCTTTCGCTGCGGTCGCCCTGACGCACGATGAGTTCTTCGTCGCCGAAACGACGCAGGCGGAGCTTTTGCAGAATCTCCAAAAAGGCGTCTTCGTCGAGGTGGGAGAAGAACGGAATCGGCGGCAACGCCTCGGGGTGGTCTTCACCGCGGTCGTTCATCGCCACCAGCGCAGCCTTCTTCAGCAGCTCGTCGTCGTCGTCGAGGGCGGTGGCGGGGACATCGTCGATGGGTTTCGCCGCACGCTCTTTGAGGTCGCGGTCGAGGCGGTCGCTCTGCGACGCGTACAGCTCTGACAGCACGTACAAGATGTCTTCGTACGTCGGGTCGAGCAGCAGCGCCATCTTGATGGCGACGAGGCCATGCAGTGGCGCGCCCGCCTTGATGCAGTGCCACGCCAGCGACTTGTACACGTCGAGGGCGAGCTCTTTTTGCCCTGCGTTCAACAAGCAGTCGGCAATGCGAAACCGGCTCTTGAGGTGGCCAACGCTGGCCTGCAAGGTGCCGGCGAAGGCGGCGGCGGCGGACGTCCATTGGCCTTGGCGAAAGGCGGCGTTGCCTTCGGCAAACAACTCAGGTGCACTGCTCGACATGGGGCTCCCCAGGGGCCGCTGGACGTCGTCACTGACGTGCGGCGGTGGCAGCCTACAAAAAGTCTGCCCGAAAAACACCCGCGCTGCCGTCTGGGGTCACATCCGTCCACGTTGTCGGCAGCAGGCGGCGGGGAGTGCGTAGTCGAGGTGGCAGCGCGGGCAGCAGACGTGGCGGCACTTTCGCCTTGCCGTCGTGCGTCATGAGGCGCATATGAGGTCATGTCCCAGACGGATGTGCCTCCCCCCTCGTCGACGCGTGCCCTGCGGCTGTTGCAGGGCGTGTATGTGCTGTCGATGGCGTCGACGGGCGTGCAAGTGCCGCACCTGGCGTCTGCCATGGGGGCGCTGGGATTCTCGGCCGCCGCCATCGGCACCATGTGGGGGTTGCGGGCGTTGTGCACCACCTTCTCGCCGACGCTGTGGGGCATGTGGGCCGACCGACGACGAGATGGACGTCCATTGGCAGCGTTGGCCATGGTGCTCGGCGCCATCAGTTTGTTGGGCTTGGTGGGCGCGACCCACACCGCCTACGCCACGGTCTGTTTCGTGGCGTTTGGTCTGACGGGCACGGCGATGGTCGCCCTCCTCGACGGCCTCACCCTGACGGCCCTGGAACACGACGCGGCCGCAGGAGGGCACCGCTCCTTTGGCGGCGTGCGTTTGTGGGGGTCCATCGGCTTTGGCGTCGTGGCTTGGGGGTCCTCGGAGTTGGCCGCCCAAGGGGTGTTCACGCCGACGCCGGTGCCGACGCTGGTGACGGCGGCGGCGTTTTTGCTGTTGGCGGCGGTGCTGCTGTTGTTTGTGCCCGTCCTGCCGAAGGAGCAGATGCGCACGTCGACCCAGCTGAAAGAAGCGGCGTTGTCGTCGTCACTGCTGCCGTTTTGGCTGTTCGCCATCTTGCATTGGGCGTCGCACGGCGCGTACTCCGCGTTCGTCATGCCGTTGGCCGAGGAAGCTGGCCTCGACGACGCCAAGCGGGTGGTGGGCTTGGCGCTGGCGTTCTCCATCGTCTGTGAAGTCGGGGTGATGCGGGCGGCGCGGGTGTTGCTCATTCGGTTTTCGTCGTGGGGGTTGCTGGCGTGCAGCGTCGTCGCCGCCGTCGTCCGCTGGGGCCTGTTGGCGCAGGTGTCGTCGAGCGTTGCCTTCATTCTGTTGCAGGGCTTGCACGGCGTGACGTTCGGCTTGGTGTATTGCGCCGCCGTCGATCTCATCGAAAAGACGGTGTCGCCTGCCGTCCGCCAAAGCGCCCAGGGCGTGTTCAACTCGGTGTACTTCGGCATCGGCGGCGGCATCGGCGTGTCGGTGGCCGGCTGGGCCCTCGACGCCCACGGCCCGTCGTCGACGTGGGCGGTGATGGCGGCGCTGTCGTCGGCGAGTTTGTTGGTGCTGCTCATCGGCAAAGGGCGCATGCAACGCGCGTCGACTGTTTCAGACTGACCTCGACGGCGCCGGCGCAGATCTGCCGAATTTGTCTCAAGGCAGCGGTGCGTCTTTCCATGCGACACAGATGCGGTGTCCAATGCCATGTAGACGCTGCCAGAGCCCATGGAGACGCGCTTTCGCCCGCCTGGACCCGCAGCAGACAACGCCGGAGGGGAGGGTCTGTGTCACCTTCACTGTCGCCCATGCACGCCAGCAAACAGCTGGTGAATCCTTGGCCGTTTTGGCTGCTTCTCGTCGGGGTCGCCTTGTTTGGCGGACGTGCCGACGCGCGTCCTGGAGGCCCCGCCGGCTTCTGTGACGCCTACCCCGACTCCGCGCATTGCTCGGGGATGCTGCCAAAGTGCACCCTTTGCCACACCGGCACGGGCGAGCTTGACCTCGGGTGGAACGCCTACGGCCTCGACGTCATCGGCGCCTTGTCGAACCTGGGGCACGACTACACCGAGGCGTCGTTCAACGCCCTCATCGACGACGCGGTGCTCGACGTCGAAGCCGGTGACGTCGACGACGACGGTGTGCTGACGCTGGAGGAGATCCTCCTCGGCACAGGGCCCGGCGATGCCCTCGACGTGTTCGTCGCCAACCCTGCGCCCCAAGGCACGCCCAACCCGCACTACGACGTCGCCGCCTGGGACGCCGTCTTCGCCTACAAGCGGGTGGCGCAAACCTTCTGCGGGCGCTCTGCCACCTACGACGAACTGCAAGCCCTCGACGACGCGGCCGACGTGCAACAAGAGGTGCACGACAAACTCGATGCGTGTTTGCAGGGCGCGCACTGGAGACAGACGGTGTTGCCGCGCCTGGCCGATGCCAAAGTGCGTCCCATCAACTTCGGCACCAGCTGGAACTGGGACTACCGCTTGTGGCGCTACATCAACACCGACGGACGCGACGCCCGCGAGTTGCTGTCGGCCGACTACCACGTGCGCGAGCTGTCGCCGGGCGTGTTGACGGCGACGACGACGTTGCCCGCCGGCGGGAGCTGCACAACCGCAGACGGATGCGCCGACGTCGACCAGCGGTGTGATTGCAGCTTGGTGATGGGCACGACGAACTGCCAGTCGCCGGGCACCTGCGTGTACATCGACGGCGTGCAGCCCTGCCAAGTCGACCGACGGGCGGGCATGTTGACGACGCAGTGGTTTCACTTCATCAACACCATGTTCTCGCCGTTGCCACGTACGACGGCGGCCCAAGCCATGCGCGCCTACGCCGGCATGGACTACGCCCACCAAGAAGGCCTGACCTACGTCGAAGGCGAGCCCCTCGACGTCGACAACAAAGCGGTCGGCGCCTACACCTGCAAGCAGTGTCACATGGCCCTCGACACGGCCGCCTATGCCTTCGCCGAGTACCACGGCATCGACGGGCCCACGTCGCAGTGGGACGACACCCGCCCCGCCGCCAAACAGCTGTGGACGTCGGGCAACCGCCCCCAGGCGTACTACCTCGAAGAGCCCGTCGACGACTTGCAAGATTTCGCCGACGCCATGGCCGCCTCTGAGGCCTTCGAACGCAACCACGCCGAGCTCTTTTTTGAGTACGCCGTCGGACGCAAGCTCGCCCCCGACGAGATGGACGACCTCGCCACCGCGCAACAAGCGCTGCGCGACAGCACCTTCTCCACCGATGCCCTGTTGCACGCCATCGTCGACACCGACGCGTTTGGGAGGCCCTAATGCTGCGCCTCAAGTGGCACACGCTCTCCTTGCGTTCACTGCCGTTGCTTTCTGTTTCTGTCGCCTTGAGCGCGGCGCTGTTGACGGCGTGTCCGTCGGACGAGCCCGGGCCCGAGCCTGAACCTCAGCCCGACGTCGTCGAGCCCGAGCCCCAACCCGACGGTGGCATCACGGAGCCCGATGCCGGGCCCGAGCCCACCGACGCGGGCGTGCCGCCCACCGACGCCGGCTCTGCGGATGGGGGCGTCGTCGTCCCTCCCACCGATGGCGGCATGACGCCCACCGACGCTGGCACCCCACCCGCCGATGCAGGCGTCGACGCGGGGCCCCCGCCGGTGGAAATGAACGCCTGTCTCGTCGCCGAAGACGGACAGATGCAAGTGGCGCAACAAGCGCGTCTGCGTTGGAAACGCGTCGACACCCTTGAGAACGACCTCCGCGGCATCTTTGACCTCACCGCCGAACTCGCCTGTGGCGAAGTCGGGATTCAAGGCATCTGCTTCGACGCCATTCACCAAGTTCCGCTCGGCGGATACGAGCCGGTGTCGACGGGGATGACCGCAGGCATCGCCACCACGTCCAAGACGACACCGTTGAGCCTGGAGCGCGTCGCCGTCGCCACTTGTGGCGCCCGCGTCGACCTCGACACCGTTCGCCAGCGCAACACACTCGCCAAACAGTTTTGGACGCACATCGACCTCGACGCCACCGAAGTCGAACCCGACGACATCAACGTTCGCGCACAGCTCACCGACCTCGTGAAACACGTGTTGGGCCGGCTCCCCACCGACGCTGAACTCGACCACCTCGCCTCGCTGGCCACGCCGCTCGACAACGTCGCCGTCCCCGCCCGTGACTTCGCCAAGACGGCTTGCTTCGCCGTCGTCACCCAGACTGAGTTTCTCTTTCAATAGCGTCGACGACGTCTCTGGATTTGCCATGACCAAGCCCATCAAACGTTCGGCCAAACGCTATTCGCGTCGACAGGCCCTCGACCTCACCGGCAAGTTTTCGCTCGGCACCCTCCTCGGCATCTCTGCATTTGAGACGTTGTCGACGAAGGCCCGCGCGCAGGTCGGCGACATCCCCCCGTCGGAGAAGTTGCTGTTTGTCTTCACCGCCTCTGGCGGCGGAAGCATCCTCGACAGCTTCATGGCCCGACGCGAAAGTGAAGTGCCCGGCAGCGACGGACTCATCTGCTACCCCGACGCCTACGTGCAAAACTTCGGCGGCGACGGCGGTGAGCCCGGCTCCGAATTGCGCGCCCTCGACCTGCCCCCGACGTGGCGGCAATACCTGCCCGGCGTCACCGGCAACGGGTACAGCCAAGCCACCTTCTTGCAGCGGCACGCCCAAGACACAGCGGTGATGGCGTCGGAGTGCACGAGTGTGAACCACCTCGTCGCCCAAGGCCGCGCCATGACCGGCGCTGGCGTCGACCGCGGGCGCAGCATCGTCGAAGCCATCGCCGCGCAATACGGCGACGGACGCGCCCTCCCGGCGGTGAACATGGCGACCAACGGCTACCTGGAGCCCGGCACCGACCGCAACCTGCCCGACTACGCCCGCGCCGAAGCTGTGGTGCAGCCGTTGTTTTTGCCCCTCACCGTCGACGGCATGCGAGGCATGCGCACCGCCCCCGCGGCGGACGTCGCCGCAGCGCCCACCGGCAGCAACCTCGACCGCGCCCGCGCTTTGCGCGACCGGGCCCGCAGCGTGCGCAACACCATCGACGACGAGAGCGCCTTCGGACAGACCTTCGCCTGCAGCCCGCAACGTGAAGAATTCTTGCGCGACCGCGCCGCCTCGCTGTTGCTCGAAGACCAAGACCTCATCTCCAAACTCATGTACCTCAGCGACGCCGACCTCGGCGGAGCGCTCAGTGCGCTCGGTCTCGACTCCTCCCCCGACGGGCCCGCCGTGCGCAGCGTCGTGCAAGCCAACCCCGGCGGCGGCGAAACGTCGGTGTTCAACAACTCCATCTATGCGCAGGTGACGTTGGCGTTCTTGCTCGCCAAATACGGCTTCTCGTCGAGCATCGCCCTCGGCCCGAGCATCAACCCTCCCGCCAACGAACTGCTCATCAACCCGCCGCTCAGCTTCGACTTCAGCCACAACAACCACGTCGCCACCCAATCGGTGATGTGGAGCCGCTGCCTCGACGCTGTCGACAAACTCATTGCGCTTTTGAAAACCGCCGGCACCGACGACGGCGGCACCCTGTGGGACCGCTCGCTCATCTACATCGCCTCCGACTTCGGACGCGACCGCGTGCGCCCCACCGGCCCGGTCACCGACCTGCAAAACGGTGTGTCGACGGGGCACCACCTCAGCAACGGCGCCGTGCTCATCTCACCCATGATCGCGGGCAACCGCGTCTACGGCGGCGTCGACAGCAGCAACTTGCACACCTACGGCTTCAACCCCACCACGGGCGCGGCCGACCCCAGCGTCATCTACCGCGAGCACGACGTGTATTCGGCCGTGGCCCAAACCCTGGGGTACAGCTTCAACGGGCAAACCCCTCTGCCGGTGTTGATGCGTTCTTAGGCTTCTGGCGCTTTGAACAAAACCACGACACGCGTGTCGCGCTTGTTCTGTTTCGATGGACATTTCACGTCATCCGGCGAGGGGTTTCTCGTCGAGAACAGCGCAATTGCCGCACTGCGTTGACGTAGGTCACCTGGGCGCAGATCCATGTGTCGAAATCCTTCTCAGGTGCGTAAACCCTGTATCGGTCAAAGAGAGGATGCCTGCTCCCGACCGCACCGCAGGCCCTGAATGCCATCGACTGGGGACGACCATGCCAAAAAGCACCCGAGACAAGTTCAACGCCTTGTTCAAAGTGAAGCGCAAGAAGAAGCCCAAAGTGGTCACCGTGCGCTGGTCAGAAGGCCGCTCCCCCTCGGCGCAGAAGGGCTGAGGGCTGCAAGGCTGAGGCAAGTGACGACGAAGAAGAAGTTCTCCAGCGTCGCCACCGTCTTTTGGCTATGCTCACCTCATGAGTGACGACACTGCGCTCGTGCCGTCGAGCAACGCTTCGTTGGAGCCCTACCGCCCGCCTCGCATCGGCGGCTCTGCGCGTTCGCGCATGCGCACGCTGGTGTTGATTTCGGGCAGCGTCGGCATCGGGGTGGGCGCTGCACTCGGCGTCATTGGCCTGCCGGCCGCTGCCGTGCTCGCGCTCGGCTTGGCGTCGGGGCAAGTGCTGGCGCAGGCCCTTCACCAAAACAAACTCGGACAAGACGTCATGGGCGGCATCGCCGGCGGCGATCTTGAACGTGCGCTGCATGCCGCCGAAAAGGCTCTGCAAGAGTCGCCCAGCGGCGCCATGCGCACCCTGGCGGCGGCGAACCTGGCGTCGGTGCTCATGCAAATGGACCGCCTGCAAGAAGGCATCGACATCTTGGAGGCCTACCGTCCGTCGTGGCCGCAGGTGCCGACGTCGACGGCGCTGTGGCTCAACAACCGCGCGTTCGGCGCGTTGGTGCTGAACCACAACGCCGAATATGCAGGCATTCTCCTCGACGAGGCCGAGTCGAAGCTGAAGAAGGTGGGCCCCCGGGGTTTTGGGGGCGAACACAACCAACGCAAAATTGCGTCGGCGGTGGCTGGCACGCGTGCGCTGCAATGCTTGGACGCAGGCAACGCCCGCGAAGCACTCGCCCAACTCGACTACGCCTACACCCTCGACGACGGCATGGGCTCGTCGTTTCGCACAGCCGAGCGTGAGCTGTGTCGGGCGGAGGCGCTGCGCCGTCTGGGGCGTCGCGACGAAGCGCTGTTGGCGGTGGCGGCGTTGGCCGACAAGAAGCTCACCGGCCGCCAAGCGCAACGGCTGGACGTGTTGGAAGAACGCCTGGGCGTGCCGTCGACACGGGCGCAGCGTGAGGCGGCACGCGAGCGTCGTGAAGCTGAAGAGGCGCTCGACGCCACAGATGGCTTTTTGGTTTGATGGTTTTGTGATTTTCGAAGTGTGTGGGGCTTTCTGTCCCCCAGAGCGGGGACCTCCACGTGTCCCCTTTCAGACCTCCCCGCCGCCACCTCACAAAAACCGCCCATCTGGCGTGAAGTGAGAACTTCGCCAAATCCAGCGGGCCCATCGGAGACTGCAGCTCTCCTCAGAGATCCACAGCATACGCATCTCCAGGCCCCCATCAAGGAGAAACTCTTTTCTGAACAGTGGTTTACGGCGACACATGCTGCCCAGCGGCAAACAGAGTCTGGCCTGCCAATCTGCCAACTGCCATCTCGCGTACAGCAGTCCATGTTGAGAATGGACAGTCGATCTTGAGAATGACGGCAGCGGACGCGACCAAAAACCGCCTCAGGAGGCAGACACGTCGCCCTCGACGACGATGCCGTCTGGCAGACGCCCCTGTTGCGCAAACCAGCGGTAGCAGTCGCGCACGGTCTCCTCTGTTGACCGCGGGGTGTGCCCCAGCTCTTTGGCGGCCAAGTCAGACCGCATGTCGAGGTTGCCGCGCAACGCCTCCAACGCTTCGCGCGTGTAGAGCGGCTCTGACTGAAAGAGCCTTGAGAACAACTCCATCGACGGTGCGCCCAGCTGGGCCAGCCACATGGGGCACACCCACGACGGCGCCTTCACGCCGGTGATGCCTTCGGCGATGTCGGCGAGCGCTTTGACAGAATGGTGGTGGCCGCCCAAGAGGTACGACTGGGCGGTGCGCCCTTGTTCGACGGCGGCGCGAATGGACGTGCAGACGTCGCGCACATCCACCCAGTTGAAGCCGCCCTCGACGAGAGACGGCACCTTCTGCTCGACGAGGTCGAGAAACACCTGCCCCATGCGCGACGGCATGTAGTCGAAGGGGCCCATCACGCCTGTCGGGTGCAAGATGACGGCGTCGAGGCCTTGCTCGATGCGTTTGCGCACCTCGCGTTCGCCGTCGGCTTTGCTGCGGTCGTAGGCGTTGAAGCGGCCCTCGGTCGACGGCACCCGCGCCCGGGTCTCGTCGAGGGGGACATCGATGGGCGCCATCTGAAAGGCATGCACGCTGGCGACGTGCATCATGCGTCGCACGCCTTGCGCCAAGCAGGCGTCGGCGGCGTTGCCGGCGCCCTCGACGTTGACCTTGCGCACCAGGCCGTGTTTGCCGCCGACGATGGAGATGACCGCCGCCATGTGAATGACGACGTCAGCGCCCTTGAAGGCAGCGTCGAGACTCTGGCGGTCGGTGACATCGCCGCGCACGCGTTCGACGTCGAGCCCATCGATGCTTTCGTTGTTGTCGTTGAAGACGACGAGGCGAACAGACTTGCCGTCGGCGCACAGCTGACGAACGAGATTGGCACCGAGGTGTCCGGTGCCGCCGGTGACGACGACGTCGACCATCTATTTCTCGAGGGCGGCAGCACGTGCCGCCGCCTTTTGGGGGTCGATGGTGTTGAGCGGTTTCAGCCCCAGACGGTAGCGGTTGTAGGCCACGACCTTCTCGATGTGCTCTTTGTGGCTGTCGGGCGCGGGGATGCCCTCGAACTTCACCTCAATGAGTTGCTGGTGGTTGAACAGCGGCGAGAGGTCATAGATGGGGTTGTTGCCGAGGTAGACCTCGCGGAGGTTGGGCATGTTCTGCACGACGCTGATGTCGCTGACGTCGTTCTTGAACATGTTGAGGATCTCGAGCTTTGTCCAACTCGCCAGTGGCCAGATGTCGCTGATGAAGTTCGACGAGAAGCTCACCTCTTTCATCTCGACGAGGTTGGCCAACGGGGTGAGGTCTTCGATCTGGTTGATGCGGATGTGCAAGGTGTGCAGGCGCCGCAGGTTTTTCAGCGGGCTGACGTCTTCGATGTCGTTGTCGAAGAGGGTGAGGTGTTCAAGCGCGCCCAGGTTGCTGAGGTAGGTGAGGTCGGGGCACAGGTTGAGACCCATGTGCAATTCTTTGAGGTGGCGCAGGCGCGACAGCGGCATGCCGTTTTGCACTTCGTTGAAATGCAAGTCGATGACCTCGACGTGGGTGAGCTCTTCGATGCCGTCGAGGTAGCGGATGCCGGCCTGATAGCAGTTGAGGCGGCGCACCTCTGGCGCATGGCGCACCCCGCTTTCGCGCACACAACGCGCAAGGCGGGGGTCGCCAAAGAGGACGCCGCAGGCAGCACAGGGGTCAAACTCCATCGTGGTCTCCGCAAGTCTGGCAGGCCACCGAGCAGACGCCGCCGCCAGACACAGGGGAGGCTATCGCCATGCCGCCCCGAAAGACGACCCTGTCGCACTCCACAAGCCGAGCGGCGGCAGATTCGGCAGGTGGATCCAGCAAGCAGATCTGCTGGGTGACGACGTGCTGGCAGGCAGATCTCTCTTTTTTCACCGCATCTCTGCAATTCGGCCCCATCGGCTTCGGAAAGGAGGAAAGAGGCGTCATTGCTCAGCAGGCGCCGCATCTGGAGACATCATGTCTCGCAAGCACAACACGCCCGCCCCCCAAAACCCCCAAACCGTCGACAACGGCCGACGTGCATTGCGTCGACAACGCAAGTCGTCGACGTCGAACACCAAAGGCGCTCACCAACGTCGTCTGCGCTCCCGCCGCACACTCCTGCCTGCGCCGTTTGAAGAAACGCTGGTGTGGGCAGAGGTGACGTCGCGTGGGGTGTCCACCCGCGCCATCGTCGACGACATCTCCGTCAGCGGTGTGCGTTTGCGCCTCGATGGTGCACACGCCGAACGCGCTCTTCGCCTCGGTGTCGCCGCCAACGTCGACGTCGAGCTCAACGGGCAGACGCAACACGAAGACAAGGTGCTCTTCGTGAAGCAGCAGGCGACGGTGGCGCGACTCGAACAGCAGAACAGCGACCTCGTCGTCGTGGGGCTGCAGTTCGAATCGCCCATCGACGTCGTCACCATCGCCAACTGGAAACGTTGGCGTGCACTCGAACGCCGCCTGCACGACGCTGTGCAGCTGAAGTCGCCCAAGGTGCGCTCGACGTTCAAAGCGTTGGTGGCCGACGCCAAGGTGCTGTTCACCCGCATGCAAGCCTTCTTCGACGACGAAGACAAAGCGTTGGAGGGCTTCGACATCAGCGAGCGACGTCACCAGCGCACCATGGTGTTTGCCGCGAGTGCCACGTCGATGTTGCACTTGTTGAACGAGCACGTCGACGTGCTCGCGAAAGAGGCGGCGACGTTCACCAAAGAAGAGCATGCGCGTCACCGTGCGTTCTATCGGGAGGTGCTCGGTGATGTCCTCGACAAAGGACGCATCCTTCGTCGTGCACAGCAAAAGCCCCGTGGGTACGCCGGCGACTTCGAAATGATGAACCAGCTTTACGAAGCTCCGTCGCAGCCGTTGCTCGACGACGAGGACCTCTTCGCCAAGGTGCTCGACCTCTTCGTCTGCCAGCTGCCGCCGGCACAAGCCGTCGTCAACCGCATGCAATTGATGCAGACGTGGATCGAACGCGCGGCATTGTCGACGACGACGTTGTCGAAGGCACGTGCGAAGGTTGCGTCCATCGGCAGCGGCCCTGGCGTTGAACTCGAGGAAGTTCTCATGCGGCATCCCGCACTGGGGTCGAAGCTCGACGTCACGTTCGTCGACCAAGACCCCGGTGCATTGGCGCACGCAGAGCAACGCCTGTCGCCGCTGGTGTCGAGCACAGGACTGCAACTCACAGCCGCTTGTGAAGACGTGCGTGCTCTGTTGCGTGACGAAGTCGCCGGACTTGAAGACAGCCAGCTCATCTACAGCGCTGGATTGTTCGACTATCTCGACGACAACGTCTTCATTCGGCTGGCGCGGTTGCTGGTGTCGAAGCTCGCCCCAGGCGGTGTGCTGAAGATCGGCAACATGCGCAAGATGACGGCGCGGGCGGCCATGGAATACATGACCAACTGGGAGCTCATCTACCGTGACGAGACGCAGCTCTTCGCACTCGCCAAGGAGTTCGCACCCGAAGGAGCCGACGTCGTCGTCGAAGAAGAGGCCGCAGGCGTGAACCTCTTTTTGTCGGTGACGGTGAAGTAGCCAAACAGATGATGTGACGTCGGTGGGCGTCACGTCGTCGACGGCAGTTGGTCACCACGCGAAGAGGTCCCCCTGCCTTTCGAGGGCTGCGAGCAGTGGCGTCTCGGGAGGCAGGGGTTGGTGGGTTGCATCGCGAGTGACCCGTCGGCGGGGACGCTTGGGCAGAGGAGGCACGGCCGCCTTGGCTTGCAACGCTGCATGGCCGCCGAACTTGGGTGCTCGACGTCGGTCGCGCTGCAGCAACTGGTCGAACGACATCTGCGGTGGCAATCCCAGCAAGGCGTCGCGCTCGGCCTGCAACGCAAACAGCCGGTCGGTGCGTGGACGGTGTGACGACGTCGGACGGTGGAGCAGCGCTTCGACCGACGACGTCACCAGGGCGGTCACCTGCAGCAGATAGGGCGGCGCTGCCTCTGGGGTTTTGCCAAAGCGACCAAAGAGAAACGGCAGCGTGTGCAGCGCATCGTCGAGGTCAGCGCGACTCTCGTCGGTGTCGTCGGCAGGCGCCAAAACGACGTCGGCAAAGCCACACAGAGCGGCAAGGGCGCGCGCGCCGACTGCGCCGTGCCGACGAGGGAGGCCCGCAAAGGCCTCGGGCGGTCGCGTCGACAATGCATGCGCGGCCGCGATGCGATGGATGGCCGACGTGGTCAGCGGCCGTTGCCCTCGACGGGCACTCAGTGAAATCACGTTGGAGGCGCTGTCGTCGGTGAGGGTCCACACGGCGGCTGGCATGGGAGCGGGAAACACCACCGTCGAACCTGTGCACAACGTCAACGCACGGGCATCGTCGTCGAACAGCAGGCCCAGACGGCGGGCGTCGTGCCGCAGCCCCAGCGCGAACAACTCGTAAAGCAGGCCTTGGTGGTCGTCTTGCAGGCCCACCACCGCCAGGCACGCGCGGCGAAAACCAACGTCGGCCAGGGCCTTGCCCAAAGCAGCGTGGCCCGCGGCCTCGATGACGCATTCGCCGAGGTTGGCCAACAGACGAGCAGCGCGGCGCCGGGCCCACAGCGGAAGCGGGGCAGCGGGTGCTGGAGCAGAAGAGCGGGTGGAAGTTGCAGACATCGGAGCGAAAACTACGCGCAAAACGCGGACCTGTGACGCGGCGTAGAAAGCGACGTCAGCGTCGTCAACGCCCTGGCCGTGTCCGTCTGGCGCGGGGGTGACAAAAGCCCAGACCGAAAACGCGCGTTCTTCGTTCAAAATCGGTAGCATGACAGGTAGGTCCGCCGCACGTCCGCTGTGGGGGATCTGTTTGCCCGAAACGGAATATGTCGAACAAGCGCCGTCCCCTGTCTGATCCCAGCGAGCACCTTCTGAGTGATGAAGGCTCGTTCGACGATTCGTCGTTGTCAGACCTCGATGGCTTGTTCGTCGATGACGACGTGGCCATGCCCAAAAACGGCAACAAAGCGGCCCAAGAAGCGGGTTTCGACGCCGACGATGCGGCCAAAGAAACCGAGCTGCAGCTGCACAACGGCAAGTCGAGTGCGGTGCCACGCTCGAAAACGGCAAAGCGCAAAAAGAAGAAGCCGCGGCCGCCCAGCGATCGCAGCTTCGCCTTCGCCGCCGGCGTGCTCACCTGTGTGAAAGGGCCAGAGCAAGGGCTGGCCCTCAAGCTCATCGAGGGCAGCTACACCATCGGCCGCGGGCGCGACAATCACTTCGTGCTCAAAGACATCGCCGCCAGCCGTCAGCACATCCGGGTCATCGTCGAAGACAACGAAATCCGCGTCGTCGATCTTGGCTCTGGCAACGGCACCAAGGTCAACGGCAAACGCGTGAAGAAGGCCGTGCTGCACCACGGCGACCGCATTCGCATCGGCAAGAGCGTGCTGGAGTTCACCTTCGTCGGCGACGACAAAAGCCGCGACGCATTGCCCAGCCTGCGGGCCAGTTTGTCGTCGACGCCCGCCGAAGAAGGCGTGCTCGACAAGGCCGAAGAGCTCGCCAAAGAACTCGAAGGTCGACTCGCCCGCCACGACGACGACGACGACGACCTCGACCTCGACATGGAGTTTTCAGAGGCCGTCGGCGACATGCTGCAAGAGGCCACCGGCGCCGAGGTGCCGCTGCTCGCCGCCGACGACTTGTGGCAAGAAACGCAGACCGCACATGCGGGCATGTCGGACGGCTCGTCGATGCCACCGCCGTTGGCCGACTCCGACACGCCGCCGTCGGTCGACCAGCCCCCACCCTTGGTGCCAGCCTCAGAGCAGTCGCCGTCTACGGCCAAGCGCCAGTCGCCGCTGTTGTTGGTGGCGCTGTTCATGTCGGTGGTGCTGGGTGTGGCCATCGGTGGCTTCGGCTTGTGGTGGGTGTTGCGCGACGACGGCGACCCTCCTGCCGACAAGCAGTCCGCTTCGCAAGACGCCAAGCAGGTCGCCAAGAACGACCCAAAAGGCAAGTCGTCTGACGACGACAAAGCCGACGCCAAAGCAAAAGAAGCTGCAGCCGCCAAGGCCGCGGCCGACGCCAAAGCCAAACAAGCGGCCGACAAGAAGGCCCAGAAGAAAAAGGCGTCGCTGCTGAAGGCCGCGAAAACCGCGTTGGCTGCAGGAGACCTCACAGCTGCCCAAAGTTGGGCCGAGAAAGCGTTGAACACCGTGCCGGGGGATCCGGAGGCGGTGGCGGTCATCACCGACGTGCAAAAGGCCCGGTCGACGCGAGAAGCCCAACAAAAAGAAGAGCAGAAGAAGGCCGCGCAACAAAAGGCGGCCGACGACCGGCGTGCGCAAGAAGCGGCCGACAAAGCCGCTCGCGAACGTGCCGCACAAGAGGCAGAAGCCAAAGCCCGCGCCGCGCAAGCGGCGAAGGAGCGAAAGGCTGCGCAACGTCGGGCACGGCAGCGGGCACGCGACAAAGCCGCGCGCGAAAAGGCAGCACGCCAAAAGGCAGCCCGCGAAAAGGCCAAACGCAACGCCAAGATGTCAGATGATGAGGCCAAGCGGCTGTTCAAAAAAGCCATCGGCCAGTTCCGCGATGGCAACGAGTCCAAAGGGTGCGCGACCATGCGCACCATCGCCAAAAAGGCACCGGCGACGTCGACGTGGGGCAAGAAAGCCGACTCGTTCCGCAGCCGCAAATGCAGGTAGGCATCGCGCAGTAGGACGCCGCAAACCCAACTTGGAGAGGTCGCCACGGGCGGCCTCTTGTGGTTTGCGCAGTCGCGTTTGCTGCGGGGTCATTTGCGCTGTGGTGTTGAGGGGCCTCAGATCGAAGGTGACTTTCGCTTCAAGAGTCGCCGTTCTTGCCGATGAAGGAAGGCGCCTGTGTGTTCATCCCCATCCGCGGATGGGCGCTTGTTGCAAAACACACATGGCGCAGCCACGTCGCGAGGTTCTCGGGTCTGCACGGAGAACGCGCAGGAGATGTTTCATGAGCCGACCTTCGAAAGAACTGACCCACGCCCAAGTTGCTGCTTTGTCTGCGGGCATTGTCGTGTGCGACTTGCGCGGAAAAGTGGTGCACGTGAACGCCCACGCCGAGCGTCTTTTGGGCAAAGACGCCGACGCCATGCTCGGAAAGAAGAGCGGGTCGGCCTTCTTTGGCAAGCGGGGCCCCACCCTGGTGGACGAATGTCTTGACGAGGAGGCGCCACAAGAAGGTGTGGTGCGGCTCGAGGGCGGAGGCCAAGTGTGGGTCTCGGTGCAGCCCGTGTTTGACGACGACGGCGAAGTCGAAGCGGCCGTGGCCACGTTGGCTCCGGCCTCTGCGTCGGTGCCCGACGAAGCCATCGCCAAAGCCCGTCACGGCGAAGCCGTCAGTCGATCGATGGCGGTGATCGAGTTTGACATCGACGGCACCATTCGCTGGGCCAACGAGAATTTCTGCGGCGCCATCGGCTACCAGCTCGACGAGATTCAAGGCCAACACCACCGCATGTTTGTCGACGGCGCGTATGCACAAAGCGCCGACTACAAACAGTTCTGGAAGCGACTGGCATCGGGTGCGTTTTTCGCCGGCGAGTTTCAGCGCTTTGGCAAAGGCGGCAAAGAGGTTTGGATTCAGGCGTCGTACAACCCCATCCTCGACGACGACGGCGAGGTCAGCGGGGTCGTGAAGTTCGCAGCCGACATCACCGCCGAAAAATTGAAGGCCGCCGACCACGAGGGACAGCTGGCCGCCATCGGAAAAAGCCAGGCGGTCATCGAGTTCGACCTCGACGGCACCATCCGTTGGGCGAACGAGAACTTTTGCGCCACCGTTGGCTACAGCCTGGACGAGATTCAAGGCCAGCACCACCGCATGTTTGTGTCGCCGCAACAGGCATCGTCGTCGGAATACGCCGACTTTTGGCGTCGTCTGGGGCAAGGCGAATACGAAGCCGGTGAGTTTCAACGCTTTGGCAAAGGCGGCAAAGAGATTTGGATTCAGGCGTCGTACAACCCCATCTACGACATGAACGGCAAGCCGTTCAAAGTGGTGAAATACGCGTCGGACATCACGGCCGAGAAATTGAAGGCCGCCGACCACGAGGGGCAACTGGCGGCCATTGGCAAGAGCCAAGCGGTCATTGAATTCGACCTCGACGGCACCATCCGTTGGGCGAACGAGAACTTCTGCGCCACCGTCGGCTACAGCCTGAACGAGATCACCGGACGCCACCACCGTCTGTTTGTCGACGAGGCGTACGCGGCATCTCCCGAGTACGCTGACTTCTGGCGTCGACTGGCCCAGGGCAAATACGAAGCCGGAGAGTTTCAACGCTTTGGCAAAGGCGGCAAAGAGATTTGGATTCAGGCGTCGTACAACCCCATCTACGACATGAACGGCAAGCCGTTCAAAGTGGTGAAGTACGCCTCGGACATCACCGCCGACAAAATGAAGAACGCCGACTATGAGGGGCAAATCGCAGCCATCGGCAAGAGCCAGGCGGTCATCGAGTTTGACCTCGATGGCACCATCCGCTGGGCGAATGACAACTTCTGCGGTGCGGTGGGCTACCAGCTCGACGAGATCACGGGCAAACACCACAGCATCTTTGTCGACGACGCCTATGCCCGCAGTCAGGCCTACGCCAGCTTCTGGGCCGACTTGCGCAAGGGCATTCATTCTGCCGGCGAGTACCAACGCTTTGGCAAGGGCGGCAAAGAGATTTGGATTCAGGCGTCGTACAACCCCATCTACGACATGAACGGAAAGCCGTTCAAAGTGGTGAAATACGCGTCTGACATCACCGCCGCCAAAGCCTCTGCCATTGCCTTTCAAAAAGAACTGCAACGCATGATCGACGCCGCTGAACGGGGGCAGCTGCAGGTGCGTGCCGACGCTGATGCCTTTGACGACGAGAACCACAAAGAGGCGCTGCAAGGCGTGAACTCCATGATGGAGCGTTTGTTGGCGCCCGTTGCCGAAGCCCGAGATGCGCTGCAACAGCTGGCCGAATACGATTTGCGGGCGCGGGTGACGTCGAGCTTTGCGGGCGACCACAACTTGTTGAAGGACGCGCTGAACCAAACCGGCGACGTGCTGCACACCGCCATGCACCAGGTGAGCGAGGCTGTGGGCCAAATGTTGAGCGCGTCTGACCAGATTGCCACCTCGGCCCAAGAGGTCGCCGACGGCGCGTCGACGCAGGCGTCGTCGCTGGAAGAAACGTCTGCTTCGCTCGAAGAGATGAGCGGCATGACCAAGCTCAACGCCGACAACGCGCAGCAAGCCGACGCCATGGCCAAAGCGGCGCAGGTGGCGGCGAACAAAGGCAGCGAGGCCATGCAGAGCATGAACGCGTCGATGACCAAGATTCGCCAGTCGTCTGAGGACACCTCGGCCATCATCAAAGACATCAACGAGATTGCGTTTCAGACGAACTTGTTGGCGCTGAACGCCGCTGTCGAGGCCGCACGTGCAGGCGACGCCGGGCGTGGATTTGCCGTCGTCGCCGAAGAGGTGCGCAACCTTGCGCAACGCTCGAAAGAGGCGGCACAGAAGACGGAGACGCTCATTCACCAGTCGGTGAAGCTGGCCGAAGACGGCGGACGCATCACCCAAGGCGCGACCCAACAGTTGGGTGAAATCTCAGACGCCATCGCCAAGGTCACGTCGCTGGTGGGAGAGATTGCCCAAGCATCCAGTGAACAAGCGCGTGGCATCGAGCAGCTGAATGTGGCGGTGACGTCGATGGACAAAGTCACGCAAGCCAACGCATCGGCGTCGGAGGAGTCGTCGTCGGCTGCCGAAGAACTCGCCGGGCAGGCGCGTGAACTGCAAACCATGGTCGGACGTTTTCAACTCGACGACAGCCCGGCGTCCACGTCGACGACGTGGAAAGCGCCCGCGGCCAAAGCGGCACGAAGCCGAAGTTCGTCGGCATACCAAGTGCCGATGCGGCCGAAGACGTCGACGTTGTCGAACGGCGTGAAACCGCAAGACCTCATTCCGCTCGACGACGATCCCGACTTCGCCGAGTTCTAGCTCGACTCGCGAAGCGAGCTTTCAAGACAAGGCGCACCGTCTGCAACGCGTGAAAGCTCCGTCTGGTGTCAGGCGGGGCTTTTTGCGTTTGCGCAGATCCACGTGGTGCAGCGGTGCCTCGGCTTAAATCTGGGGCCCTGCAACCGATTGCTGATGTGTCGTGTGCGCATTGCCACAGAGAGCAGCGGCCACACCAAAGATTTCACACACGTTTCGCCACGACGAGACGTTCGCCAGGGGGGCCTGGTGGCGAGGAGACACCCATGCCGAAAAAAGCAATCGACCTCAACGCGCAGCACTACGCCGCCCTGCCGGCCGGCCTTCTGGTGTGCGACGCGCGCGCCAAAGTGGTGCACGTCAACGCCCACGCCGAAGCCGCATTGGGCAAGGACGCCGACGTCATGCTCGGCAAAAAGAGTTGGTCTGCGTTTTTCGACAAGCGGGGGCCCACCTTGTTGGATGCCGCGTTTGACGAGGCCTGCTTGCAAGAAGGCACCGTGCACCTCAGCAACGGCGACCACGTCTACGTGCGCGCCGAATGCATGTTTGACGACGACGGCGAGGTCGATGGGGTCGTGGCGTCGGTGTCTCCGGTGCCATCGGCCACATCTGCTGCGGCCGACGGTGCCACCGCCGCCGTAAAAGGCGCGCTCGACGTCGCCACGTCGGCGGTGATGATGGCCAGCAACGAACGCGTCATCACCTACGTCAACCAAGCTGCACAGGCGATGTTTGACGACGCTGAGAGCGACATTCAGCAAGCGCTGCCCCACTTCAAGGCCGCCGACGTCGTGGGCAGCAACATCGACGGCTTTCACAAGAACCCGTCGCACCAGGCGGGGATGTTGGCGAAGCTGCAAGACACCCACCGCGCCCAAATCGAAGTCGGCGCCAGAACCTTTCAGGTCATTGCCACCCCCATGTTTGACGACGACGGCGAACGCGGCGGATTCGTCGTCGAATGGCAGGACCTCACGCAACACCTGGCGAAAGAACGCGAGGAGCGTGCGCGCGCCGACGCCACCGCCGCCGTCAAAGGCGCACTCGACGTGGCCACCTCGGCGGTGATGATGGCCAACAGCGACCGCGTCATCACCTACGTCAACCAAGCAGCGCAGGCGATGTTTGACGACGCTGAAGAAGACATTCAAGACGCGCTGCCGCACTTTGACGCCGCCAACGTCGTCGGCAGCAACATCGACGGCTTTCACAAGAACCCGTCGCACCAAGCCAAGATGCTGGCCAACCTCACCGACACCCACAAAGCGCAAATCGAGGTCGGCGTACGCACCTTTCAGGTGATTGCCACGCCCACCTTCGATGAGGGCGGTGGCAAAAGTGGGTTCGTCGTCGAGTGGCAAGACCTCACCCAGCAGCTGGCGAAAGAACGCGAAGAACGCGCGCAAGCGGCAGCGGTGGCGGCGGTGAAGGGGGCGCTCGACGTCGCCACGTCGGCGGTGATGATGGCGAGCAACGACCGCGTCATCACGTACGTCAACCACGCCGCACAGGCGATGTTCGACGAGGCGGAGTCTGACATTCAGCAGGCGCTGCCCCAATTCGTCGCCGCTGACGTCGTCGGCAGCAGCATCGACGGCTTTCACAAGAACCCCGCGCACCAGGCGGGCATGTTGGCGAAGCTGACGAGCACCCACAAAGCCCAAATCGAAGTGGGGCCGCGCACCTTTCAAGTCATCGCCACGCCCACCTTTGCCCCCGACGGCGAGAAGACGGGCTTTGTCGTCGAGTGGCAAGACCTCACCCAACAGCTGGCGAAAGAACGCGAAGAGCGCAGGCTGGCCGAGCACATGGCCCGCGTGGGCGGCGCCCTCGACAAGACGTCGACGAACCTGATGATCGCCGACACCGACTACAACATCATCTACATGAACGAGTCGGTGCACGAGATGATGCGTGGCAACGCCCACGAATTGGGCGCGATGATTCCCGGCTTCGACGCTGAGAACCTGCTGGGGCAGAACATCGACATCTTTCATCGCAATCCGGGTCACCAACGCCGGCTCCTCGACGGGTTGCGCGACGAGTACAAGGCGAAGCTCAAGGTCGGCAGCTTGCACATGCAGATCGTCGCCAACCCCGTGTTCGACGACGACGGCGCACGCCAAGGCACCGTCGTCGAGTGGGAAGACCAGACCGCACAAGTGAAAGCAGCTGAAGAACGCGAGTCCATTCAGCAGAAGATCAAAGACGACGCCGAAGAACTCGAACGCAACGTCGACACCATCCTGCAGGTGGTGCGCGCCGCTGCTGCCGGTGACTTCAGCAAGGAAGTGCCCGACCTCGGCACCGACGCCGTGGGACAACTCGCCGACGGCGTCGGCCAGATGATTGGCAACGTCAAAGACGTCGTGTCGGAGATTCAGGGCCTCATTTCAGCCGCCCAAGACGGACGCCTCGACCACCGGGGGCAAAGCGCTCGGTTCACAGGAGGCTTTGCCGACGTCGTCAACGGGGTGAACGACACCGTCGACGCACTGATGGCGCCGGTGACCCAAGCGCAACAAGCGTTGGACTTGTTGGCCAGCTACGACCTGCGCGCCCGCATCACCGACGAGTACGCCGGCGACCACAACCGCATCAAAGACGCCCTCAACCAGACGGGCGAGGTGCTGCACACCGCCATCAGCCAGGTGGCCGAAGCGGTCAACCAGATGTTGAGCGCGTCTGACCAGATCGCGAAGTCGTCGCAAGAGGTCGCTGACGGCGCGTCCACCCAGGCGTCGTCGCTCGAAGAGACGTCAGCGTCGTTGGAAGAGATGAGCGGCATGACCAAGCTCAACGCCGACAACGCGCAGCAAGCCGACGCCATGGCCAAGGCAGCGCAGGTGGCGGCGGGCAAGGGCAGCGACGCCATGCAGAGCATGAACACGTCGATGAGCAAGATTCGCCAGTCGTCTGAAGACACCTCGGCCATCATCAAAGACATCAACGAGATCGCGTTTCAGACCAACCTGCTGGCGCTCAACGCCGCCGTCGAGGCAGCACGCGCGGGGGACGCAGGACGGGGCTTCGCCGTCGTCGCCGAAGAGGTGCGCAACCTGGCGCAGCGCTCGAAAGAAGCGGCACAGAAGACGGAGACACTCATCAACCAGTCGGTGAAGCTCGCCGAAGCCGGTGGACGCATCACCCAAGACGCCACCCAGCAGTTGGGTGAAATCACCGACGCCATTGGCAAGGTCACCGCCCTCGTCGGCGAGATTGCGCAGGCGTCGAGCGAGCAGGCCCGCGGCATCGAGCAAATCAACACGGCGGTGACGTCGATGGACAGGGTCACCCAGGCCAATGCGTCTGCCTCTGAAGAGTCGTCGTCGGCAGCAGAGGAGCTGGCCGGACAAGCCCGCGAGCTGCAGACCATGGTGTCGCGCTTTCAGCTGCACGACAGCTCTCCATCGGTGGCCATGCGACAACGCGCGTCGTCGTCGGCCTACCGCGTGCCTCTGAAGCCACGGGTGTCGACGAGCGCGCCCCCGCCGTCGACGTCGAAGGTCAAGCCGCAAGACTTGATTCCCCTCGACGACGACCCTGACTTCGCCGAGTTTTAGGACGGTCGTCGCAGGCGCGCCCGCATCGACAAAAAGACAAAGCCCTTCTGTTGCAGAAGGGCTTTTCTGTGGGGGGCGTCGTCGTCAGTGCCCCAAGACGTGGTGCACCAAGTGGTCGACGGCACCTTGAATGACGGCCTCGTCTTTGAGGATGCGGCGGTGGCCCAAGCCCTCGGTGACGACGACCTCCGGGTCGATGTAGCGGCTGATGTGGTCGAGTTCTTCGAGGGGAACATCGCGGTCGTCGGTGTCGTGAAAGATGCGCAGCGTCGGCGTGAACCCTTCATACAGCCGGCCTTCTTTGAGGCCCTGCCAGCTGACGCCGGCGTGGCGGGCGACCCGATCGCGGATGCGCGTGCTGACCCGCTCATTCAACCGCAGTTTCTCCTGCGCGGTCTCGATGGCGCGGGCAGGGGAGATGCCTGGGGCGACAAAAACGGCGGCGTCGGTGTCGAAGCCCCGCCGCACGGCGACCGCCGTCGACAGCGACCCCATGGAGTGGGCGACGACGCCGTCGAGGCGGCCATGTCGACGTTCGATGGCGAGCATGGCGTCGGCGAAGAACACCGGCGAGGCGGCCGTGCCTTTGCTGTCGCCATGGGCGGGGGCGTCGAAGGTGACGACTTGAAAGCCGGCGTCGACGAGGGGCTCGACGAAACGTCCGAGTTGAGAGCCGCGTCCTTCCCAGCCGTGCACCAGGAGAATCTTCTTGGCGTCGGGACGGGTGAGCACTTTGCCAAACGTCCACCCACGGACGCGGACGCCTTGCACCGTGCGCACGTGAAAGGGGACGCCGCCGCGCAGCACCGTCTGCTCCCACGTCGGGCGGGGAATGCGACGCGGGCGCCACATCAGCGTCTCCAGCCCTTTGACGGCCAGGTCGGGGGCCACCCGTTGCACATGCCCCAGCAGATGGGTGCCCAGCTGCAGGGCGGCCTTGTTGGCCTTTTTCGTGCGAACGTTCGTGCTTTTTTTTGCGGGCGGCAAGGGGGCACTCGAAGACGGCATGGGCGACTCCTGGGGGCTGGGTTCAGCTGTTTTGGGCAGACGACATCAAACGGGCAAAGGCGGCGCGTCCGCGCTCAAAGGCCTGTTTGTCGTCGAGGAGGCGAAAGAAATGATGGCAGCCCAACAAGACGGCGTGCATTTCAAACGCAAACTGGCGGGTGTCGAGGTCGGCTCTGAAGTGGCCCTCGTCGACGGCGATGGCGGCGGCCTTGTCGATGGTTTGGATCCACAACTCTTGTTCGTGCACCACGACGTCGCGCAGGGGGCCTGGGCGGTCATCGAGTTCGACGCTGACGGCGACGAAGAGGCATCCGCCGGGCAGCTTGGACGTCGCCGCCCACTGCAGCCATTGGTCGAACAACGCCTGCACGCGGGGGAGACCACGCGGGGCTTTGACGGCGGGGCGCACCACGTTGTCGACGAAGATGTCGCGTCCGGCGTGGAGCACTTGGATTTGCAGGTTCTCTTTGCTGCGGAAGTGGCCGAACAGTCCGCTCTTGCTCAACCCCAGGTGCTTGGAGAGGCCGCCGATGGACAAGCCCTCCAAGCCGTCGACCGACGCGATGCGCACGGCTTCTTGCAGGATGGCCTGGCGGGTGGCTTCGCCTTTGGAGAGGTCGCTGTCGGACATGGAATTACAATACGAACGGTCGTGCTTTTATGCAAGTCCAACACCCGCATACGCGGGATCCCCTTTGCAGGCGCTTACTTACAGCAGAGTCCGCCGATGGCGCCGTGGTTGGTGTTGAAGCCCACCTGGCAGTTGACTTGGCCGTGGGTGTACCCCGGCTGGTTGGTGTTCAAGTTGACGTGGCAGCCGGTGCCGTGTTCGTTGCTGTCGACCCACACCCACACATCGCCTTGCGACCAGTCGACGCGTGCCGTGCGCCAGTTGCGGGTGGCACCCGCGACCTCTGCGGGGGTGCACATGCGCAGCCCGGCGTTTTGGCAGCCCTCGGCGACGCCCAGCCAGCTGATGGTGTTGGTGCCCCAGCGCACGTTGGCGTCGATGCAGGTGCTGCCGTTTTTGTTCATCCCGCCAGGACAGCCGCGGCTGAAGTCGCCGTCGACGTTGGCCCAGCCGTCGACGTCGAGCGAAGACCGCAGCTGGGTGTGGCCTTCGACGTCGAGGCCGGCAGCGCCCGTGTCGGCGCCGCCGGCGGCGCGGTAGGTGTCATTGATGACGACGTTGGCTCCGGTGGGGGGGGAGAGGTGCAAGTTGCCGCTGGCCGACAGCACGCGCCCCTGGACCGTCAGGCGACCCCAGTTGGCATTGCCCCGCAGCGTCGACGTCGAGCCACAATTGGAGCAGAGAAAGTCGGCGCCTTGTTGCACCGACAGGTATTGGTCGGTGTGGGCGTCGCCGGTGACGTCGAGATCTTGGCCGACGTAGACGTCGCCTTGTGCGTCGAGGGTGCCCGTGACTTTGAAGTCTTTGGCGGCTGCGGCGCGTGAGGCGAACGCTGCGGGCACCAACCGTTGGCTGCCGCCCAACTTGGAGTAGGCGCCGCTGCTGCTGTCTTTGACGGCGACGCCGAGCCACAGCGCGCTCTGCCCAAGCATGGTGTCGGTCAGCGCCGTCTGCGTGCCGAGCTCGACCGCAAAAGTGCCGCTTTGCACGTCGACGGCGTCGAGTTGTTCGACCCACAAACTGCAGTTGGGCGTGGCGGCGAGCAGACAGTCGAGGTCGACGTCAGACGGCTGAGACGCGAACAGCGCGAAGCGAAAGTCGTGGGCGCCTTGGGCGGGGCCGCTGCCGCTTTCGAGGTGTCCGGTGTAGCTGAGGCGGCGGTCGCCGTTGGGCTCCATGCTGGCGTTGGCCAACACAGCGACGCCGAGAACGACGATGGCAGCGGTGAGTAGAGCAGGGGTCTTGTGGTGAACCATGGAGCCTCCCGGAAGAGCGTATCGCGTGGTGGCAGACGGCGAGCGCTATGCAGAAAGTTGCTTCGGTTTGACAGCGGTGACGAGGTACATGCTCTCGCCTGGCATCATCGCTTTGAGCGTGACGTCGACGAGACCGGCGTCGTGCATCATCTTGGAGATGTCGTTGACGTCGGGCAGCGGCCCACACTCGACGAGGGAGCTGAACCACACGTCGAGGATGTTCATGCCGTAGCCTCCGCCTTGGCACGCCGACAACAAGATGACCTTGCCGCCAGGCTGCAGCCAGTCGGCCACCTTCTGCACCGCCTCCGCCCGACGGGCGGGGGCCAAGTAGTAGAGCAGGTTGAAGAGCGAGACGGTGTCGAACCGTTCGTCGAGGGTGACGTCGAGAAAGTCGCCAGCGACGACGCGGGCGCGGTCGGCGAGCCCTTCGTCTTGGAGCAGTTGGGTGGCGGTGTTGGCGACGTTCTCGTCGAGATCGACGCCGACGGCGGTGAGTTGGGGCCGCACCCGCAACGCGTGGCGGATGTAGCGGCCATGTCCGCAGCCCAACTCCAGGTGCGATGCGGCCTGCTTGGGCAGGTGGGTGTCGAGGACTTCTTCGAGGAGCGGGCCCGACAGCTCCGACACACGGGCGATGAGGTCGTGGTCGAGGTCGTGGAGGTGACGTCCGTCTTGGAGGTGGTCGAGGGCGCCGTAGATGCCGTCGTGGTGCACCTTCACCAAGGCCTCGGCGAAGGCGGCCGACACCGACGCTGTCTCCTGGGCGAGCTCACGCGCGGCACGGCTTTTGGCGACGTAGCGCTCGCCTTGCTTGCCCAACTCGTTGAGGATGACGCCGTGCTCCAGGTAGGCGCGCAGGGCAGGGTGGCGGCTGTTGTCGACGTCAAAAAAGGCAGCGACCTCGTCGAGTGAGCGCGGCATTTGCAGTTGGGGGAGGAGCTTGTGTTTGCAGGCGGCGGCCAACCATGCCGTGCGGTGCACATTCTTCAGCTGCTTCATGAGCCCCATGTGGGTGCGCATGTGGGGGGCGCCCATCATGCCGAGCATGGTCTTGAACTTCATTGCTGCTCCGTCGTCGTCGACGTGGGTACCACTTGGCGATGGAGCGTCAAACCCAGACGCTTGCCCACCTGGCGAGCAGAAGCTGCTCAGCTCGACGTCTTCACCGGGGGGCGTGGGGGTCTATGGTGTCGTCGTCCCCCACCGAGGAGAGTCGGATGACGTCGTCGTTGCTCCACATTCGCGCCCGGCCGAGCCAGGTGGCTGGCCTGCCCATTCGCCGGATCCTGCCGTCGGCGGCCAAGCAAATGGTGGGCCCCTTCATCTTCATGGACCAAGGCGGCCCCATCGACGTGCAGCGCACAGGTGGTGGGGGTGTGCCGGAGCATCCGCATGCCGGGTTGGCGACGTTCACCTACTCCATGGCGTCGTCACAGCTGCACCGCGACAGCGCCGGACACACGGCCGTCATCGCAGCGGGCGACATCGCCTTGATGACGGCTGGGCGAGGCATCACCCACGAAGAATTGCCTGACCCTGACGACACTTCGCAGACGACGACCGTGCACTTCGCGCAGATGTGGCTGGCGCTGCCCGACGACAATGAAGACATGGCGCCGGCATTTGAGCTGCACAAAAAAGACAACCTCCCCGTCGTCACCCTCGGCGCTGGATGCGTGCGGGTCGCCATGGGACGCGCCTACGGCGTCGAGGCGCCCACCACGTGCCACACGCCGACGCTGTTTCTCGACGTGCACGTCGCGCCCGGGCACACCTTGGACCTGCCGCAGGCGGAGGAGTTGGGCGTGATGGTGCTCAAGGGGGACGGCAGGCTTGACGACGAGGTTTTGCAGCCGCACGACCTCTACGTTTTGCAGGAGCCGGAGAAGAGCGGTCGACTGAGCAGCACAAATGGGCTGCGGGCGTTGGTGTTTGGGGGCGACCGGTTCAGCAGCCCTCGCGTCATTGGAGGCTCATTTGTGGCGTCGTCGCGGCCGAAGCTGCAGCAATGGATGCAGGAGGCCCGCCAGGGGAGGTGGCCGCGGATCCAGCGTTGAGTGTGCTGCGGCACGAGGCGCGGGTGTGCACTTCGGCAGCTGATCTGCAGACAAACGCATAGAAATTCAGCTGGATGGATGCGAATTCCACAAAAGAGTTCGCCAAAGTCCTGGACGCCGTCAAAGATAACGCTATCGTTACCGTTAACATGGAGGCATCCACATGACCATCACCCGCAACCACAATCTCACCGCTTCTGGCTCGATGCGCCGCTCAGCAGACTTGCATGTGCGCAAGGCCAACGACGGGGTCACCGCGGATCAACTGGCAGAGGCTGGCAAACAAAACGGCCGCAACGAGGTGGTCGTCAAAGGCAACGACGACCAACTCTACGTCGTCGACGCGCGCCGTTTGGGCACCGACAGCTTTCACCAGGTGAAGCCCGGCGACAGCTTCGAGTTGGGGGGCATTCGCGGCAAAGTGGTGCACACCGACCTCGACGCCGACTTCAAGGCGTCGCCCTTGGGTGTGGCCGGCACCGCCATCGCCGGGGCTCTCGGCATGGAGGCGACTGGCGCGACATTGTCGGCCCTCGGCGTGGGCGCAGGCGCCATTGGCGGCATGAGCGCGGGGCTGATGGTCGGCATGCTCGCCGGTGGCGTCGGTGCGGCCGCATTCGGCGCGGCGTTGTTCATGTCGCGGCGTTCTGACGACAGCGACCTGGCGCAGCTGACGACGACGTTGGCCCACGACAAACAAGGCGACTTCGACGCCGTGGCCGACCAGTTGCAGCAAGGAGGGGTGTGATGGACGCCATTCAATTCCACGGCGCCGCCGTGCGCGCCCCTGAGGGCTGGGTCGACCGCAGCGTGCTCATGTTTCAGATGCCACCCAAGGCCGAGCTCAGCGACCCGCGCATGCTGCACACCCAGACGCCGACGTCCGACGGCAACATCACCGTCACCCTCGAGGGAAAGGTGGACGGCAGCCTCGCCCTCCTCGTCCAACGGCACGTGCAGCAGCTGACGGCGAAACGCAAACACACCGTCTTGCAGTCGGCGGTGGGCGACGAATACAGCGCCGGGGCGGTGGTGCGCTACGACGATGGCGCGCCTTTGGTGCAGTCGTTGCGCGCCGTGCGCCACGAGGCCAATGTCTTCGTCGTCGTCGGCACGTGCGGCGGCATGGAGCTGTCGAGCGAGTTGGGTGCGGAGCTCGACGCGATGTGCGCGGCCTTGCTGACGTCGTCGTCGTCGTAGGCCAACATCTGGCGGTGAAGGAGAAGGCGGCACCGACGTGCCGCCTTTGGTGTCTCGCTGAGCGGTGCCTTTTGAAAGCTGTTTTATTTCAGTATCTTGTGTGTTGAATTGCCATACGGCCGCACGCATCAAACGAAGCAGCACCACCCCTGCGGGGCCGGCAAATGCACCACGACACGAGCGACAAGCTCCACCGCTGAAAAGCGGCGACTCCCCGCGCTGAACCCCACCCGCCCCAGCGAGAAGAGTCGTCTTCTGCATCGACACGTGCACACGCCGCTACAGCCCCCACAGCATAGGCAATCGCACCACCCCATCAAGGGTTTTCTCTTTTTAAAACAGTCGATTACAAAGAAACCTCCTCGCAATCACATCCGTCACCTCCCCATCCGCAACCACAGCCTCACATCTGTTGCACGGCAGTCAATGTTGAGAATGGACCCTGCCATCTTGAGAAAGCCGTCACCTGAAGTGTCAACATGTGGCACCTCAGCACAAAAAAAGGCGGCACCGAAGTGCCGCCTTTCGTCGTCGTCGTGGATGACGACGGATGCGTCTCAGCCTCAGCCCTTGATCTCCTTGATCTTGCCAGTGAGCTCAGGGCCAGCTTTGAAGAGGTCTTCAACGAGGCCGTAGTCGGCCACTTGGAAGATGGGGGCTTCTTCGTCTTTGTTGATGGCCACGATGGTCTTGCTGCCCTTCATGCCGGCGACGTGCTGGATGGCGCCGGAGATGCCAAGGGCAATGTACAGGTCGGGGGCCACGACTTTGCCGGTTTGACCGACTTGCCAGTCGTTGGGCACCCAGCCGGCGTCGCACACGGCGCGGGAGGCACCGATGGCAGCGCCGAGGGCGTCGGCCATGGGCTCGACGACGTCTTTGAAGCCTTCGGGGCCTTTGACGCCGCGGCCGCCGGCCACGATGGCGTCGGCGTCGGCGAGTTGCGGACGCTCCGACTCGACCACTTCTTGCGAGACGAACTTCATCTTCAGGTCGCCGGGTTCAGCGCCGAAGGCGGCGACTTCACCGCCAGCGCCACCCTCGTCAGGGGCAAACTCAGTGCCACGGACGGTGATGACTTTGGTGTCAGACGCGAGTTCGACGGTGCCGATGACGTTGCCGGCCCACATCGGGCGCTTGAAGGTCTTCTCGTCGACGACGTCGCTGATGTCTGAAGCCATGGCGGCGTCGAGACGGGCGGCGATGCGAGGGAAGGTGTCTTTGCCAGCCGCAGTGGCAGCGCCCCACACGTGGGTGGCGCCGATGGACTTGGCCGCGTCGGCGACGACTTTGGCGTAGGCCTGGGCGTTCCAGTTGGCGAGGTCGGCGTGCTCGGCGTGGTGCACTTTGCCCACGTGGTTGGCGAGCTCGGTGGCGACCGCGCCGTTGCCTTGGCCGAGGACGATGCCGTGGAGGTCGCCGCCGGCAGCTTTGGCTGCGGTGATGGTGGAGAGGGTGGCTTTCAACAGTTTGTCGCCATTGGCTTCAGCGACGATGAGGTGGGTGGCCATGGTTGGCTCCTGTGCGGGGTCTCAGCTGTGGAGTCCGCTTCAAAGTGTTCAACAAATGCGTCTTGGCTGTGCTGTCTCTTCCCAACAGCGACCGGCGGGAGCCGCGAAGCGAGGGGGAGAGGGGGCCCCGCGTGTGGCTGCGCCACCGTGGGGGAGAGGGGCCTGCGCCCCTCTCTGGGGTTACAGCGCCTTGGCTTCGTTTTGCAGTTTGTCGACGAGGGTGGCGACGTCGGCGACGATTTGACCAGCGGCTTTTTCAGCCGGGGCTTCGAGGCCTTTGACGACGACTTTGGGAGCGAGGTCGACACCGAGGTCAGAGACGGCGATCTCTTCGAGGGGCTTGCGCTTGGCTTTCATGATGCCGGGGAGCGACGCGTAGCGGGGCTCGTTGAGACGCAAGTCGGTGGTGATGACGCAGGGGAGGTCGGCTTCGACGGTTTGCAGGCCGCCGTCGGCTTCGCGCACGATGGTGGCTTTGCCGCCGTCGATGGTCACGGTGTTGGCGAAGGTGCCTTGGCCCCAGCCCTTGAACTCGGCCAAGAGTTGCGCGCTTTGGTTGTTGTCGCCGTCGATGGCTTGCTTGCCCATGATGACGAGGTCGGGGCTCTCTTTGTCGACGATCTTGTCGACGATGCGGGCCACGCCCCACGAGTCGAGGTCACCGTCGTGGTTCACGAGGATGCCACGGTCGCCGCCCATGGCGAGGGCCGAGCGGATTTGCTGCACCGAGTCTTTGGTGCCGATGGACAGCACCACGACTTCGCCGCCGTGCTTTTCTTTCAGGCGCAGAGCCTCTTCGACGCCGATTTCGTCGAAGGGGTTCATGATCATGTTGACGCCGTCTTCAATGCCGCTGCCGTCGGCTTTGACGCGGATTTTCGCCTCGTAGTCGGTAACGCGTTTGACTGTGACCAGAATCTTCATCTTCTGACTCCTTGTCGCGCTCGGCGTGTGCTCCTGTTGCCAGTCATTTGGCCATGGGAGACGAGCTTGGCGCACCGCTGTGTGCCTCATCTCCTGCATCAGGAGCCCGTCAGGGGAGCGGCGAGCGCGAACATTGACATCGGGGTCAATCCCCGAAGGACGCGGGCGAGATACCGTTTTGCCGCGGCCAACTCAAGACGCACCGAAGGTGATCCGGCCGATTTTTGCATCTGCGTTGACGACGACAGCAGCAGGCACACCGTCGTCACACCCTTCGACGGCCACGCCGCGGCTGCACGACGTCACCAAGTCGAAAACCTGCAACAAACTGCACGCCAGCGACGCGGCTCGCCGCCAACGGCCATTGTGACGACGCCGTGAACATGCCAGCGGTGCGCAGGTGAGCACCGCCCCCATTTCTCTGCCCATCCGCGCCGCCCAAGTGTGGGGTCTGATGGGGGTGATCGTGCTGCTGCTCGACGCCATCGTGCGCCTGGCGCCCATCGCCTACACCGAGCTGTCGGGAGGCCTCACCCTCGAACAGTTGGTGGTGCTGGTGGGGGTGGTGAGCTTCTTCGCCGTCGTCGAGGGCTACAAAGGCTTTCAGCTGTCGTTTGCGCCACGTTTGGCCGCCCGGCTGCACGTCATGCAAGACGACCCCACGCCCGTGCGGCTCGTGTTGGCGCCGCTGTTTTTGATGGCCCTTGTCGACGCCACCAAGAAGCGATTGCTGGTCAACTGGATGCTCATCATTGGCATCGTCGGATGCATCCTCGGCGTGCGCATGTTGCCCGCGCCCTATCGCGGCATCGTCGACGCGGGCGTGGTGGTGGGCCTCACCTGGGGGGCGGTCAGCGTCGTGGTTTGTTGCTGGCACATGCGGCAGCACGGCACCGATGTCGACGCTGAACTCGGCGGATGAGTCCCGCACTAGCGGCGTGGGCGACGCACTTTCGCACCGAAGCATTTCTGCGCAGCCCATCTGCCCGACAGCGTCAGGCGAAGGCGGCGCTGACGTCGTCAGCTGTGGTCGACGTCCTCGCTGCGCACGACCCGCGTTGGTGCGGCACCATTCCCCTGGGCATCGACGTCGAGAGCAGCGACATCGACGTCGTTTGTGTCGCTGACGACATCGACGCCTTCATGCAGTTCGCGCACCAGCACTTTGCGCAAGAACCACAGTTTCGGTCGTCGACGACGAAGGTGCGCGAGGTCGTGAGCGCGGTGGTGTCGTTTGTGCATCATGGCCTCGTCATCGAAGTGTTTGCGCAGCCGGTGCCGAGCGAGATGCAGTTGGGGTTCGTCCACATGTGCATCGAGGCGGCTGTGTTGCACGGCCGTGGCGCGGCGTTCGCCGACGAGGTGCGGGCGTTGAAACGCCAGGGCGTGAAGACAGAGCCGGCCTTTGCCCAGCTGCTCGGCATTCAGGGCGACCCCTACTTGGGTCTTGTGGCGTGGGCGAAGACGGCAGCACTGCCGCCACCAATGGGGTGACGGCACGTTTCGACTGCTCTACTGCAAGCTGCAGCTGCACTCGTCGTATTCAGGAATGTTGCAAGTGAAGTCGACGTCGGCTCCGAAAAACCCGAAGCTGTCGGTGTAGCAGCCCACGTCGTCAGGGACGTTCTCGTACACCTCGCCCGCGCCGAAATCGCTGTTGGTGACGTTCAACGTCAGCGGCGATTGGATGTACACGCCCCCACCGCCCGCCGCCGTGTTCTGCCGCACCAAAGAGTCGCGCACCACGACGCTGCCGTAGCTCAAGTACATGGCGCCGCCGTAGTTGCTCACTTCGTTGCCCACAAACGTGCTGTTCTCGACGGTGGTGTTGCCGTAGCTGAAGATGCCGCCCCCTTGGCTGCCAATGTTTTCTGAAAACACGCAGTCGGAGATCGTCGCCGTCATGCGGTCGTCGACACACAGGGCCGTTTCGTTGCCGATGAAGTCGACGCGGTCGACTTGCAGATGCAACGTGGTGCCGAAGAGGTCGTTGAAGACGATGCCGCCGCCATGGCAGTTGCCTCCGAAGCGGCCGTTTTCGTCTTGGCCGTTTTGCACGGTGGCGTCGCGCAATGTGAAGTTGACCTCGTCGACGGAGAAGATGCGTCCGCCGGCAGAGCCGTCAAAGATGGTCACACCACGTCCCGCGCCCTGCACGGTCAACTCGCGCTCGATGAGCACGCTGACGGCGTAGGTGCCTGGGCACACTTCGATGGTGGCGCCGGCAGGCGCCGCGGCGACGGCGTTGGCCATGGTGGAGTATTCGCCTACGCCCACGACCAAGAAGGGCAGCGTCCGTTCCGCGCAGTCGACGACCGGAGCAGGGCCGGCATCGACCTCGACGCCAGCGTCGGCGTCGGTGTTGGCGCCCGCGTCATCGTCACCGGTGTTGGCGCCCGCGTCGTCGTCACCGTTGTTGGCACCCGCGTCGTCGTCGCCGGTGTTGGCGCCCGCGTCGTCGTCGCCGTTGTTGGCGCCCGCGTCGTCGTCGCCGTTGTTGGAGCCAGCGTCGTCGTCGCCGGTGTTGGCGCCCGCGTCGTCGTCGCCGGTGTTGGAGCCCGCGTCGTCGTCGCCGGTGTTGGC
>Ga0213839_1000150_pt1 | contig 141958 bp, 113 predicted proteins | sample SWPATP21_FD_160075 | JGI IMG/M metagenome (GOLD analysis project Ga0213839, IMG submission 160075) | Coastal seawater microbial communities from Marineland, Florida, United States - SWPA TP2 #1 | ecosystem: Environmental > Aquatic > Marine > Coastal | place: USA: Florida | collected 2016-08-14
CCGGCGCCGGTGGCGCGGGTGGCGTTCCCCTCCCCGGCGCTGGCGCCGCAGGCGGTGTTCCCCTCCCTGGCGCGGGTGCAGCCGGCGGGGTCCCCCTCCCCGGCGCCGGAGGCGCGGGTGGCGTTCCACTCCCTGGCGCGGGTGCGGGTGGCGTTCCCCTCCCGGGGGCGGGTGCGGGTGGCGTTCCCCTCCCGGGGGGCGGTGTCCCCCTTCCCGGCGGCGGCGCTGACCCTGCTCCGGCACCAGCTGCGGGGGGCGGCGGTGGCGACTTCATGGACGACATCTTCGGGGGCGGCGGCGGCGAGGCGTCCGCCCCGGCCACGCCTGCGCCAGCGTCGAGTGGCATGGACATCTTCGACGACATGATGGGCGGCGACAGCGGCGGTGCCGCAGCCGGCTCGCCGTTTCATGGCGACAACTCCGTGGTCGTGCCCCAAGCGCCGCAGCCCGGCGGAGGCGGAGGCGACCTTGGCGGTGGCCTGCTCGACTTCATCGACAACGCCGGCTCGGCCGATGCGGCGCCCAAGGCAGAGCTGTACCGCATCCGCAAACGCAGTGGCCGCGTCATCGGCCCCTTCGACGAAGTCACCGTCATCCAGATGTTCGAGAAGCAGGAGCTGTCGGGCGGCGAAGAGGGCTCCGTCGACGGCGTCAACTGGAAGCCGCTGGCGCAAATCCCAGCCTTCTCCGAAACCATCCAAAAGGCCATGGCGGCAGCGTTGTCGGGCCTGGGCATGGAAGCCGACCTTCCCGGTCTCCCCAATGCCGACCTGCCGGGCATTCCAGGTGCCGACCTCCCCGGCCTGCCCAACGCCGATCTCCCCGGCGTCGCAGGCGCCGACTTGCCGGGCGTGCCCGGTGGGCCGTCGACGGGTGAACTTCTCGACGCGGAGCGGGCCCGCGAACGGGCCGCCGCCATGCAACGCGCGCGCGCAGCGGGCGGTGGACGAGGCGCCATGTTCGCAGCCGTCGGCGCTGTGCTCGCCCTGGTGGTCGTGCTCGGCGTGTTGGCCGGTCTCCTCACCGAGCATGGGTGGTTCGGCTACAAGTTCGTCGCCAAGCTCATCAACGGCGAAAAGGTCGAAACCAAGAAAGGCCCAGAAGAGCCTCCTCCCCCTCCGCTGCCCACCAGCGACGTGAGCCTTGCCGAGTTGTTGTCGCGCGACACCTACGTGGCCTACCGCCAGGCCGCCGAGCAGCAGGCCCTCGTCGTCAAAGAAGGCAAAACCCGTACGCCCATCCCACCTGAAGTGGGTGCTGCGGCCGTGGAGCAAGCGCATTTCTTGGCCTACCTCGTCGTCGTCGAGAACATGCCCATCTTTGACGAGAAACGAAAAGAAGCACTCGCCACTGCCAAAGCCCAAGGTGGCAAGAGCGGTTTGGGGATGGCCATCGCCGAAGCGGCGGGCGATCTCGTCGAGAAAAAGTCGGACAAGGCCGTGGCCCGGCTGAAGAAGTTCACGGCCAACGCCAAAGGCCCCGAAGGCGCCGAAGCGCTGTGGTGGCACGGCACGGCGTTGCGTCGCAAAGGCGACAACAAAAACGCCATGAAGGCCTTCGACAGCGCCTTGGTGCAAAACCCGCAACACAAGTTGTCGTTGCTGTCGCAAGCCGACCTGCTCTTTGCCGCAGGCGAGCTCGACTCCGCTTCTTGGTACGTCGACAAAGTGCTGGAGCTGGCGGCGGATCATCCGCGTGCCAACTTGCTCAAAGGCCGCATCGATGTGCTGTCGCCGAAGAAGAAGGTGGCCGCACGTGGCAAGGCGTTGCTGAGCGACATCGCCACGCAAAACGCCGCCCCCGACTCGGCCCCGACGCAGCAAGCCCGAGCCTTCATGGGGCTGAGCGAAGCCGCCGTGGCCGCCCGCGAGTGGGACAACGCACTGAAGCAGATGAACGCGGCCGTCGAAAAGCGCCCCAAAGACGACGAGATTCGCCTGCAACACGGCCAGCTCGCGTTGAAGCTGCGGGAGTTCAACGTCGCCCAGGAGACGTACAAAAAGATCCTCGAACGCGACGCCGACAACGAGGCTGCTGTGATGGGGCTGGCCGCCGCCAAGATCGGTGCCCGCGATGCCCTCGACGCCTACCGCGAAGTCAACAAGCGGCTGGAGCAGCCCAAGTACAAGAAGCACGCAATGTTCAACTACTGGCTCGGCAACGCTGCCGTCGGTTTGGGCAAGCGCGACGAGGCCGTCAAGCAGTGGAAAAAGGCCCGTGACCTCGACCCTGGTTTGGCCGCGCCCCACGTCAAAGTCATCAACGCCTACCTCGAGAAGGGCAAGCTGCGTGAGGCCACCAACGCCGCGCAAAAGGCGTTTGACTCGGTGAAGCCGCAAGAGAAGCACATGGTGCGTGTGGCCAAAGCCGGCATCTTCTTGTCGAACCGGCAGTACTCGTCGGCCAAGCTCGAGCTCGAAAAAGCCCTGGAGCAGGCGCCCCGCAACGTCGACGCGCTCATGCTGTACATCGACTTCTTGATCCACGACGAGAAGCTGAAGGTGGCCGAGAAGAAGGCAGGCTTTGCCCGCAGCCTCGACCCCAAGAACCCCAAGGTGCTGGCGGGCGAGGCCGAAGTGTTGCTTGCCCAAGGCAAACTCGACAAAGCCGTGGCCCTCATGCAAGAGGCAGTCGCCCTCGACAACCTCGACCACGAAATGTTGCTGCGGGCGGCCGCCATCGCCGTGCGCGCCGAACAATACGGCGAGGCCAAAGGCTACCTGAAGACGGTGTCGGAGATGGTGCCGCTGCATCCCGAGCTCGCGAACCTGCAAGGGCAGGTCGAACGCGTGAGCCAACCCAAGATGGCCGAGCGGTACTTCAAAGAGGCCATCGCCATGCAGCCCGACAACCCGCGGTACCTCTTTCAGGCGGGCCTGAACTACCGCGCCATGAACGAGAACATCGAGGCCAAAGCGCACTTCGAACGTGCCTACCGCGCCGACCCCAACTTTCACCAAGCGCACTACTACCACGGCCTGGTGTTGAAGGACTTGGGGCAGCTGGCCAAAGCCGAGAAGCAGTTTCAAGAGGTGGTGCGCATCGATCCTCGTCGTGCAGATGCCTTCATGGAGATTGCCAACTTGCGGGCAGCACAAGGCGACTCCAAGGGGTCGATCAAGGCCTACGACCGCGCCATCAAAAACAACCCGAAAAACCCCACGCCGCTGTGTGAGAAGGGCATCGTCCTCGTGCAGCAGCTGGGCGACAGCCGGGTCAACCGCAACGCAGGCATCAAGGTGCTCAACAAGTGCGTGAAGCTCAACCCGAAACATGAGTCGGCTTGGCGCATCTTGGGCAACGCCTACGCCGACAAGGGCAAGCGTCGCGACGCCGTCAAAGCCTTCACCGCCCACATCAAGGCGAACCCCGGCGACAGCGAGAACGACTACCTCTGCGAACGCTTGAAAGATTGGGGCAAACGCTGCCCCGGTGACGACGAACCCGTCGACGACGACGACGAAGAAGAAGAATAGCCGACGCCGTCGACGACAGCGTCCAAGAGAAAGCCCCCTTCGCAGGGGGCTTTTTTGCGATCAGAACCGGCGTTCAGCGTCGTGCTGTGGGCGCTGGCTTGAAGGCGGCGAGGTCGATGATGGCGCCGTCTTGGCCCACCATCTGGGGCTGGTGGCCGTCCCATTTTTCGATGGCGCGCAGGTAGACGATCTCCGGGGTGACGGTCTTGCGCAACAGTTCTTGGGCTTTGGCCTCGGCTTCGGCCTCGACCAACATGGCGCTGGCGCGGCCGGCGGCTTTGGCTTCGGCCTGTTGGGCTTCGACTTTGATGCGCTCCAAGTCGTTCTTGGCTTGTGCCGCACGTTGCTCGGCCACTTGTTTCGCCTCGACGGCGTTTTGGTATTTCGCGTCGAACTGGAAGTCGGTGATCGACACCTCGGTGACGACGATGTGGTTCTTCGCCAGCGTCTTGGTGATGTCTTCGGTGATGGCCGCTTTGGCTTGCTCCCGCTTGGTGATGAGCTCTTCAGCGGTGAACATCGCCGTGCCCTTCTTGGTCGACTCTTGAATGGCGGGGTCGATGATGGTGGAGACCACCGCGCGCAAACCGCCCACATCTTTGAAGATGGTGACGACGTGCTTGGGGTCGAGGCGGTAGTTGAGGGCCAACTTTGTCGACACCACCTGCAAGTCTTTGGACGACGCCGACGCTTTGACCTCCTTCTTCTGAATGCGCGTCGACACCGCCACCACGTCGGTGCTGAACGCGTTGTATTGGTGCAAGCCCTCTGGCAGCGGCGTGGGGTCGGCTTCGCCCCACACCAGCTTGATGCCGACGTTGCCGCTTTCGACCGTGGTGCAGCCGCACCCCTGCACGAACGGGAAGGCAAGCAGCACGAGGCTGCCAATGACAATGGCGGGCTTTTGCAGCAGCTTGAAGTTCATGGCGTCTCCTATGTCTCTCTCTGGATGTTTGTTGGATTGTGGAGGAGGACAGCAGGATGCGCGCCAGCCAATTGCCGACATAAACCCCTGAAGTTCCTCAGGAAGCCGTTTCATCTGGTGATTTTTGCCTATGTAGAAAGGCGCACTATGCCTGGTAGGTGCGGCCCTTCCACTGCACCGAGCCCTTGCGCCAACGGTTCACGGCCGCGCCCGCGAGCACCCAGGCGACGGCGACATACACCGCTGGCAACACAGCTGCGGTGAGGGCGGTGTGCCCGAGGCGGCGCCGGACGCTGCCTTGCGCAGCGAGCGTCGCGGCAAACAGCAAGGTGGCGCAGGCGGCGCTCCACGTCGACGGCGCGGTCGCCCAAACCGTGGCCAGCGAAGTCCATGGGAGCCAGCTGAGGGCCAACGACAGCGCCGCCAACCGCAAGGTGCGCCCAACCCCGCCGTGCACGTCGACGGCGTTTTTGCCGAACCCGTCGCGAATCTCAGGCCACGAGGTGTACATGCGCGTCGACGCGGCACGCCGCAAGTCGGCCATGGCGACCGGATGCCCGGCCGCATGCAACACACGAGCAAGCGCGACGTCTTCGAGGATGGTGTGCCACACCTGCGAGAATCCGCCGACGTCGTCGAGGGCGGCGCCGCGCACCAAGATGAACTGGCCGTTGAGAAACACGTCGTCGTCGTCGGGGTCGTTCACCCGCCGGGGCGGATGGCTGACCGCGACGAGCGAGACGAACGCAGGCACCAATGTTTCTTCGATGGCGGACTGGCAGACCATCTTGGGCGAGCCGCTGACGGCCGCGAGACTGTGGTCGTTGAGGAGATGCAGTGCCCCGCCGAGGGCCCCCGGCTCGACGACGACGTCGGCGTCGAGGAGCAAGAGCGGCTCGTCTCGGCGCTGCCGTCGTTGCCACACGGCATGCAGGGCACGGTGTTGCGCCCACGGCTTGCCGAACACGTCGTCGGGTTGTTGAAGGTCGGCGGGCACATCCGCCGGTTGCAGCAGATGGAGCCGCTTGTCGTCGGCGGCGCGAAGGCGCACCACGTCGGCGGTGCCGTCGTCGCTGTCGTCGTCGAACACAAACACTTCGACGGGGTCGGCGGCGTTGGCCAGCAAGGCGTCCAAGGTGGCAGGGAGGTCGTCGACTTCGTTGCGAGCCGGGATGACGACGACGACGGTGTCGCGCAGTGGCTGGGGCTCATGGGCCAGCAGTTCGCCCTCTTCACGAGGCGCACGCCACCACGCCAGCAAATAGAGCGCGGCCGACAGGCCGCTGGTGCCGAGCGCCAGGAGCGCGACGACGTCGACGGTCACGGCTGCGCGGGCGCCTCTGCCGCAGACAAGGCTGCGGCCCATTCGGCGCGCTGGGCATCGGTGGCGGCGTCGGCGGCGAGGGATTGCACCAGCTTTTGTGCGGCCGCGTGGCCGGTGTTGGCCTTCTTCACAAAGCTGACGACGAGGTCGACCTCGTCGACGGTGGGCGGTGTGTGCGCCCGTTGCACCAAGAAGGCGACGGCGCCGTCTTTGTCGCCCAGCTCAAGCATGGCCCCGGCCGCCCACCACGCCGCAGTGGAGGCGTAGGCGCCAGACCGGTAGTCGTCGTGCAGCCGCAACCACACCTGTTTGCCGACGACGAAATCGCGGCGAACGCGGCTGTGGTAGCGGCCGAGAAGAAAGCTGGCCTCTTGCGCTTCGTCCCAGGCGTGAGCGGTGTCGGCCGCGACCACGTCTTCAAGGAGTTGCCGGCCTTTGTCGTCGCCGCGCACCAGCAGACGATGGCCGACCTCGACCATGGCCTCTTTTTTGGCGGCGACGTCTTGGTCGGCCGCAGCGGCGAGCTTGTCTTGCCACGCCGGAAGCTCGTCTTGGCCGAGGGCGAGGGCCTCTGCTTTCTGCAAAAAGCTGGCCTTGTCGTCGTAGCCCTCGATGCGGCCGATTTCGCTGCCGTCGGGACGGATGAACAACACGGTGGGGAGGTTGAGGATTGTCCACTTCTCGATGAGCGGCCGGTTCTCGTCGGCGTCGAAGTCCATCTTCCAGGCGACGAGGTTGCGGGTGAGGGAGATGCCATCGCCCGAGTGGAAGATCTCTTTCTTCTGTTGCTGGCAGGGCGGACACCAGTCGGCCCACACCTCGACGAGGAGGTTCTGCTTGTGGGATTGCGCCTGGGCCAACGCCATCTCGTAGGTGCCGTCGACGAAGGCGACGCCATGGGCCGCCGTCGGGGGCCCATTCGCGGGAGCAGCTGCGTCGTCGCCGTGGTTCTCGGCGTCGTCGACGGAAGGCTCGGCGTGGGTGGACGTCGCTTGACTGTTGGCCGGCTCGTCTTTCACGGCGGATGTGGCGCAGCCCATCGACGTCGACAACAGGAGCAGTGTGGCGGCGCGAAACGTCATGATGCTTCTCCGTCGCTGCCGTCGTCGGCGGGGTTGGCGGCTTTGGCCGCTGCGGCTTCCATGGCGAGGGCGGTGTCGACTTCGGCGGCGCGGCCGGCGCCGATGCCGAACAGGGTGCCGGCGAACGAGCACGGCGCGATGATCAGCAGGGCGCTGGTGATGCTGAAGTCACGTTCGAGGAGGGCGACGACGAGGCCCGCCAAGGTGAACATCAAAAAGCCCATGAGGATGGGCGACGTGTGCCGCAGCTTCGTCGTCAACACCCGGTGCACGACGCCGAGGACCAAGCCGACGATGCCGCCCACCAGTCCGATGGACATCACCGAGATGACGAGGGAGGGGGCTTTGTCGGGCTGCTCCGACGACATCAACTGTTGGGCGATGAAGCCGAGGATGAACCCGGCGACCGACCCGGCGAGGTAGCCGATGAGCAAGCACGACGCCAGCGAGGGGATGCCGTAGAGGGGAGCGGGTTTAGCAGCGTTGGTGGCGTTCATGTGTCGACGGTATGAACCACGACGCCGGTGTCAACGCGGTCTGCGCGGACGGGGCGCCTCCCCCTCGCATTGGCGGCCGGGTCTGCTATGTGCAGGGCATGGGCCGCATCACCGTTCTCGACGAACAACTCGCGTCGCAAATCGCGGCGGGCGAGGTCGTGGAGCGCCCTGCCAGCGTCGTCAAAGAGCTGTTCGAGAACAGCCTCGACGCCGGCGCCAAACGCATCGAAGTGGTCATTGAAGGCGGGGGCACCGAACGCATTGTCGTCATCGACGACGGCGAAGGCATGGACGCCGACGATGCCGTCACCTGCTTCTCGCGCCACGCCACCAGCAAATTGCACGACGCTGGCGGTCTGTTGTGCATCGGCACTTTTGGCTTTCGAGGGGAGGCGTTGGCGGCAATTGCGTCGGTGTCAAAGGTGGTGTTGACGACGAGACCCCCGGCGTCGGACGTCGCCCACAAGGTGGTCATCGACGGCGGCCACGTCGCCGAGGTCGGCGAAGAGGGCACCGCCCCTGGCACCCGCATCGAGGTGCGCGACCTGTTTTTCAACGTGCCCGCCCGCAAGAAGTTCTTGAAGACGCCACGGTCGGAGCAAATTGCCATCGTTGACGTCGTCAAGGCAGCGGCCTTGTCGTCTCCCGAGGTCACCTTCAAGTTGCTGTGCGACGGCAAGAAGAAGTTTGAGTCGCTCGGGGTGGCAGAGGGCACGCCTCTCGACGACCCCCGACAGTTGGAGCGCATCGTCGCCTGCTTGGGCAAGCAGGTGCGCGACGTGGTGTTTCCCGTCGACGTCGCCACCGACCGCATTCGCGTGGTGGGCTTTGTGGTGGCTCCGCTGGAGACGCGGCGCGACCTCAAGGGCATCCTGCTGTCGGTCAATGGGCGCCCGGTGAAAGACAAGACGCTGGTGCAGGCGGTGCGGGCTGCGTTTCGACCGTTGCTGCAAGCCGGGCGACACCCGCAAGTGGTGCTCGACGTGCAGGTCAACCTCGAGGGTGTCGACGTCAACGTGCATCCGCAGAAGGCCGAGGTGCGGTTCAGCGAACCCCGCAAGATCAGCGGCCACTTGGTGCGGCTGCTCACCGACTTTTTGGCGACGACGCCGTGGCTCAGCAAAGCCCCCACCAAGACCTACCAGTTGCAGCCGTGGAGCGTCTCGAAGCAAGCGGGGACTTCGTCTTCGGCGTCGGCGTCGTCGTTTGCGCTGACCTCGCCCGAGGCCCCCACGCCACAGGGCACCGACGACAACGTCTCCCGTAATGACGACGTCGTTGAGGCACACCGTGAGCGGGTTCGGCAGGCGTTGGCCAAGTTCGGCGACCGTGGCCGACGTGCCCCCCTGCGAGGCGACCTCCGTCAACAAGCGACCACGCCCAAGGCCAACAGCACTGGGGCGACGCTGTTGCACGGCCGGTGGCTGTTTGCGCCTGGTGACGACAACGCCGTCGTCGTCGTCGACGCCGACCGCGTGCGGCAGCTGCATGCGCGCTACAAACTGCTCGACGACCGGGCATCACAGATGGCACGCGCGCGCCCCCTGTTGTTTCCAGCGCAGCTGCCGTTTGCGCCTGCCGAAGTGGACGTTCTCGACGACAAAGCCGACCTCCTGGCCTCCTTCGGCGTCGACCTTGGCCGCTTTGCCGACGACCGGGTGTTGGTGCGAGGCGTCCCTGCTTGTGTCGACGGCGGACGCGTCGAAGACATGTGCCGCGCTCTGCTCGACGTCGACGATGATGCCACGAACGTGGCAACGTGCGTGGCGCGTTTCCCGCACCGCAGCCTGCTCGACGACGTCAACGCCGTCTTGCAGGCCTACGACAAGTTGCCCGAGCACGATCGCGACGCCTGCCAGCACGTGCTCGACGACGGGCAGCTGGCGAGGTGGTTCGCATGACGACGCGCAAGCCCCTGGTGTTGGCCGGCCCCACCGGCAGCGGCAAGAGCGGGCTGGCCTTGGCGTTGGCCGCCGCCCACGACGGCGCCATCATCTGTGCCGACTCCCGCCAAGTGTATGCCCACATGCGCATTGGCGCCGCCGGCCCCACCGACGACGAGCTGCAGCAGGTGTGGCACCTCGGCTACCACGAGGTCGCCCCCCACGAGGTCTTCGCCGCCGGCGACTTCATCAGCCGCACCGACGCCGCCATCGCCGAGGTGCAAGCGGCCGGCAAGTGGCCGCTGCTTGTCGGCGGCACGGGCCTGTACTTGCGGGCCTGGCGGTTCGGCCTCGACGACGTGCCCCGTGCCGACCCAGCTCTGCGACAGAAGCTTGAAGACGACCTCGCCGAAAAAGGCAGCGTCGCCATGCACCAGGAGTTGGCCGACGTCGATCCAGAGTCGGCAGCGGCCATCACCCCGACAGACCCGGTGCGCATCGTGCGCGCCCTCGAGGTGTTTGCCATGACGGGGCAAAAGGCCTCGACGTTGCGCACCACCCATTTCAGCGGTGCCCCTCGTCACGACGCCGACTTTGTGCTGCTCAACCCCGACCGCGCGTGGTTGGTGCCACGCATTGAACAGCGGGCACGGCAGATGTTCGACGACGGCCTCGTCGACGAGGCTGTGGCCCTGCGCGCGGTGCTCCACGACGTCGAGGGCGATGCCCCTCACCGGTTGTTGCAGACCATGGGCTACGAGGAGGCCCTCAAGCTGCACGACGGCGCGATGACGTCAGAGGAGGCGCTGGAGCAGACCTTCATCCGTCAGCGCCAGTTTGCCCGTCGCCAACGCACCTGGTTCAAAAAAGAGACATGGTGGGAGGTGTTCGACATCGCCTCCGACGCCGACTTGCAGGCGGTTCTGCGCACGCTGCTGGAGCGCCAGAACGTGCAAGAAACTGCAGATTCGTCGGCGTAAACCCAGGCCATTTCGACCGCACATTTTGCCGCATTTCAGGGGCGCCCCGTTGCATTTGTCGTCGTTCGGCATACGTGACGTCTTATGCGTGATCTCGTCGAGCCCCACCTCAAAGACCTCATCCCCTACGTGCCTGGCAAACCCATCGAGGAGACCGAGCGCGAGTACGGCGTCACCAACATCGCGAAGCTGGCGTCGAACGAAAACCCGCTCGGTCCGTCGCCTTTGGCGTTGCAGGCCATGCAAGAGGCGGCGAAGTCGGCGCACCTGTACCCCGACGCGGGCGCCTACTACCTCAAGGAGCGCATCCTGCAGCGGCACGCCGACGTCGGCGTCCGCGCCGAGCAGCTGGTGTTGGGCAACGGCACCAACGAGATCCTCACCTTGCTGGTGCGCGCATTTGTGGGCGAGGGCGAAGCGGTGTTGTTCGGCTGGCCCTCCTTCGTCGTCTACCGCCTCGCCGCCCGGGGCATGAACCGCGAAGAAGTCGCCGTCGAACTCAACGACGACCTCAGCTACGACTTCGACGCCCTCGCGGCCGCCTTCGAGCAAAAGCCAAACATCAAAATGGTGTTCTTGGCCAACCCCAACAACCCCACCGGCCAAAGCTTCGGCGACGACGAGCTGAAAGGGTTCTTGGCCAAGGTGCCTGACGACGTCATCGTGGTGCTCGACGAGGCCTACGCGGAGTACGTGTGGCGCGAAGACTACCCCAACGGCATTCGCCTGGCCTGTGAACGCCCCCGCACCGTCACCACGCGCACCTTCTCGAAGGCGTTTGGCCTCGCCGCCTGCCGCGTGGGATACGCGGTGTGCGACCCCGCCCTCGCCGACATCCTCAACCGCTTGCGCGACCCCTTCAACGTCAACGCCATCGCCCAGGCGGGCGCCATGGCCGCCCTCGACGACGAGGAGCACGTGCTGCGCTCCAAGGCGCACAACATGAAGGAGCTGCCGCGATTGGCCGAAGGCCTGCAAAAGCGCGGCTTCGACGTCGTGCCTTCTGAAGCCAACTTTGTGCTCATGCGGGTGAAAGGCGACCTGCCCGACATTCCCACCTTGCATGAGGCGCTGTTGCAGCGCGCCATCATCGTGCGCCCCGTCGCTGGCTACGGCCTCAAAGACGCTGCGCGTGTCACCGTCGGCACCGCCGAAGAAAACGACCGGCTGCTGGCCGCCCTCGACGACATCTTGCAGAGCTGACGCCGAGAGAGAACGGCCAGGTGTCGAAGAAAACCGCTGGCGTCGACGTCCCAATGGTCGACCCTGACGCTGGCATCCCGGGCATCGCCCGTTTGATGAGTGAGAGAACAATGTCTTTGGTGGTGGCACTCGACGGACCAGCCGGCGCAGGCAAAAGCTCTGTGGCCCGTATGGTCGCGCAACAATCCCAGCTGTCGCTCGTCGACACCGGCGCCATCTACCGCACCGTCGGCTGGCTCGCGAAAGAGACGGGGGTGTCGTACGACGACGGCGCCTCCCTCGGCGCCATCGCCCAGAAGCTGCCGATGCGGTTCTCGCTCGAAGGCAACCTCAACCGGGTGTTTCTCGACGTCACCGGCATCGATGTCGACGCCGACAAATACGCGGTCGACGACGGTGAGCTTGAAATCACCGACATCATCCGTCAGGCCGAAGTGTCGTTGTCGGCGTCGAAGGTGGCGCGGCACCCCGAAGTGCGTGCCGCCTTGCTCGACCTGCAGCGCAACCTGGCGCGCGGTGGCAGCGGCGCCGTGCTCGAAGGGCGCGACATTGGCACTGTGGTGTTTCCCGATGCCGACGTGAAGATCTACCTCACCGCCACCGCCGAAGAACGTGCCCGTCGTCGGGCGCTGGAGCTCAGCGATCGCGGCTTGGCCGAGCCCTACGAGAAGGTGCTCGCCGAGGTCAAAGCCCGCGACAAACAAGACATGGAGCGCGAGACCGCGCCGCTCAAGCAAGCCGACGACGCCATCCTCGTCGACTGCACCGACCTCACCTTCGGCGAAGTCGTCGACAAGATCGTGGGCTACGTCAGCACCCAACGCGACAGCCGCGCCGCAGGCTGACCTGCCCTCACCCGCCGTCGACGTCGTCGACGAGGAGCCGACCCATGGCGAAAGACCGCATCAAATCCGTCAAGGGCATGCACGACCTCTTCGAGGTCGACCTCGCCACCTGGCGCAAGCTCGAACGTGCCGCCCAAGACACCTTCACGGCCTTTGGCTACGGCGAGATCCGCACCCCCATCCTAGAGAAGACGGCGTTGTTCGTGCGCGGCGTGGGCGAAGCCACCGACATTGTCTCCAAAGAAATGTTTCGCTTCGACGACAGCGGCGGCGATGGCGGCAAAGTCACCGACGTCTGCATGCGTCCTGAGGGCACGGCGGCGGTGGTGCGCGCCCTGTTGCAGGCCGGCAAGCTGACCCCCGACAGCGACGAGCGCGTCTTCTACATGGGGCCCATGTTTCGTCGTGAGCGGCCCGCCAAAGGGCGCTTCCGTCAGTTCTTTCAGCTGGGCGCCGAGGCCTTCGGCTTTACCCGGCCGTCCATCGACGTCGAGATGATGGCCATGGTGCAAACCCTGCTCGACGAGCTGGGGCTCACCGGCGTCAAACTGCTCATCAACACGCTGGGCGACCCCGAAGACCGCGCCGCCTACACCGAAGCCCTCAAAGGCTACTACCAAGACCACTTCGACAAGCTCAGCGACGACGCCAAAGACCGACTTGAGAAGAATCCGCTTCGCCTCCTCGACGGCAAAGAAGACGTTCTCGTTGAACTGGCGAAAGACGCGCCCAAGATCGACGGCTTTCTCGGCGATGCCGCCAAGGCGCACTTCGACGACGTGCGCGAAGGGCTCACCCGGCTGAAGATTCCGTTTGTCGTCGAGCCCAAGCTGGTGCGCGGCCTCGACTACTACACCCGCACCGTCTTCGAAGCCGTCGCCGAGAGCGGCCTCGGCGCGCAAAATGCCGTCGCCGCCGGCGGCCGCTACGACGGCCTCGTCGAACAACTCGGCGGCAAGTCGATGCCGGGGGTGGGCTTCGCCGCGGGCATCGAACGACTGGTGTTGCTGCTCGAAGACGCAGGCAAGAAGCTCGACAAGCAGCCTCCCCAGCTGATGCTCATCGCCGCCGACGACGCCGGACGCAACGCTGCCGAAGTGCTCGCCCTCGACCTGCGCCGCCAAGGCACCTGTGTCGAAGTCGACCACCGCGGCGCCAAGATGAAAGCGCAGATCCGCCGCGCCGACCGCGCCAGCATCCCCTTTGTCGTCGTGCTCGGCTCCCGCGAAGTCGAAGATGGCAAAGGGCAGCTGAAGAAGATGGCCACGGGCGACGTCCAAGACGTGGACCTCACCGCCGACGCGCTGTCGGCTGGCCTCCAGACCCTGAGCAGCGCCAGCTAGACCCATCGCGTTCATGCATGACCTTGCAGGCGGTACAGGAGCGCGCATGCTTGCATTTGTCCCTTCAAGACAGCCAAGGTCGGCGTGTGTCCCCCTTCTGTTTGGAGTGATTGATGTTTGACGCTTCCCCCCGTCTCTTCGCCGCCTGCGCCGTCGGGCTCACGCTGCTGCTCAGCCCCACCGCCAGTGCCGAAGACGACGGCGAAAGCGCCGGTCTCCCCGTCGGCACCAACGTGGTGCCGGGCAAAAACTTCCAGCTTCCCGTCGTCAACGGCTGGCAAGACATGCGCAAATGGGGCCCCAAGAAGTGGGTGGGCGACAAAGCGAAACCCGAAGACCAGAAGAAGCTCGTCGTCGTGAGCTTCTTCGCCACGTGGTGTGAGCCCTGCAAAAAAGAGATGCCTGAGTTGGTGCGCCTGTACGACACCTACAAAGACCAAGGCCTCGGCGTCATGCTGGTGAGCATCGACGATCGCGACAAAACCCCCGAAGTCGTCGAACTCACCAAGACCAACAACGTGACCTTTCCCGTGCTGCACGACCGCTACAAAATCGTGCAACGCCGTTGGGAGGCGAAGCGCCTGCCCTACCTGCTGATGCTCGGCCCCGACGGCAACATCAAAGTCGTGCACGTGGGCTACACCGACGAGGTCAAAGCCAACCTCGAAAACGAAGTGCGCACCAACCTCGGCCTCGAACCGCTCGCCGACAAGAAAGACGACCCCGTCGCCTCCAAAGGCAAGGGCAAAAAGTCGAAGAAGAAGAAGAGCAAGAAGAAGTCGAAGAAGAAAGCGAAGAAGAGCTCGTGATGCGTTCGCTTCTGCTTGCTTTGGTCGTCAGCACCGCAGTGACGTCGACAACGGTGGCGCAAACGCCCGCGCCCACCGCAGACGTCGATGGCGAACCTGTGGTGTTTGTGCGCGTGAAATCTGAGCTGCCTGAGGTCGAGCATGACCTCATTGCCAACAGCGTCTGTGAAGCCCTGCAGGCCAAAGGCATCAAAGAGCTCATCTGCGAAACCGACGTGGAGACGCTGTTGAAGTCGGCGGCGGTGCGCTCGTCGATGGGCAGCCACGCCGACGGCATCAGCGCCATCACCGGCCGCATGTCGCGCGTGAACCGCGTCGTCGACGTCTACGTCAAAGACAAAGACGGCACCAAGACGCTGGTGCTGTGCCTGCATGAACGCCTCGAAGTCGGTGTCGACCTCAACATCGCCAGTGGCCCACTGCTGTTCAAGTCGTCGGGCAAGGGAGCGTCGACACTCGACCTCATCGGCGACCCTGTGCTCGGGCCTGCCGCGCAAAAGATGGCGCAGGCGGTGCTGCACCCCAAGTTGCACAAGAAGAAATAGACTTTGCCGGCACATCTGCCAGCACGTCGAGGAGGCCCACCGGCCTCCTCTTTTGTTTGGGCGGTCTTGCGGTTGTGGTGAAGCTCAGCGCGACGCAGGCCAGCGCAACACAGACATCGCCTCCACAGACATGCTCGTCGGAAAGAGGTCGACGGGTGTAATGCGCTCGACGACGTAGCCCGCGTCGACAAACACGCGGAGGTCTTTGGCCATGGCGGTGGGGTCGCAGCTCACCAACACCACGGTGGGCGTTTGCAATGCAGCCAGCCGTGGCCCCGCGTCGCGCAGCCCTTTGCGGGGCGGGTCGAGCACCATGCCGACCGGACGGCTGTGTTGCGCCCGTTGTTCGAGGGCGTCTAGGGCGTCTTCCATGGTGCGGGCCATGACCTCGGCGCCACTCTCGGCCAACGGCGTCGCACACGACGGCGTGACCTCCACGCCGACCACCTGCACATCGGCCGCGTGCGCGGCGGCGGCGTCGAGGAGCGCACGCGTGAACCCGCCGGTGCCAGCGTAGCCGTCGACCATCCAGCCGGCCTTGACGTCGTCGATGAGGACGGAAGCGGCGGCGTCGTACATCCAAAACGCCAACTCCGGATGGGCTTGGCAGAAGCCGTCGGGGTCGACTTCGGGGCCCCCTCCCAGAGGGACCGCCACCGCCGGCCCCCGACGTCGCAAGACATCGCCTGCCAAGACGCTGTTGGCGCTGGCGTCGTCGTCGACACGACGCACCCGTTCGGCCACCGATTGCAACACGCCGTCGTCGACGAGGGAGGCGATGACGTCGAACACTTCGCCGCGCAGGGGGCGGACGGTTTGCAGCAGACACGCCACTTGGGGGATGTCGTCGTCGTCGGGCTCCATCTCGCGCAGGAGGACGCTCTGCAGTTCTCCGTCGCTGTCTGCGCCGCCTACGTAGGTGTCGTGCAAGCGCTGCAACAACGCGTCAGCAGCATCGACGACGGCGGGACGCGCGGCCGCACATTGGTGGGCACTGACGACGTGGTGGGAGTACGGCGCGAACAAGCCGAGCCGCAGACGCCCGGGGCGGCCCGACGCCATGAGCCGCACCTTCTGGCGGGTGTGCCACCAGCCGTCGCTGACGACGTCATCGACGTGGGCGAGCAGCGGGTCGAGGTCGGCGTCGACCAAGGCCCGGCGCAGGCGCTCGGCTTTGGCCTCGTGGGCAAAGCCGACGTCGACGTCACCGAGGGCGCACCCCGGGCAAGGTGAGGGGTGGGGGCAGATGCCCTCGACGCGCACCTCGCCTCCGTGCTCCAGCTCCGCCAGGCGGCCGACCAGCAGCTGGCGGCCTTTGAAAACCCGCTCGACTTTGGCGACGACGACGTCGCCCGGAAAGGCGCCACGGACGGCCACGTCGACGTCCACGTCGTCGATGGTGACGGTGGCGCGGCCGCGGCCTTCGTCGTCAAAGCCGTCGATGGTCACGTTCAGATGGGCGCCAGGGGGAGGCAGCGACACCTTTTTCGGCTGTGGCGGCCGCTCCTTTTGTCGTCGGCGTTTGCTCACGGCCCCAGCCCCACCCAGACCACGCCGTCGTCACGGGTCTCGTGCTTCCAGATGGGCACGTCTTTTTTGAGTTCTTCGATGACGGCGCGGGCGGCGTCAAATGCTTCGGCGCGGTGGGCGGCGGAGGCCGCGACGACGACCGCACGGTCGCCGATGTCGAGGTCGCCAATGCGGTGGTCGACGGCACAGCGGCTGCCGGGCACGCGTTCTTCGACGTCGATGCAGATGTCGTGCAGCACCTTCTCAGCCATCTCGGCGTAGGCCGTGTAGCGCAGGTGGGTGACGCCCACCGACCCCGTGCCGTCGTCGGTGGGGGTGTGGTCGCGCACCACGCCGATGAACACCACCTCGCCGCCGGCGCCTTTGTGGCCGACGCGGTCGAGCACGGCGTCGACCGACAGCGGGGTTTCGAGGATGCGGCCTTTGCTGCTCATGGTGCAGACGTAGCGCGTCTGGTCGTCGACGCCAAGGCTGCTTGCGTCGGTGGTCGCAGGGGCGACCGGCGACAACGCAAAAGAAAACGTCGTCGAGGATGTCTCCGTCGACGACGTGGTAGGCCCGGTGGGATTCGAACCCACGACGAGATCGGTTATGAGCCGACTGCTCTACCGCTGAGCTACGGGCCCATGGGGTGCCCCGGCAACATAGCAGTCGTCGTCGACATGTCCCGTCCTTTTTGTGGACACCTGGAGGAGGCTTCTGCCGTGGTGCGTCGTGGCCGACGCAGCGGTGCCACGTCCCGCTCTCGGACGGTTGGCGCTGCGCTCGCATTCGGTGTTGGCTTTCGTTGGTGCCTTGAGTAGCACCGGCCCCGACGCAGTCAGCGACGTGCGCTGCGATGGAGAATTCGATGTCGAAAGTTGCATTTCTCTTCCCCGGACAAGGGGCACAAAAGGTCGGCATGGGCCAGGAGCTCATGGCACAAAGCGCCGCCGCCAAGGCCGTCTTCGACGAGGCCGACGACGCGTTGGGCGAGAAGTTCTCTGCGCTCATCCTCAACGGCCCCGAAGACGACCTGAAACTGACCCAAAACACGCAGCCGGCCATCCTCACCATGAGTGTCGCCGCCTACCGTGCGTTTGAAGAGAAGAACGGCCGGGCCCCCGACGTGGTGTGCGGCCACTCCCTCGGCGAATACTCCGCGCTCGTCGCTGCAGGGGTCTTGCCCTTCGCCGAAGCGGTGCGTGCGGTGCGCGCCCGCGGCACCTTCATGCAAGACGCCGTCCCCGCTGGCGAAGGCGCCATGGCCGCGGTGCTCAACCTCGACGCCGACACCATTGCCAAGGTGTGCGCCGACATCAGCGACGTCGACGCCAATGAGTACGTCTCGGTCGCCAACTACAACGGCCCTGCGCAAACCGTCATCGCCGGACACGCCGCTGGCGTCGAAAAAGCCATGCCCGCACTCAAAGAAGCAGGGGCACGCCGCGTGATGCCACTGCCGGTGTCGGCCCCTTTTCACTGTGCGCTGATGGCGCCGGTGCAGGGTCGGCTGCAAGACGTCCTCGATGGCATTGCCTTCGCCGATGCCGCCATCCCCGTCGTCACCAACGTCACCGCCGACGTCAACCAAGACGCCGCCGAAGCCAAGCGTCTGTTGGTGGAGCAGGTGACGGCGCCGGTGCGGTTTACTGAAATTGCGCAAAAGCTCCTCGACGACGACGTGCAGACCTTCGTCGAATGCGGCCCCGGCAAGGCCCTCATCGGCATGGTCAAGCGGATGGACAAGACCCGCACCTACCTCAACATCGAATCCCCCGACTCGCTGTCGGCCACGTTGGACGCCCTCGGCTGACGTCGACGACGTCGCTCGTCCGTTTCATCTGCTTCAGATTTTCAGGAGACCCCCATGACCCTGCTCAAAGACCAAGTCGCCCTCGTCACCGGTGGCAGCCGTGGCATCGGCCGCGCCGCCTGCGTCGAACTCGCCAAAGAAGGCGCCACCGTTCTCATCAACTACGTCGGCAACGAAGCTGCCGCCGCAGAAACCCTCAAGCTCGTCGAAGACGCTGGCGGCAAGGGGCACGTGATGCGGTTTGACGTCGCCGACGCCGACGCCGTCAACGAAGCGTTTGCCACCATCAAAAAAGAGCACGGTGGGCTCGCCATCCTCGTCAACAACGCCGGCATCTCCAAAGACGGGCTGACGTTGCGCTTCAAAGACGAAGATTGGGCCAAGACGTTGGACACCAACCTCAACGGCTCGTTCTACTGCGCCCGCGCGGCCGTGAAATTGATGAGCAAGGCGCGCCACGGCCGCATCATCAACATCACCTCCGTCGTCGGCGAGGCCGGCAACGCCGGGCAGATTGCCTACGCCTCGGCCAAGGCGGGGATGATCGGCATGACGAAAACGCTGGCCAAAGAGTTCGCGTCGCGCACCATCACCTGCAATGCCATCGCCCCTGGCTTCATCCAGACCGACATGACCGACAGCCTCACCGACGCGCAAAAAGAGGCGGCCATGGACGCCATCCCGCTGAAGTCGATGGGCACCGGCGAAGACATCGCCAACGCCGTCGTGTTCTTGGCATCTGACAAAGCCCGCTACATCACGGGCCAAGTGCTGGGCATCAACGGCGGCATGTACATGTAAGCACTGCAAAACCGACGCCTGCGGCGTCGGTGTCGCAGCCGCTTCATGTGTGCATTTTGAGAGGGGGCGGAGGCCCCCTCTCTGCTTTCGGGCGCATGTCCCGAAAGCATTCACTCCCCCCTCGGCGCCATGCGCCGAACCGCCTCGCGTTGCGGTCGGATTGCCGCCGACCGTCGCTCGCTTCGCTCGTCGCTGCGACGCCTTCGGCGTCGGTGTCGCAGCCGCTTCATGTGTGCATTTTGAGAGGGGGCGGAGGCGGGCCAAGCCTGCTTGGCCTTGGGGGAATCGCGCTGCGATTCCCTTCCGCCCCTCTGCTTTCGGGCGCATGTCCCGAAAGCATTCACTCCCCCCTCGGCGCCATGCGCCAAACCGCCTCGCGTTGCGGTCGGATTGCCGCCGACCGTCGCTCGCTTCGCTCGTCGCTGCGACGCCTGCGGCGTCGGTGTCGCAGCCGCTTCATGTGTGCATTTTGAGAGGGGGCGTAGGCCCCCTTCCCCCCTCGCGTTGCGGCCCACCTCGCTTGGGTTTGGATTCCCGCAGCACGAATCCTTGAAGGGGGCGTAGGCCCCCTTCCCCCACGCTGGCGAAGCCAGACTGGCCTCGGCTTCTCTCGCTTTGCTCGTCGCTGCGAAGCCTGCGGCATCGGTTCGCAGCCCTGCTCAGCGCTGTGGGCGGTGTCGTCTTCAGCAGCATCACCGCTTCTCCGCGTTCCTTCTCTTCTGCAGGTGTGTGTGGGGTGACGACGCGGTACGCTTGCGGGATGGGCCACCGTCTCCCTCTTTTGCTCCTTGCTCTTGCCGTGTTGTCGTCGTGCGTGCCGCCTGACGTCGATGACGACGCGGGGCGTCCTGCTGACGCGGGCGCCTCCCCTCGGAACGACGCAGGTGTCGTTGACAACACGGATGCCGGGCCTCGCGACGCGGGTGTCGTCGTCGTCGACTCGGGTGTTGTGGATGCCGGTTCTGCCACTGTGGATGCGGGCGAGGTCGACGACGGAGGTGTCGTCGAGCTCCCCCCCATGCCCGACGGATTGGTCTTGCCACAGCCGGGCGAGCTGTCGATGTGGCACCTCCACCTGGAGGCGGGCCTCAGCTTTTCACCACTGGGCGAGTCGTCGCTCATCATTGGCCCTGACGGCACGTTGGTGCTCGTCGACGTGGGAAGTGCGAGCCATGCGGAGTCTGTCTATGACCTCGTCGTGCAGGTCAACACGCAGTGGCTGACGCCCGCACGGGGCTACGCTGTCCGCGGTCCCACCGAGGTCGACTTCGTGGTGCTCACGCATTTTCACGGCGACCACGTCGGTGCCATGGAAGACCTGTTGGAAGGCCCCCTCGCCCTCGACGTCACCCAAGGCATTGTGCACCGCGGATTCACCGACGTCGGCGCAGCCCTCAACGAGAACGACGTCGAATATTTGTGTGGCGCGTTGGGCCCCGGCGGCCCCTTCGCCGAGCTCAATCGACCGCTGTGCACGACGACACCGCCACTGCCCTGCGACAAGGATGCCTGGGGGACAACGTTTGCTGCGACGTCGTGCGCGCTGCATGACGGTGACCTCACCACCCTCCTCGACGACGGGACCGGGCTGCGGTCACATCTTCCGTTGGGTGAACATGCGCGGCTGTACTTTGTCGCGGCCAACGGGCACGTCAGTCAGGGCGATGACGTCGTCGCCTTCGGCGGAGACATCGGCACGGTCGACAGCAATCAAGAAAACGCCCGCAGCATTGTCGGCGTCGTCGAGCACGGTGCCTTTCGCTCCCACTTCGGCGGCGACCTCACTGGCGAAGGCACCGCCGAAGCCCCCGACGTCGAATCCCACCTTGCCACGGCCGGTCACGCCCACTTCGGCGACCTCGGTGTCGACCTTGCACATGCGCACCACCACGGCCGGGACACGTCCAACAACCTCGCCCTGGTCGACCTCCTCGCGCCGACAGATGGCCGCAGCCGCAACGTCGTCGCCGGCATCAACGCGGCGTACGTGGGCTCTCCGCAGGCAGACGTCGTCGAGAACTTCACCGCCGATGGTCGGCTGGGCGACGGCAAGTTGTGGGTGACCCACTGGGCTCGGTTCGGCGCCGTCGACGTCGGCGTCGTCGACGCAGAGGGCGATGTCGTCGTGCAAACTTGGAGCGGGGGTTCTGGCTACTTTGTGCAGGCGGCGTCGCAGGCTCCTCCGGTGACCCAGCGGTTTGTCAGCGTGCGCGCCGACAACGTCGACGACGGTGTGCGGCCCTGATGACCTCGACGGCGCGTACAGAGTGGGACCGCATCGTCTTCCACGTCGACATGGACGCGTTCTACGCCTCGGTGGAGCAGCGGGATCGGCCGGAGCTGCGAGGACGGCCGGTCATCGTCGGGGGCGGCTCCAACCGTGGGGTGGTGTCGACGTGCTCGTATGAAGCGCGCACCTTCGGGGTGCACAGCGCCATGCCGTCGATGCGGGCGCGCCAGCTGTGCCCCGACGGCGTGTTCGTCGCGCCTCGCATGTCGCACTACGCGCAGGTGTCGAAGGAGATCATGTCGATCTTTGCCGACTTCTCTCCCGACGTCGAACCACTGTCGCTCGACGAGGCCTTCTTGGACATGACGGGGACGATTCCGTTGTTTGGCCCTCCCGAAAAAACCGCCCAGGTGTTGCAGCAGAAGATCTTCGACGCCCTGGAGTTGCCCTGCAGCGTCGGCGTCGCCCCCAACAAATTCATCGCCAAGGTCGCCAGCGACATGCACAAGCCCCGCGGCATCACCGTGTGTGTGCCCGGCACCGAGCGCAGTTTTCTGTCGCCCCTGCCCGTCGAGCGCATGTGGGGTGTCGGGCCGAAAACGGTGCCCAAGTTTCACGCCTTGGGTCTGCGCACCCTCGGCGACATCGCCAGCTGTGGCCTCGAATGGCTCGTTCAGCGCGTCGGCAACAGCCTGGCCCACCACGTGTGGCTGTTGGCCAACGGCCAAGACCCAAGACGCGTCGACACCGGCCGCGAACGCAAGAGCATCGGCGCCGAACGCACCTATGACGTCGACATCCGTGGTGCTTCGTCCATCGAAGCCAAGCTTCTGCCCCTCGTCGACGAAATCGCCGCGTCCCTGCGGCACAAAAAGCTGCGGTGTCAGGGCGTTCGTCTCAAGCTCAAATATGCCGACTTCACGCAGATCACCCGGCAGGCGAAGCTGTTGACGCCGGTGCAGGACGCCCACAGCTTGCGGCGAACGTTGTCGGACTTGCTGCACAAGGTGGACGCCGACCGGCCCATCCGCCTGGTGGGCGCGGCGGCATTTGACCTGGTCGACGACGAAGCGCCGATGCAAATGAGCCTGTTGGGCGAAGGGCAATCTGCAAAAGGCGGCGCCGACGACGCCAAAGAACGCGTGCGACGTGAAGCTCTTGAACATGCCCTCGACGCGGTGCGTGGCAAATTCGGCGATGCGGGCGTGATGCGCGGTGACGACCTCGCGCGCGGCGGACGCATGCGACGCACGCCGCGTGTCGACGACAAAGGTCAGGGGGATCCGTCATAGGCAGATGGCTTGCCCGTGTCGTCGTCGCTTGCGACAATGCTGCCAAGTGAGGTGTGCTGTGGCTGCGCGAAAGACCCAACAGAAGACGGTGATTCACGACATCTTGATGTCGAGCGGTCGGCCTTTGTCGCCCCAAGAGATTTTAGAAGAGGCGCAGAAGACGTTGCCCGACTTGGGCATCGCCACCGTCTACCGTGCCGTCAAGGCGCTCACCGAAAGCGGCGACCTCGCCACTGTCGAGATCCCTGGCGAGAGCACCCGCTACGAGCGGGCCGACCACGAGCACCACCACCACTTTCAGTGCAACGATTGCCAGCGGGTGTTTGATGTGCCCGGCTGTGCAGGCCACCTCACCAAGAATGTCCCTGCTGGCTTTGTCGTCGAGACCCATGAAGTCTTGCTCAAAGGTCGTTGCGACGCCTGCGCCGCATAACGCTGGCCCGCGTCAGACTTTGCAGAGGCCGCGGGTGCTCCGCCACCACAACACACCGACGGCGAGGAGCGAACTCATCGACGCTGCGATGAGCAACACCAAGATGGGGGTGAGGTCGCCCGCCGCGTCGTCGTAGAGCCGGCCAATCACCGGCGCTTGCACCATGGATCCGATGGACCCCATGCCGTTGATGACGCCAGCCGCCACCAGCGCGGTGCGCTTGTCGCCGACGTCAATGGCCGCAGCACCCGTCAGCAAACTGTCGGGCCCATACAACATGAAGCCGACCAACGCGGTGCACGCGACGAACGCCGACACCGCCATCGACGACGTCAAATAGAGGCCGAGGGTCGCGACCGTCATGCCCAACAACATCAACAACGCGACGGGCGCGCGCTTGCTGCCAAACAGCCGGTCTGACAACAACCCAGCGGTGATGGTGCCGAGAGCGCCAAACAAGTCGAACAGCGTCGACAAGTATCCGGCGTCTCCAGCGTCGACGTCGAAGTTGTTCTTCAGCACAAACGGCAGCCAACTCCACAACGCGTAGCGAATGAACTTCACGCCAAAGTAGAAGACGCCGATGGTGAGGATGTTGACGATGAGTTGCGATGTCCACGGCGACGTTTGCGACGACGTTTTCGCGTCTCCGTCGGCACCGTCCTCGAGGTGTTCTTCTGGCAGTGCGGGAAGGTCGCGGTCTTCGGGCCGGTTGCGCTGCAACCACCACACCAGCCCCCAGACGCCCGTGACAAACGCCGACGACGCGAAAAACGCGTTCTTGTGTCCGGCTTCGTGCAACCACCACGACGCCCACGCCGTCGCCGCCATGCCGCCAACCTGGTAGCAGGTGGCCCACAGACCCATGAGCGAACCGCGTTCTCGGCGGTGAATCCACGCCGACAACGTGCCGATGCAAGCAGGCCACCCCGCCGACTGTGCAAAGCCGTTCAACGTCATGAACACCGTGAACGTCGCGACGGAGTCGGCGAAGCCAAAGACGACGTTGCAGGCAATCGACAGGGCCATGCCCCCGAGCAGCAGACGGCGCGGCCCGAATCGGGCGCCAAGCCCGGCCGAGGCGAACTGTCCGAGGGTGTAGGCCAAGAGGTAGAAGAACTCGATGTCACCGAGATGCGTGGCGGTGAGGCCGATCTCCTCGCCCAGCACGGCTTTGACGGCGTAGAAGGTTTTGCGGCAGAAGTAGAGGCCGAAATACGCCATCCACGTCGACACCAGCACCTGCAGTTGAAACTTGCGAAAACGCGGGTGGTGGGCTTTGGCATCGAAGCCACCCGTCTGGTGGTCGTCGACGTCAGGGTCAGGGTCAGGAGACGAAGATGGAGCAGTCACCCGGCGGTTGTAGCACCCTGATGGACGACTGTGTCGACGAGAGTCGCCTGGCGGGGTGACGCCGCCGCAACAAGCGTGTGGCCTTGTTCTTGTTAGGCTCCAGCATGCATTGGTGCCGGTCGCGTACATGGGTTTGGCTGCCGTTGGGCTGGGTGTGGTTGGCGGCCCTGTGGTGCCCGTCGCCTTCATCGGCCCAGCCCTCTACGACGTCGGCGACGCCCCCGACGAAGACCATCGCCCCCGGCGACGTCTGGTTCCCATCGTCGGCGCCGTCTCCTGCACTCGCTGCGTTTTGGGCAGAACGCAATGCCGCACAGCAGGAAGGGGTCCTCCGTCGACGTCATCAGGTGCTCGAAGCCCACGTTGCACATGACGATGTCGTCGTCGCGCACTTCGCCCGACAAGAGCTGGCAGGTGTGCGCCATCTCCAAGAACGTGCCGCTGATGCGACTGCATGGCGCACCCGCGCAGGCATCGTCCCGGCTTGGGGGTGGCTGCCGCTGGCGCACCTCGACACGGCCTCCCCGTCGACGGCGACCGTCGTGGAGGCCGCTCATGTCGACCAAGCAGTGCACCTGCGCCACTGGGGGGTGACGCCGACCGGGACGTCGTCGGTCTTGCGGCTCGACGTCGAGGTTGGTGCCGACTGCACCGCCGCGCTGTGGCTCGACAGCACGGCCGATGTCACCGTGCGCGTCGACGACGTCGTCGTCGGCAGTCTGCTGGGCGAAACCCCGTTGCCACAGCTTCATGCGGTCGTCGGACTGCCACTGCACAGGGGGTCCCAAGTCCTCGAACTGCAGGTGCAACATCGCAAAGCAGCTGAGACCCTTCGCGCGTCGTTGACGTCTTGCCCCAGGATGAAGACGCATCCCAGCAGCAGTGTGTCGCCACCGACGCATTCTCCGCCGTCGTCGCCGTGGCATCCGGTCATGGGCGTCGACAACTGGGACGCGCTGAGGGTCATCGCCGAAGGCGGGCCCGCCTCCCTGCGAGATGAGGCGTTCGCCCAGACCCGCCTGCTGCTCAACGACGTCGACGTGCCCGCCGACCGCATCGCTGAAGCCAGCCGATGGTGGTCGGCGACGCAGCCAACCTGGTCCAATCAACAAGTGCGGCAGGCATTGACGTCGTCCCCCAAGCACACCGGCTTGCTGCTGCAGCGGTTGCGGCAGCTGCTGCAAGACGGCTGGGTGGCTCCTGCACACCGCGTCGCGCAGGCCCTGTCGACAGAAGCGACGGACGGCTCCGTTGCATTCGTCGAGGCCTGGCAGGCGCGGCGGATGCTGCTTGATGACGACGACATCCGCGGGCTGCGCGCCCTCGCCCTCGCCTACGCCGACCGCGCGTCGCGTCGTGATGTGCCGGCCCCGCTCGTCGAAGCGGTCGCAGAGGCATGGTGGGAGCAGGGTGACGCCGTCGACGCGCTGGCCGCCCTTCACCCCCTCGTCATCGACGATGTGACGGCGGGCGGACGTCTGCAGCTGTTGACCCGCAAGTGGGTCGACGAGGGCCGCATCGACCGGGCCCTGGACGTCGACCGACGACGGCTCCGGCTCTTTCCGCAGTTTCACTTGTTGGCCGATGAGCATGCCGTGCGGCTTCGCGCCCAGCATGGGTCGACGACGGCAACGTCGTTCTTGCGCGAACGCATCCGCCGGCATCCGTTTCACCCGGCGCCCGTGTTGTCCCTCGCCCGCATCGCTCTTCTCGACGGGGACGTCGCCCTCGCCAAACGCCTCCTCGACGACGCCGCCACGCAATGGCCCTCCTCCCGAACTGTGGCCGAACGACGCGCCCAGCTGCCGGAGACAAACACGGCATGGATGTCGTCGTGGCTGCAGCCGCCAGAGCCCGAGAGCGCGTCGGCCGAGGCCGTTTCTGCCGGGGGCGCCTTGCTGCAGCGTCGTGTGCTGCAACACATCGACCGTGTCGGCCGGGTTCTCACCGTGCATGACATCTGGCTGCAAGTGAAGACACCAGAGGTGGTGCAACAGTGGGAGGGGTTCTCGTTTCCGTTTGTGCCCCAACGCGAAGTGGCCACAGTGGCTATCGCAGAAGGCAGAGCAGCCAATGGTGAGGCCCTCGCGCGCCCCGCCGTGCGACAACGGCAAACGCAAGCGGCTGAAGGCGTCTATGACGACGTGGCAGAGCTGCAGGTGTCGTTCGCGGGCTTGCAACCCGACGACGTCCTTCACCTTCAGGTGCGGGTGCGCCAAACACAGCCCCTGCCACAGCTCGACGCTGCGTTCAGCACTGTGATGAGCTTGTCGTCAAAGTTCCCCGTCGACGACGTCGCCTATGCCGTGTTTGATGAGCGCCAACGGCCGTTGACCTTCGGGGGGCAACACCGTCCCCAACGCGTCGCCTCCGACGTCGGCGACGTGCTGGTGGTGCAAGCCAAAGACCTGCGTGCACTGCAGCTGCCTCCTGGAAGTCCGCCCTGGTGGAGTCAGGCGGAGCAGCTCTCGGTGTCGACGTTTGCCTCACACGCGCAACTGTCGTCGTGGATGAACAGCTTGGTGGCGCCTCAGCTGCAGCTGAATGCGCAGCTGCAAGCCCGTGCGGAAACGCTGACGTCCGTCGACGACCCCCTCGAAGAGAAAGTGGTCGCTCTCATGCGTCACGTGCAACAGAGCTCGCGCTACGTTGGGTTGGAGCTGGGTCCACACGGGCACCTGCCCTACCCCGTCGTCGAGGTGAGCCGTCGGGGGTACGGCGATTGCAAAGACAAGGCCGCCCTGCTGGTGGCCCTGCTGCGGCACGTCGGTGTCGACGCGAAACTCACGCTGGTGCGCACCGCTGACCTTGGAGTCCTGGTGCAGCCTGCGCCCGCCCTCGCCGCCTACAACCACGCGGTGGTGTATGTGCCAGCACTGCAGCGGTATGTCGACGTCACCACTCGCCATGCAGGGCTGACCCACCTGCCGCTCGCCAACAAAGGTGCGTCCGCCCTCCACGTTGACGACGACAACGCTCCAAGCGTCACGACGCCGGCTCCCACCGGCGCCGACAACCGCTGGCATCTCAGCGCACGCGTCGCCGTCGACCAACGCGGGCAAGCTGAGGTCGCCGGCCGCCTCCACGTCGACGGTGGTGAAGTCGAACTCGTCGCCAACCTGTTCGTGGGCGACCTCGGCCACCGGCGTCTTCAGGCGTTTTTGTCGCAGCGATTCGGAGCGTTTGCCGTCCGCGACGTCGAGGTCGCCATCGATGACGACGGCGTTGTCGTTCGCTTTTCTGGCAACGCCCGCGTCTATGGGCAACGTCGACGAGGGTCGCTTGTGCTCCCTGCGTCGCACTTGGTGGCCGACGACGTCCCTCTGCTTCCACCGACGACGGACGCCTACGTCCCTGCCCCTGTCGACCTGCACATCGATGTGCAGGTGGTGCTGCCCGACGGCGTGCAGCGCCCGCCTCCGTCCGACATGAAAAAGCGCAGCAGCCACCTGCAGTACGCCCATGTGGTGCAGCACACCGACGTGGGCCACCGCGTCAACGAACACTTCGTGGTGCACCAACGTCATCTTCCGGCGACACCTGCCTCGCGCGATTTGCTGCAGTACGTCGGTGCGCAACTGCAGCAGCGCTTGGTCCTACCCGTCGACAGGGAGGGGTCATGACGACGACGCCGCACTGGCTGAGAGGAGTCCTTCCCCTATTGGCAGTCGCCCTGTGGTCCTCCTGTGCGTCTCAAGACGCGCAGCGCACCCGTGACGACCTTCTGCAGTCCGTCCAGCCGTCCACGCCAACAGCTGTCGCCGATGGTGGTGACGACGTTCCTCACGGTCACCCGCAGGCTCTGCAGGCAGCGTTCCCTCTGCCGTCGCTCCTGCCCGTTTTTGCCGGCCGTCCGCTCCCGCTGGGATGTCCTCAACCGTCTGAACGCGACTGCAAAGCCGAGTTCGATGTTCCCAAAGATTTCGAATCCTACCTTCTGGCTCACATTGCAGCCCAACACACCCATTCTGATGTTCCCACAACTGTCGAACCCGACGTCACGACTGGCTGGACTCGTGTCCAACAGCTCACCGTTCGGTTGCTCCAGGCCATTGAGCTGAGAGACCGTCTGACGTTCGACGCAGCAATCCGTCGTCAGAGATTGAGCGCCCACGTCGCTGCCCTGGGCGCTGTTCGCCAGCTCACGTCTTTTGCACCACAGTCCGAGCCCACCCACACCGCCCCCCATACTGCGCACACCGTGTCGGCTCCTCCATCGGCCTGGCCGCGATTGCCGTTGCCAGGGACAGCCCGCCTCCCCTTCGTCCGGGTTCACGGCGTCGTCGACGAAGCAGCCATCCTCATTGCACCACGCGGCGCGCGTGTCTGGCACCAAGGCCGTGCGCTTGTGCCCGACGCGTGGCGCTTGGGCCCCTATCGCATGTGGGCTCTTCCCACCGCCGGCGACGTCGACGTCGTCTTCGACGTGCGACGCACCTCCACGAGTGCCACTCTCTTTGTCGTCGACAATGACCTTGAGCCCGTCCACCTGCGCGCGAGCCGCTCCATTCGCTCTCTCCCACCGCAGGCATCCCCCCTCGTCCGCGCAAATCCGCCGTCGCCTCTTGAAGACGAAGCGGACTTGCACCGCCAGCTGCTCCATGAGTTGCTCGAGGTGGGCATTGAGCACGACGTCGCCGATCTGTCGCTTCAAGCGTTGACGGCTGCACCCGACGACCCGACCACGCAGCAGCTGGTGTGGCATTTGTCGGCGCGCCCGCGCCGTTGGCCGGCGGGGGTGGCGGCACGGGTGCGCTCGCATCTGCGGCACCACTGGCAGACCACCGACCGCTTCCCCGTCGAGCGACTGCTCGAAGAAGCAGAAGACGTCCGCAACGCTGCGATGGCAGAGCAACTCACAAGCCTCCTGCATCTGCACCCATCTCGACGCGACTTGCGCGCTGCGCGGCTCGTTCTCGCACTGGCGCTCGAGCGTTGGGACTGGGTCGTCGTCGACGTCGCTCGGCTGCGCGGGCAACCTCTCCCTCCCGAAACCGCGCAGCTCGTGCAAACTGGCCTGCACCATCTCGGCGACGCCTCCTCAGCTGCCGCTTGGATGGCTTCGCTGTCCGACTACACGTTCGACACCGCCGACCTCGACGGCGATCGACGCCGACAGGAGCGGACACACGCCCTGCGGGGTGGGTCCGCACGTCGGGGCGAGCCCCTAGCACAGCTGTCGGCCGACGCCCTCGTGCGACAAGTGCAAGAGCAGGCCCCCACCCGTGTCCCCGACGACACGGGACATGCTGTGTTTCTCCTGTTCCGTGACGTCGTCGGAGTCGACACCAACCGCCTTCAGCACCTCCAAGGGTTCGCCGTGCAACTGCTCACCCGCACGGGCGTCGAGGCCTTCGGCGAACTCTCGTCTGCGTGGGATGAGCAGCTGCTGCTCGCCGAGGCCCGTCTCCCGGATGGCCGCGTCGTCGAGGCCGAGCGCAACGACGCTGGCGACCTCAGCTTCGTCCAGCTGCAAGAGGGCAGCATCGTGCGCATTGTCCGACGTCTGCCCGTCGACGACGCCCACCTCCGGCTGACGGTCCGACAGGCGCTGCCCACCTTGGTTCGGGAGGTGGACATCGTTCCGCTCGACGACATGCCCAACGCGTGGGTCGACGTCGAGCCCCCCGCCTCCCAAGGCCCTGCGGCGCCCGCTCCACGCGAACTCACCGACCCATTTGCGCTTCGCCGTGTGCACCTCGACGCAGTCGTCGATGAGCCCTTCGCCCCCGTCGACGAACGCGACCTCAGCCACATCACCGTGTGGCAGGCCGCCCCCGTCGCCAGCGACAGCGCAGCGCCCCCTCCCCACTCCGAAGCTTGGCGTCGACGGCTGCTGCAGCACATCAACGCACGCGGAGGCACGCCCGACGACCTCCGCAAGGTGTACGACTTCATCGTAGGCTCCATCGTCGACAAGGCGTCTCCATCCGGGGCCCGCGACGTGCTCACCAGGGGACGTGGCGCGCGCTCGGCGTTGTTGCAGGCGCTGCTCGCCACGATGGAGGTCGACGCGCTCCTCCACGCCGTCGTCGTCCCCTCCAGGCCGTTTTCGTCGGTTGTCGACGAGGCACCGGCGCTCACGGTGTTCGAAATCCCCGCCAACGTCTGGCAGGGCCGACTGTCTCCGACGTACCTCTGTGTCGATGACGGCTCCATCTTCTTTGGCGCCATCCCCCGCCGACTGCGCACCGCCGTTTGGCCAGCTGCTCTCGCTGAACTCGACGACGACGTCTTTCAAGACCACAGCCTCCGGATGCAGCTGCGTCTGCGGCCCGCTGCCGACAGCGGCGCCCTCGAGGGAACATTGAGCGCCGAGGTCCCCGCCATCGACGCCGACGCCGTTCGAGACGCTGTCGACGGCGCCGGCAGTGCCGCCCTCGGTGCGGCCGTCCGCGCGTTGCTGGCACAAAGCCACCCAGGCCTCGACGTCGGCGACGTTCAGGTGCAACAGCTCGCTCGTCGGGGAACATCGCTTCTGCTCCACGCGCCAGTCGTGCTTTTTGCCCCGGCCGGCGCAGAGGCCACCCTCCAGATGTCGGTGTCTCCTGGTGTGGCCGTCGGCATGTTGCCCGCCTGGAGCGACATGGTCGCGCTCCCCCAGCGCACCCGCCCCTTGCTCACGCCGGGGCACAGCATGGTCCTCGACGTCGAGGTCGAACTCCCGCCTCAAGCATCCGTGCTGCAATCCCCCAGCAGCTGGTCGGCCCATGTCCCTCCATTCGATGTTCAACAGATTGTCGAACTCAACGACAACACCTTCCGACTCTTGCGCGTTTCGCGCTTGACCCCCAGCGTCCTTTCCGTCGACGAATCCCGTCGGCTCCACCTCCGACACCAAGCGCTCCTGGCCCAACGCGCAGCGACCTTGGTGTGGTCCACAGCGACGTCGTCTCCGTAGTTCTTCGACAAAGCCCGCGGCAGCGTCACACACAGCCCTGCCCCCCACGACGCTCCAACGTCGGGAGCAACTCCCGCCGAAAAGTGGGTATCGTTGAACAACGCCAGCCCTCTCCACAGTGACGCTTCCACCCCTGAGCCATCGATGAGGTACCGATGATGCGCCTCCGCCCTTCTGCTTGCACTCCAATGTCGGCGGTGCTTACGTGCGCCGTACTGACGGCGTGCGCCACGTCGCCGTCCCCGACCTCCGCGTCCTCCTCTGCCGCACCTGCGGCTTCGAGCTCTGCCATGACCGCTCCCGTCGCCAAACGCGTTCCGCACCCCATCACCACCCACGGCCACACCCGTGACGACCCCTACTTCTGGTTGCGTGACGACGACCGCAAGAATGAAGAGGTCCTGCAATACCTCCGCGACGAAAACGCCTACGCCGAGGCCGCCCTCGCCGACGTCAAAGACGACCGCAAGGCGATGTTCGACGAGATCGTCGGCCGCATTCAGAAAGACGACAGCGACGTCCCGGTGTTCGTCGACGGCTACTTCCACTACCGTCGCTTCGAAGCCGACAAAGAGTACGCCATCCACTGCCGCAAAAAGGGCAGCCTCGACGCCGACGAAGAGGTCATCCTCGACGAGAATGCCCGCGCCGAAGGCCACGAGTACTACGCCACCGGTGCCGTCGACACCACGCGTGACGGCACGTTGCTCGCCTTCGCCGAAGACACCGTCTCCCGCCGCATCTACACCATCCGTCTGCAGAACCTCGCCACCGGCGCCGACGTCGACGAAGTCATTGAAGGCACCTCCGGCAATTTGGCCTGGTCCAACGATGGCAGCGTGCTGTTCTATGTGAAGCGTGACCCCACCACGCTGCGGGCCCACCAGGTGTGGCGCCACGTCATCGGCACCCAGGTCAAAGACGACGTCATGGTCTTTGACGAGACCGACGACACCTTCTCTCTCGGCATCTGGCGCAGCAAGAGCGACCAGTGGATGATCATCCACACCGGCGCCACCCTCACCGATGAGACGCTGCTCATCGACGCCAACCAACCCACGTCTGCGCCGCGTGTGTTCTTGCCCCGCGAGCGCGGCCACGAATACAGCGTCATGCACGCCGGCGAGCACTTCTACATCCAAACCAACAAAGGCGCCCTCAACACCAAACTCATGCGCGCCACTCTCGACGACACCGCCGACATGAGCAAGTGGCAAGAGGTCATCCCCCACCGCGACGACGTGCTCCTCGAAGACGCCGATGTCTTCAAAGACTTCCTCGTGGTGCGCGAGCGGCACGACGCCAACACCACCTTGCGCGTCTTGCCGTGGGCCAACTTCGACGACGGCTACGACATCGCCTTCGACGAGCCCTGTTTCTCGACGTGGACAGGCTCCAATCCCGCGTTCGACACCGACACCTTGCGCTTTGGCTACACCTCCATGACGACGCCGTCGTCGGTGTACGACTTCAACATGCGCAGCAAAGAGCGTGAGCTGAAAAAGCGCCAGCCCGTCCTCGGCGCCTTCTCCCCCGACGACTACGTCAGCGAACGCCTGCACATCGACGCCCGCGACGGCACCTCCATCCCAGTCTCTCTCGTCTACAAAAAGGGCGTCGACCCCAAACAGGCGCAACCGCTCTTCCTCTACGGCTACGGCTCCTACGGCTCGTCGTCGAGCGCCTACTTCTCGTCGGCGCGCCTCAGCTTGCTCAACCGTGGCGTGGTCTACGCCGTCGCGCACATTCGTGGCGGCCAAGAGAACGGACGGCGCTGGTACGACGACGGCAAGATGATGCAGAAGATGAACACCTTCACCGACTTCATCGACGTCGCCCAAGGCCTGCAATCCCTCGGACGCACCACCCCCGACAAGACCGTCGCCATGGGTGGCTCCGCCGGTGGCCTTCTCGTCGGCGCGGTGGCCAACATGGCACCCGAAACCTTCCACGCCATTGTCGCGTATGTGCCCTTCGTCGACGTCGTCAGCACCATGCTCGACGAGACCATCCCGCTGACGACATTCGAATACGACGAGTGGGGCAACCCCAACGAAAAGCCAGCCTACGACTACATGCTGTCGTACTCCCCCTACGACAACGTCCAAGCCCAGGCCTACCCGCACCTGCTGATCATCACCGGCCTGCACGACAGCCAAGTGCAATACTGGGAGCCGGCCAAGTGGATCGCCAAACTCCGACACGAGCGCACCAACGACGACGAGCTGTTCCTCGTCACCGACATGGACGCCGGGCACGGCGGCGCCTCCGGCCGCTTCAAACAGTACGAAGACACCGCCCTCGAATACGTCTTCATGCTGCGCCACCTCGGCCTGCCGACGAAATAGCCCCCTCGAGAAGCCCACACGACAAAGCCCCGGCATCCCCGGGGCTTTGTGTTTGTCGTCGACAACGCAGACTCAGCGCTTGAAGAACTTGCCCAACACACCACTTTTGCCGCGGTCGTTCTTCTCTTTTTCTTCGCGTTCTTTGCGAATGCGCATCTCCCACAGCCGCTTCTCTTGTTGGGCGTCTTTGTGGCGCGGGTTCATCGTCAACGTGCGCTTGAACCACGCCACGGCCTTGCCTTCGTCGCCGGCTTGGCGGGCGATGAGCCCCAGCTTGTAAGCCGCGTCGTCCACCTTGCGCTCCACGAGGCGCTCCAGCTTCTCCGTCGCCTCGGCCTGTCGCTTGCCCTCGTCTTTGCGTTCGTCAAAATACAAACACCAAGCCGCGGCCAACACGTACGCCATCTCGTCGGGGTCGAACTCCATGGCCAACTTGTAGTGCTGCTCGGCTTGCTTGAACTCTTTCTTCTTGAAGAAGACTTCGGCCTTTTTAAATGCCAACTGCGCTTCGCGCGGACGCTTCACCTTTCCCGTTTTCTCGACGGGCGCGCCCCCCGATTTTTGCAGGTCGGCGTCGTACTGGGCGCGGTCGGAGTCGCTCGTCAGAATCCGATGTGCCTCTTGCAACCGCTTGAAGAGGCGGTCGGCCATCTCCACCAGCTTCTCGTTTTCTTGCAGCTTCGTGCCCGCGATGTTGTCGGGGTGCAGCTCCCGCGCCTTTTTCACGTAGGCGCTTTTGATGGCTTTGGTGTCGGCCCCCGACGGCACGCCCAAAAACGCGTAGTGGGTTTGCTCCTTCATGGCCTTGTAGGCAGACGAGAACCGCTCCTTCAGCTCCTTCTCATCGGCCGACAAACCGCCGCTGCTCGAAGGTGCCGCCGCTTCTGGGACGGGGGCTGGCGCTGGCGACGACGATGGCGGTGCAGATTCGGGTGCACTCTCTGCTTTGTCTTCGTCGCCTTCGCCCGGCTTTGAGATGTCGGGTCGATACACACGTGCCTTCAGCTTCGACGCTTTGGCCGGCGCCTTCTTCTTTGCGTCTTTGCCTTTGGCCTTGGCCACCGCCCGTTTGATTTCGAGCGGCACCACGGCCTTGCACGCATCTGCGTCGAGGACATCGAGCACATCCGCCGCAATCAACCCCCGCACGTACCCTCGCACAGCGTCGGGCTCCATCAGCCCGGCGTTCTCAATGTCGGAGTACACCCGCGCGATGCGCATCAACTCCCACAACGCTTTTTCACGCGTCTTGAAACCAAAGTCGGCGGGCACCGAATCCCTGGCCTCCACCGCCACCTTCACGCCCTTCTTGTGCATGCCGGCGGCCCAGCCCAGATTGCCTTTCGGGTCTTCGGCCGTGCGGAATTTTTTGTAGGTGTTGGCTTGTTCGCGACTCAAAGATCCCCCCGATGACGCCAGTTGAGGTCAGGGTCTGCCCGCTTGGGCAGGCGAGGCTACCCTACTGGCAATAGCCAACGTTGCCACTGAGCACATTGCACGTCTGTGGCGCAACGCACGCGGGCGCTCCACCTCCCACCAGGCAGAAGCGAGCGCAGTAGTTGCCGCCTCCACCGCCTGCGAGGCAGAACGACCCCGGCGCACAAGGATTGTTGGCGTCGCAAGCGCCGTTGTGGGGCACAAACCCCGTCGAGAAACATGCGTAGCGGTCAAAGGTGCTGCTCGCCGCCAAGCAACTCGCTTGCCCCAGCGGGCATCCGGCGCACCCGCCATTGGCGTCGCACAAAAGCGGGTTGCACCCCAACACACACAAGCCGGGATTGTCGCCGTTGTTGGAGATGCCCAAGCAAACGTTTTGCTGAATGTCGAACCCGTTTTGCAGCGGGATGCGGTTCTCGCCACAGTTGCCGTCGACGCCGCACGTGCCCTCTTGGCAGTACCCCGCCACCGCACCTTCACCGTCGATGAAACAATACTCTGAGGTGTTGCACGACTCCGATGCAGCCTCGTCGGGGTTGCATGCTGCGCGGCACTTCAACCCACTCGAGTCTCGGTCGCGGCCGAGTTCGCAGTTGATGTCGTCCCCACAGTCGTTGTCATAGGCGTCGGCGCACACCCCCGACTCGCACTCGTCGTCCTCAACGCATGCATCGCCCACCTGTTTGGCGGCGGCGTTTCGGCACACATTGTCGACGCAGGTGTAGCCCGCGAGGCAATCGCCTTCGGCGGTGCACGGCAGCCCCTCGGGGTCGTAGTTGAGAAACGTGAGCACCGAACAGCCCGACGCCGTCAACAACAGCGAGAGCACAGCCCACAGGGCCAACGGCCGAGGGCGCGGCGGGGACGAACGAGGAGGCGCAAAAGCAGGGGTAGACATGAATCCTCAAGACGTCGACGGAGTCGACGCAAAGCTCATTCGACGAGCGGCTCGATGAAGCTGGCTTGGGCAACCGACGAGCGCTCTGTCGTCGGGCTGTTCGCATCCGCTGCCAAGACGTCTTCGATTTCTTGCTGCTGGTTGAGGCCGATGGCCAACAAGATGCCGCCGGTGGTGGCGAGGCCAATGCCCACCGCCCAGCCGACGTCCGAGATGATCCCCGACGTCACCAGCCGGTCTTGGCTGTTGGGCACGTTGTTGTGCTGCTGGTGGGGAATCCCCTGCCCGCTGTAAAACCAGTCGCCCTGGTTGCGGTAGTAGTCCCACTCCGTGAGCCACCAAATGCCCGAGCCGGCGCCGACGACAAAACCGACGGCCGAGACGCCGATGAAGGTCCAACCCGCCACCACCGCCAACGGCGTCGGCGGTGCCACCTTTTCTTCTGGAATCAAACTGTCGCCCGTGTCTTGCTGCGTGGTGTGCGAGGTGGTGTCGCTCACCAGGCTCTTTCTGAAGTTTTGCGAAATCCACTGCTCCACCTCGGCGCGAAACCGCGGGGACGTTTGTTGAAACGTCTTTTGTTGCGTGAGCACCACCTCCCCCGACACACCGTCGAGCAAGGTGCCGGTGACGCTGAGCTGGTCGCCGTTGGCTTTCACTTGCGTCCAAAACAGTTGGTCGACCTTGAGCATGCGCGCCAATTCGGCAGCGCCCTGTTCTGACCCCTGGGCCAGCCGGGCCAAGAGGTCGTCGAACTCGCTGAACCGCTTTTCAGCGCGCAAGGTGGCTTGCACGTTGCGCTCTTTGCCGCGGGCCACGTCGACGGCGGCGCCGTAGGCCTCGTACCCGTCTTTGGCCACCCGCAAGTAGTGGCGCCCGATGGGCAGGGTGTCGAGGTTCAACGGAGTGACACCGACGAAGCTGCCGTCCAACCACACCTCGGCCGCATTGGGGGCCGAGTACACGCTCAACGCGCCGGTTTTCTGTTCGCTCAGGCGTGCGCGTTCTTCTTCGAAGATCGACTGCACCGTGTCGGGGAATCCGTCGTCGCCCAAGGTGGCGTCGGGATCCAGCAAGAACACCCGCGCAAACGCAGCGGCGGCGTTCTTGGTGTCGCCCTTCAGCGCATACGTCGCCCCTTGCAGTTTGTAGGCCGCCACCAACGGAGTCATGTCTTCCATCGCGGCAAGGGCTTGTTCAAACCCGATGACGGCCTCGGCCAGCGCCTCCAGCGTCGGCTCCAACTCGAAGGCGTCGTACCCGGCCTGGGCGTTGGCCAACGCTTCTTCGGCTTGGCGCAGACGTCGTTTGGCGGGCCATTGCCCGTTGCCACGCAAGACGTCGCCGAGCTCCAACACCGAATACCGCGGGTTGCGTTTGTACGACTGCCGCGAAATCTGTCCCACCAGCACCGCCGCCCCTTCTGAGGGGCTGTCGTCGGCAGCCGACACGGTGGCCAGGCTGATGCCGCCGTTGTCGAACTCTTGGGCTTGCCCCGTTCCCGCTGCCAGCAGGCTCACGGCAAACAACGGCGCCCACCATCGGTGCCTTCCACAAGAGGCGCGCGACGATGGGTGGGACGAAACGACCGACATGAGGGCAGAACCGAGCATGAAAGAAGACTGCCCTTTGCACCGGCCGCCTTGCAAGTGCAGCGTCGTGAAATCGTGGTTCATGCAGCCTTTCTCGAAGCGGCGTTGGCGTCATGGCTTGGGAGTGCAACGGCCTCCGTTCAGGCTTCGGCTGACATCCAGCTGGCGTTGCGCCGTTTTCGTTCACGCCCCAGGTTCTTGCCTGCTCGACGTCGGTCGGGGCGGATGTGGTTGTCGCAAAACCCTTGCAAGGCGACCCAGCCCCGCAGCGCAGCTGGGATACTGCCAAAACCATCAGCATAGGGTGATTTCACCGCGCATGGGGTGCCAGGAGTCTGTCCAAAACCTGCAAAAATCTCATGTGATGACAGACTGATTCTAGAATCAGGGCAAAAAAGCCCCATCTTTTGGCGTCAGGCGACGTCATCTATCCAACATCGTCCCGCGGAAACCGCCGCTGCCACGCCGTTTCCGGGGTGGTCGCAAAGTTGGCACAGAGGATGCTTTCACAAGACTGGTCGTGTCCATCCCTCCCCCCAACGGACACGACACCGTAGCTCCGGGCGCCTCCCCTCCCCCCAACGGCGTCCGGAGCTGCCTTTTTGGGTGGACCGGCTGCAGCTTCCCAGTTTTTTAAGCTCGGCTTGGCGTCCAAGAGCGGACAACGAAGGTTCGTTCGGCACTTTTCGTACGTCGACGAGCATCCCGTACGTTCGAAAACCGCCAACGAAGGTTCGTTCGGCACTTTTCGCACGAAAACCCATCCCCGCACTTCATCTAAAAACCGACAACGAACGTTCGTTCGGCCGCGCCCACAATCCACCGAAGAACCATGCGACGTTCTGAATTGCCCACGCCCGGCGTCAATGAAATGCTCCCGCCGTGTCGTCCCCCATCCGTTCCTCTGCTTTGGTGCTGCAAAACGACCGCGGTGCCGTCCTCACCGGACGTCGCACCCTCGCGGCCCGGTCGTTTCCCGGCTACCTCGCCTTTCCCGGCGGCACCTGCGACGACGAAGACCACGACGTGCCTGCCTTGGGGCACGACGCAGCAGAACCGTCCCACCTGCGCCAAGAACGCATCACCGCGCTGCGTGAGCTCGGTGAAGAGACCGGATATTGGCGTCTGTGCACCCCCGGCGGCGACCCCGTCGACAAGCAACGCCAACAGCGCTTTCTCGACGACGTCGGCGCTGCGTCCGACTTCGCCCAACTGTTGCGCGAGCTCGACGTGGTGCTCGACGTTCGCGGCATGGTGCCCCTCGGACGTTGGCTGACCCCGCCCCACCGCAAACGGCGCTTCAGCGTGCAGCAGTTCTTGCTCATCGATGACCCCGCCCAGTTCATCGTCGGCCCTGCCACCGACGAACTCTCCGACATCGACTTTCGTCTCCCCCACGACGTGGTGCGCGATTGGGAGCAGGCCCACCATCTCCTGCTGCCGCCCATCGCCCACGCCATCTTCGCTTTGCACCGACACGCCGTCGAACACGCGCCCCTGTCATACGGAGCCCAACACTTCGACGCCGGCATCGCGGCCCTCCGCGCCACCCCCCGTGAGGGCGAGGTGCGCATCCGCGAACTGTGCCGTGGTGTCTTCGTGCAGCCGCTGCGCTCGCACACCTTGCCGCCCGCGACCCACACCAACTGCGTTCTCGTCGGCGAAGACGACTTTGTCATCATCGATCCCGCCGCGTGCGACGACGACGAGAAGGCTCGCTTTGTCGACGTGGTGCAACATCTCGCGGCGCGCAAGCAGCATCCCAAAGCTGTGGTGCTCACCCACCACCACCACGACCACGTCGACGCCGCCGCCTTTGTCGCCGAGCGGTTCGGTCTTCCCATCTGGGCCCACGCCGAAACGGCCAAGCGCGTACCTTTCGACGTCGACCGGCTGCTCACCGAAGACGACCGGCTCTTCGATGACAACGCCCCCACCTCCGACCAAAAGTGGCAACTGCTGCACACCCCCGGCCATGCCCAAGGACACCTCTGTCTGTTGCACCCCGACAAAGGCGTGCTTGTCGCGGGCGACATGGTGGCGGCGACGGGATCCATCCTCATCGACCCCGACGACGGCGACCTCGGACTGTACCTGGCATCGTTGGAGCGCCTCATTGCCCTGGCCCCCCGCCACGTCGTCCCTGCCCACGGCCCCATGTTGCAAGCCGGCACAGAAAAGCTGCAGCACCAACTCGCGCACCGGCACCAGCGCACCCAACAGGTGCGCGACGCCGTCGACGACGAACCGCGCGACCTTGAAGCGCTGACGGTGAAGGTCTACGGCGACGAGGTCCCGCCCCATGTGCTGCCGCTCGCGGCCCGCAGCCTCGAAAGCATCCTCATCTACCTGCAAGACCGCGGCGAGGTCACCGTCCGTGACGGTGGTTTCGTCGCCTCGGTCTCTGGCGAATAGACATGTCCATTTCTGCTGAGCCCCCGCACGAGCCGACGGTCCCGACGTCTGGAGCGACGCTCTCCGGCGGCCCCCTGACCCACACCCCCACGCTCACGCGCCTTGACCAACTCGATGCCGACACCTGTGCTGCATTCATCGACGGCATCTACGAGGCCCAACCGCTCCCGATGCGCCTGGCCCGAGGCGTTGCCGTCGGCGGCCTCGCCTTTTGGGCGTACCACCTCCCGTCAGCGGGCACCTACGCCACGGCCATCGCCACCATCTTCGTGCTCAGCCGCCTCGCCCAACGCCGCCTGATTCGGCAGGTGGCTGAGGCCAACGACCTCGACGCCGCCCTTGCCCATCAGTTGCTGGGCATCCTCAAAACCAAGAGCCGTCGCGACGTGGGGCGGACATTGCGCAGCTTCGGCAAGTCTCGTCGCGCGCTCTATGTCGAATGGCTGCGCGAAGACGTCGAGGCCGCGAAAGCGGCTGCGTCGTAAGCCGCCTCCACACCCCACAGAAAAAGCCACCTCCGAAGAGGTGGCTTTGTCGTCGACAACAGCGGCGCGACTCAGTGCGCTGCTTTTTTGCCGTGGGCGTCGTGTCCGCCCGCCGCTTTGCGGGCTTCGATTTCGGCCATGCGTTGCGACACTTCTTTCTTCGCACCATCGTTCGTCCAGTTCTGGCCCTCGTGGCGCATGACGTCGGGAGCAACGCCAGCCCAAAACAAGCCCATGAACAGAAGCGACGTCGCCATGAGGTACGTGATGTACTTCTTCTCGACGTTGATGTGCATGAAGTGGACGATGACGAGGTACGCCTTCACAAAGGCGATGCCGAAGGCCGTCACCAGCGTCACCCACTGGATGCCAATCTCAGGGCCTGCCACCGAGATGAGGAAGAGCACGAGGAGAACAACGTAGATCTTGATGTAGTGCTGTTGGTGGTCGTGACCAGCCATGGTTCACCTCACTTCGCGATGTACAGGAGAGGGAAGAGGAAAATCCACACCAAGTCGACAAAGTGCCAGTAGATGCCGATGTACTCGACCCGCTGCAACTCTTTGCCTGCCGCCGCGTCTTTGGCGACGAAGACCATGATGATGGCGCCGATGATGACGTGCAACGCGTGGATGCCTGCAGCCGTGTAGTAGAAGCTCCAGAACATGTTCGTGTACAGCACGTAGCCGTGGGTGATTTCGCCGTACCACTCGAACGACTTCACACCCAAGAAGGCCAGAGCGCCGAGGACGGTGAGCATCAAGAACTTCGCAGCACCCTTGCCGTCGCCCATCTCGGCTTTGTTGTGCGCGAGCACTGCCATCAGCGACGAGGTCAGCAGGATGAAGGTGTTCACCGCCCCCATCCACGTGGTGGTGTGCGAGGCGTAGTCACCAAACTCAGGGTGGCCGATGCGGTGCATCAGGTACGACGCCAAGAGGCCGCCGAAAATGACGATCTCAGAGGCGATGAGCCACCACACGGCCAAGCGGCCAGTGGGCATGCCCGTGATGCTGCGGGTGGTTGCGATGGGTTTCATACAGGAATCCGTATGCAGGGCTCCGACGGAGCGAAACCAGAAAAAGGGGGGTGAGGTCGAACGCCCTTGGGTCAGGCGGGCTCGTCTTGGGGCCAGAAGTCGGTGTCACGTCCAGGTGCGCCGTACTCGTAAGGGCCGCGGTACACGGTGGGGAGCTCCTCGACAGGCCAGTTGCCGTGGGGAGGCGGCGAGATGGTCGTCCACTCGAGGGTGTTGGCGTTCCAGGGGTTCTTGCCCGCTTTTTCACCCGCCAACAGCGACTTGATGAAGTTGAAGAAGAACACAACTTGGAAGACCAGCATGATGCACAAGGCCACCGTGGCGACGACGCGCAGCTGCTGCATCTCAGGCACGGCCAGCTCGGGGAAGTGCTGGTAGTTGTAGATGCGGCGGTGCTGGCCGTTGGCGCCGAGCACGAACAGCGGGATGAAGATGAAGTTGAAGGGGATGATGGTGCCCCAAAAGTGCAACTTGCCGAGGCCGTCGCTCATCATCTTGCCGAACATCTTGGGGAACCAGTAGGTGATGGCCGCGAAGGTTCCGATGATGGCGATGGGGAAGAACGTGTAGTGGAAGTGGGCCAGCACGAAGTAGGTGTCGTGCAAGAAGATGTCGGAGCCCGACGACCCCAAGAAGATGCCCGTGACACCGCCGAGGAGGAACTCGGCCAAGAAGGCCAAGGCCCACAACATGGGGGTGTTGAGCTTGATGCGGCCGCCGTAGAGGGTGGCGATGTACACGAAGCACATCTCGGCAATCGGCACCGAAATCAGCAGGGTGGTGACGGTGAAGATGTTCGCCATGCGGGGGTCGATGCCCGAGATGAACTGGTGGTGGGCCCACACGAAGAACGAGAGCACGCCGGTGCCGAAGGCGGTGATGAGCACGGTCTTGTAGCCGAAGAGCTTTTTGCGGCTGAAGACGGTGATGATCTCGGCGACGATGCCCATGGCGGGCAAGAGCACCACGTACACCTCGGGGTGGCCGAAGAACCAGAAGAGGTGTTGCCACAGCACGGGGTCGCCGCCCTTGTCGGGGTCGAAGAAGGCGGTGCCGAACTGTTGGTCCATGGTGAGCATCACGGCGCCGGCGATGAGAGGGCCGACAGATGCCATGAAGAGGATGGAGGCGACGACGATCATCCAGACGACGATCGGGATGTCGGTCCATTTCATGCCGGGGGCGCGGGAGTTCATCACCGTGGTGATGAAGTTGATGCCGCCCATGAGGAAGGCTGCAAATTCAAGGGCGACGGCGGCGAGCCACAGCGTCGAGCCCCAGGGGGTCAGCGAGTAGTCGCTCTTCGACGACAGAGGGGGGTAGGCCGTCCAAGCACCACCGAAGCCGCCGTTCTCCACCATGTAGGAGGCGAAGAGCACGATGCAGCTGATGAGGAAGATTTGGTAGCTGAGGCGGTTGAGCCGTGGGAACACCATGTCGTCGGCGCCGATCATCAGCGGGATGAGGAAGTTCCCCAACGCTGCAATGAGCACCGGCATGGCCACCCAGAAAATCATGATGGAGCCGTGGTTGGTGACCAGGGCGTTGTAGCTGGCGGGGTCGACGATGCCGAAGCCAGGCACATGCTTGCCGGGGAAGGCCAGCTGCATGCGGAAGGCGTACGCCATGTAGCCGCCGACGATGGCCATGAACATGCCCGTGAACATGTACTGGAAACCGATGATCTTGTGGTCGGTCGACCAGAAGTACTTCAAGAAGAAGTTCTGATCGTGGTGACCGTGATCGTCGTGCCCGTGGCTGTCGTGGCTGTCGTGTTCGGTGTTCGTCTCAGTCTCAGTGGACATGGGGAACCTCTGGTGCCAGGTGCCTGCGTGGCAGGCGGTGCCTCGTGGGAGGCGAAATCAGGAGGGCGCAGAGCCGTTGGGGCTCCGGCACAGAAAAGGGCCGCCTACTTCGTGCCTTCGGCAGGCTTGGCTTCGGCAGGCTTGGCGTCAGCAGCAGGCTTGGCCTCTTCTGTCTTGGGAGCAGGGGCAGGCGCTTCGGCCGCTTTGGGCGTGGCTTTGGCGGGCGCTGCTGCCACTTTCTTTTTGGGCAGCACCACCAGCGACTTGGCGGGGGAGTTTTGCAGCATCCACTCGTCGTGTTGCTCAGCGGTCTCGACGTGGATGGAGCCGCGCATGATGCCGTGGGCCACGCCGCACATCTCGGCGCATTGGATGTCCCAGATGCCCGCCTTGGTGGGGGTGAACCAACCCGTGATGGTGCGGCCGGGGACGGCGTCCTGCTTCAGACGAAACACCGGCACGGAGAACGAGTGCATGACGTCGCGGCTTTGCAGTTGAAAGTGGTAGGTGGTGTCGGCTTTGACGTGCAGCTCGTCGACGGTCTTGATGTCGTCGTCGGTGTCGAGCACGTTGTCGGGGCCAGGGTGCACAAACGACCATGCCCACTGTTGGCCGACCACACGAATGGTGGACTCTTCTTGCGGGAGGGTTTGCTTGACGTTCACCCACACGCTGACTGCGCCGACGATGAGGATGGCGTCGCACACCAGCACCAAAGCGTGGGGGATGGACACAAAGCGGGTGTACTGCGGCTCGGTGCCGTGGATGTACATGGGCTTGCGGTTGTCGCCCGTGTCGCGGAACTTGAAGATGAGACCAAAGAACACCAGCTCGGCGGCCACAAACCAGATGCCCACCATCACTGCGATGAGCAAGATGAGGTCGTCGATGTCAGAAGCGTAGGTGGAGACTGCTTCGAGGGCTGGAGAAAGCATCGTTTCACCCTTCGGCGGAAGATGGGGGCCAAGCAGCTCTGGTCTTGCGTGGTGAAGAGCAGAGGGTCGGCGTGAGCGTGTCGTCGTCAGACGTGCCAGGCGCGAGGCCTCGGCCGCTCAAATCAAGAGACGCAAATCAGAGGACGAACGCCAGCACCGCACCGATGTAGGCGACTGCGCCGACGGTGGTGATGATGAAGGTGAGCTTGGCGAACTGGTCGGGGTCTTGTGGACCTTGCATGGGGCACTCCGAGTGCTTGGGCAGGCTGAGGTGCGGGAGACGCGGCCGGCGCTATTTGGCGGCCTTGCGCTCCATGGCTGCGACGTAGGCGGCCACGTCGAGGACGGCTTGCTCGTTGGGGAGCGCTGCGGCCATTGGAGCCATGGTGGAGGCGATGGTGCCGCGGCCGCGAACGCCCTTGCGGAAGTTCATCAGCTGGTCGGCGATGTACCAGTCTTGGGCGCCCGCGATGGGCGGCGCGTTCATGGCTTTGTTGCCCATGCCGTCGGCGCCGTGGCACGCCATGCAGGTGGCGTAGTGCGCTTTGCCCTTCTCGGCGGAGGCGTTCTTCAACGTCGGCTTCGCCTTGAAGTGCGGCATGGCTGCGATGTGAGCGGCCACCTCTTTGAGGTTGGCGGCGCCTTGCTTCTTGTCGGCCTCGAGCTTGGTCTTCTCTTCAGGCGACAGCTTTTCAAGCTGACCGGGGAGCAGAGCGCGCTCGTTGAGGATGGACAACGCCATGGGACGCATGCGCATGCCTGGGATGTCGTCGAAGTGCAGGCCGCGCAGTCCGTCTTGGTAGCCCTTCACTTGGTTCTCGATGTACCAAGCAGGCAGGCCAGCAATGGCAGGTGCCTTGATGTTGGGGTTGCCCCCGCCATCGGCGCCGTGACAGGTGCTGCAGTTGTTGTAGAGGGCGGCGCCGCGTGCTGGACCTTCAGTGGGGCCAGAGCATGCGCCAACGGCCAAAGAGGCGGCGCTGACGAAGAGCAGGGCGATCGTGGGCTTCAACATGATGCGCGACATATCGTCTGTGGCGTTTTGTCGCGAGCCTTTTTTTGCCGTTGACGGTGAAAAATTCACGGCGTTTCACGTCGTGGAGCGGCACTTGTGCCAAGTGGCCCGTCTGCGTGCGAAAAGCGCGGCAAAGATGTCTGCCCACCTCGTGGCAGTGCGGCAAAACACCGCGAACGGTCGACGTGGTGCTGCATTCGCGTGGTGGATCTGCTCACCAGCCCAGGGAATTCCAACCGCTGTTGCCACCGCCGAAGGTGAACGCCAGCCCGATGGTGCCAACAGACTCGCCTCGCCTGCCTTCGACGTCAAAGCGGCCGAAGAAGGAGACGCCCTTGAAGACCTCGAGCTCAGCGCCAAAGGAGGCACCAAGGCCGTGTTTGTCGTGGGCCATGAAGTCGAGGTGCTCGCCCGACGCCCACGTGCCGCTGTAGGTGACCTGCCCGTCGATGGTGAGGCGGTCGAAGGGCTTCACCACGAATCCGGCGCCGGCGACGGCTTGGCCCAGCCCCTGCCCGAGCGGCACGTCGACGCGCATGCCGGCATGCAAGTCGAGAATGCCGTCGATGACGTCGGGCTTCACCAACTTCACGCCGCCGACGACGAGGGGGACATGCCGCAGGCCGTCGACGGTGTAGTTGCTCTGCAACCCGTCGGCTGCGTTGAGGCGTCCGCCGAAGCCGCCTTCTTTGTGAAACCACTCCTGCAAGCTTTGTTGGCCCAGCTGGCCGATGTGCTGCATGCCGCCGCCGAGGGTGGTGATGGCGGTGGCGTCGAGGTCTTGCAGGGCGAAGCTGTGGTTCCACACGTGGGTGTGCTCGAGGACGTCGACGCGACGGCCTTCATACCCGCCGTTCAATTTGTCGCTGCGATAGGCGTGGTCTTCGGTGACCATCAGCATGCGCACGTCGCCCTGGTATTGGTTGTCGCCTTGGGTGCGCGTGACCTGGGCGCTGATCTCGTTGGTGAACCCGTCGTCGTCGGCATACGCCTGGTTCCAGTTGAGGCCCTCGTCGGCCGCGCGCAACGCGTTGGGCACCAAGTTGTCGTTGCTGCCCGCCACCTGCACGCGCCAGCCGGCTTTGTCGTTGCTGGACGCCTTGGCGTCGTCTTGCGTCGTCGTCAGCCGCGTCTCCCAAGGCTTGGCGGTGGTGAGCCCTTGCGCCTGAGCGGTGTCGACCATCTGCTCCACCGACGACGTCGGCGTCGTGGGAGGCTGGATTTGTTGGGCTTGGGCCAGACTTGGTGTCGTCGTCAACAGCGCCAATCCCATCAGCGCTGATGTCAGTGCCTTCTTGCCGCTTGACATGCCCTTCGGCCGAAGAGCGCCCACGCCAACTTGAGCCGCCTTGCTGCCCTTCGACGTCGACTTCTTGCGGGCCGCGCTGCCGAGCAACGTCTGGGCCTGCACGTCGTCGCTGGCGGAGACAAAGCGGCTTTCGTCGACGCTGGCCGACGTTGCGGTGGAGGTCGACCTCTTCTGTGCTGCAGCGTTGTCGTCGACAGAGGTCGACGGGTGCTGCTGCGCGCCCTGCACGCTGGAGGTGTGGTCAGATGGAAGGCGCACGCTGCCTGCGCCACGACGAAGTCGAAAACCCATGTCTCACCCTACCGGGTGGAGGCGACACTTGGCGCGAATTTGTCGACGTCGGCGTCGAAAGAACACCGCGATGTCGCCCTTTGCGTCGACGACAGTGTCACCCGAGATGCATTCGAGGAATTCAGGGTCAGGGCAAGCTGACTTCGCTGGCGACGCTGCGCGACGCGAACAGCTCGACGGTGAGGTCGACGTCGGCGGGCTCGGCGTGCACCCATTGCTGGCGCAAGGCATAGATGGTGGCCGTGTCGTCGTCGTCATTGGCGTCGAGGACTGGCGCCAGAAACGACGCGGGAATGTCACCTGCGCCGTCGTCGTCAAAAAAGCACACGGCATGCGTGCTGAGGTCGGCGTCTTCGTCATAGGCCCGCACCACGACCAACACATGTGACGCAGGGGTGTCGACGTCGTTCCAGGTGAGGTGAAACGCATCGCCAACGCTGAGGGCCGCGTCATGCTCGACGCTGAACGACGGTGGCGTACGCAGCAGGTGGTGCTGGGGTTCGAGTTCGGTGCCGCCAAGAACCTCGACCCAAAAGGCGGCGCCGTCGTCGCTGTCGGCGTAGAGAGTGCTGCGTTCGGCGTCCAACTGGGCCTCGTAGCAAGAGGCGTCGTCGGGTTTGCTCAACAAAAGCGGCTGCGGGAGATAGGCAATGATGCCCCCTGCCGACAATGGCTCGGGCGTCGCGGTCGACCCGCCTGCAAACTGCACCGTGACGCAATTGCCGCCGTCGATGGTGGCGTTGTCGACAAGGGTGTCGACGTCGTCGCGCCGGTAGTGGCAGGCGTTGACGCCGATGCCTTGACGGTCGCCTCCGTTGCGCACGTCGCGCCGCTCGTCGAGATGCACCTGCAAATAAGAGACTTCGACACAGGCACCGTCTTGCAGGCGCTCGCCCATGCCGCACTCTGGGGCGTCGACGCAGCCCATGGCGCACGTCGCCAAAAGGGCGGCGGTCGAGAGCATCCAGAACAAGCGCAGCACGGACATGAGGGGAGTATGCAGGGCTTCGCCGTCGAGAGCCACTTGAGCCAGCGTCTCGGTTGGTGACACAGATGGCTCGCTTTGTCTGAACGGCAAGGTGGCGCACGACAACTTGGCATGGGCACGTCACGCTGATGAGAGGAGGCACCATGGCGACGTACACCCCAGCCCCCCTGGCCCCAGAGTTGACGCTGACGGACATGACGCAGAACGACGATGTCGAGGCCCCTACGTCGCGTGAACGGGCGGTCGACCTCGACACCGTGGAGATGACGGCCGAAGAGGTGCGCGAGGTGCTGCGACGAGGGCTGCGCGACCGCAAAGCCGCACGCAAAGAGACCGCGCCCTCGTCGTAGAGGGCCGTTCGTGGACGTCCGCGTCGTCCTCCCCCGCTTGGGGTGGGGGCTGCGCAGCCGTGGTGTCAGAACGCGTCCCGCGTCGGTGGTCGACGACGGCGCTCCCTGTGGCGAATGGCGCTGGGGCCGAAGACAGATCCTCGTGATTTGCCTTCAGCATGGAGACGGTGCGGGCGCAGTCAGTGCAGCCGTCGGTAGGGACGCTCACGCATGGCGGGCGTGGTGAGCACCGCCTGCCAGTCGACGCTGCCTGCGTAGGGGCCACGAAGCGTGTCGCGCACCACGATGACGTCGATGGCGGCTTCGCCTTGGCTCGCGGTGGGACGCAGCCAGCGATCGCGGGGGGCATCACACAGCATGCTGCGTTGGATGTCGGGCAAGCCTTTGGCCAGGGCGGCCAACACGCCGTAGGCCACCGGATGGGGCAGCAGTTCTGCCGAGACCACCACACCGTCGACCTCATGCTCGCTCGCCGCAGCCAGCAATTGCGTCGGCGTCGACGCACACAGCCAGTCGACCGCGGCCACGCCCCACGCGGTGCGCAGCAGCCGCCAGTCGTCGTCGCTGGTGAGCAGGGCCAAGGTGGGAGCGGGCATGTGTCCTCCGTTGGCGGTCGCGATCGCGGCGCCAACTGCAGTGTCTATCGGCAGAGCACACCGTTGCCTGATGGAGGTGCCCCAGGTTGAACACCCGCCCAAGTCAGCCGACACCAGTGGCCCAAAGAAAAGCGGCTCCCGAAGGAGCCGCTCTCAATGCTGTCAACCAGCCGGGTGTCGTCAGCGACGACGACGGCGCACGGCCAGGCCCAAGAACAGGGCGGCGAAGAGGCCGGTGAAGGCACCGCTCTGCGCAGGCGCGCTGGTGTGGCTGCAGTTCGAAGCCGGTGGGTCTTCGCCTGGGTCGTCTTCGGGCTCAGGGCTGGCAGCAGGCTCCAGCGTGGGCTGGGGGTCGGGCTGGGCGCCAGGCTCGGGGGTGTCAGGTTGAGCGCCTGGCTCAGGGGTGTCGGGTTGAGCGCCGGGCTCGGGGGTGTCGGGCGACGGGGTGTCGGGCGACGGCGTGTCAGGCGACGGGGTGTCGGGCGACGGCGTGTCAGGCGACGGGGTGTCGGGCGACGGGGTGTCAGGCGACGGGGTGTCGGGCGACGGCGTGTCAGGCGAAGCGTCGGGCTCGGCCGTTCCGGCGTCGTCGTCAGGGGTGCCAGCGTCGTCGTCGGGGGTGCCGGCGTCGGGCTCCGGTCGAATCGGCGGAACGCCGCCATCACCGTCGTTGGGATCGATGGGGTCGACAGGGTCGGTGCCGCCGTCGGAGGGGGGAGGATCGATCACGCCGCCGTCGGCCGCCACACCAGCGCAGGTGTTGGCTTCGCACACCAGGCCGTCGGCGCAGAGGAATTGGGTGTCGTCGCAGAAGTCGCCAGCGGCGCCGCCGACGCAAGTGCCACCACTGCAAGAGCCGGGGCAGTCGAAGCTGAGGGGTTGGCCGCCGAAGCAGGCGTAGTTGAGCGCGTTGCCGATGCACACCGCAGCGTAGTCTTCGCCTTGGGCGGGTTCGGTGCAGGTGCCGAGGCCGCCGACGCAGGTGGCGCCTTGGTCGCCGATCACGCAGCCGGAGCCGTCTTCGCAGGGGAAGACACGGTTTTCAGGAGGCTCGCCCACCGCGTAGACGCAGGTCGCGTCGTCGGGGAGCAGGCAGTTGGCGAAGCCGCCGAAGATGCCGCAGGTGGCGGTGGTGTCGGGGTAGTACGCGCCACAGTCCACTTCGATGAGCTCGTCGGTGGCTTCGTCACACACTTGCACGGTGTTGCCGTTGCAGATGCCCTCGGGAGGCACGTCGCCACAGCCCGCCGGGACGCCGCCGTCGGTGGGTGGGGTGGTGCCGTCTTCGCACACACCGGTGGTGGCGTTGCAGGTGAGGTTGGCGCCACAGAAGATGACTTGGTCGTCGCAGGGCTCGCCCAGAGCCGACCCGGTGCAGGTGCCGTTGGTGCAAGTCGACGCGCCGGGGCAGGCCAAGCTGTAGGGCTGGCCGCGGTTGCAGTCGAGGGTCAGGGTGTCGCCATTGCAGACTGCTGCGAAGTTTTCATCGGGCGTGCAGGTGCCGGTGGCGGTGCAGGTGGCTTGTTGCGCGTCGAGGTCGACCGTGCAGCCGGAGCCGTCTTGGCAGAAGGCCACGAAGTCTTCGCCTTGGCAGGCCTGACCGTCGGTGAACATGCAGTCGAAGCCCCATTCGGCGTCGATCTCACCGCAGGTGGCGGTGCCAGCAGGCGCTTGGCCGTCGAGCGTGTCGCAATCGACCTCCACCAGGGTGTCTTGAGAGCAGTAGCGAAGGGTGGTGCCGTCACACTCCCCTTGGAGGGTGACGTTGCCGCAGTCTTGTGCTTGAGCGCCGGCCGAAAACGAGCCAGCGGCGAACAAGACAGCTGCAGCGAGAAAACGAGCACGCAGCATATGGAAAACTCCAGTGAGGGGCCGCCGGCTTTGGGTCGACAGCCAAGAGGGGCGGCCAGAGGCCGACAGAGGCGCATCGCGTGATCGGGCTGCAGTAAACTGCCGGTGCGATGCGGGACCACGATACCGCCCAAATGCGGCATGTGCATTCCTCATTTCGTCGAATGCGGCGCTTTGGCTGTGTGCTTTTCTCTTCTGGAACACAAGGATGTGCCAGGTCACAAATCGGCAGGCTGCAGCTGGGGTCAGTCCATGATTTCCCAGCGGATCACCAGCCGGATGTTCGACACCACGGCGTCGCCGTCTTTGCCTTTGGCGGGCTTGTACTTGTGCAGCTTGGCCGCCTTTTGGCTCAACTTGTCGAGCACGGGGTGAATGCCGCTGATGAGGCGGCTGCGCACCACGTTGCCCTTTTTGTTCACGGTGACCATCAGCACCACCTTGCCCTCGACGCCTTCGTCGACGAGCTGGCGGGGGTATTTCGGCCGAAACCGCTTCATCAGCACCGCCTGCGAAGACAGGTCTGCGGTGCGGGTGGCTTTGCCGCCGATCTTGCCGCCGGTGTAGGCCTTCACTTTGTCGGCTGCGACGAACTTCTCTTTGTTGGGGTCACCGTGGGTGGTGTTGCCCACGCGCACCTTAAAGCCGCTTTTGTTGCCGCTTTTGTTCACCGACGACATGGAGATGCCGGTGACGACGGGGACAGGCTCCGTCGGCGCTTCTTTGGGGGGCGGGCTGTTCGACGGCGGAGGCGGCACGTCGGGAGGCGGCGTCTTGGGCTTGGGCGTCGGCTTTTTCTTCTTGGGCTTCGGCTTCTTTTTCTTCGGCTTCGGCTTCTCTTTTTTCGGCTCGGGCTTCGGCTCTTCTTTCTTCGGCGGCGGCGGTGGAGGCGGCTTCGTCTCGACGATGGCCATCTTCACGCGGTCGGGCTTTTTGCGCGCCGGAATCTTGTCGGCTGCGCCCACCATGACGATGTGCACCACGATGGCCGCGATGAACGAGCCGATGAACACCAAATAGGCCTGCAGGCCCAGGGCCGAGCCCACGGCGAGGTTGGCGGCGACGGTGGAGCCGTCCCCTTTGGTGCCCAGAGCAACGGGCGCACCACTGGTGCCGTCGGCTCGTTTGCCGTTCGCGACCGTGGGGGTGTCGTTGCCGTCGAGTGCCATGGGAAGACCTTCGGAAGAAACTAGGGCGCGGCGGGGGCCGGCGCTTCAGCAGGAGTGGGGACGGCCTCGATGTTCAACGCGAACTTCAAGACGCCCTCTTGTTTGACGAGGTCGATGATGCGGATGACGTCGCCGTGGGAGATGGCTTTGTCGGCGGCAATGACCGCTTGGGCGTCTTTGCGCTTCTTTTCAGGCAGGCTGCGGATGTGCTCGCGGATGCCGTTTTGGTCGCTCGCCTTGCCATTCAAAAACAGCCGCAACTGCCGTGTTTCGGGATCGATGGCGTAGCTCACCATGATGGTGGTGGGCTCGGTGCTCTCGCCTGTGGAGGCTTCGGGCAGATCCATCTTGATGGACTCGTTGACCACCACCGACGTCGTCACCATGAAGATGACGAGCAAACACAACATGATGTCGACGAGCGGCGTGACATTGATGTCACTGATGACGTCTTCGTTGCCACCGGCACCACCAGCCATGGGGGCCTCCTGCGAAAGGGCGTGACCGTCGATTCGACCTGGTCACCAAGGTGTGAACGCTCAGGCTTCTTCTTCGGTCTCTTTGAGGTGCGCGAGGAGCACGTGCACCAGAGCGTCGGCGCCGGTTTGCAGCGCTTTCACCTTGCGGGTGAAGAAGTTGAACACGGCCACCGCGGGAAGGGCGACGACGAGGCCGACGGCGGTGGCGGCGAGTGCGGCCGACAAAGTGGCCATCACTTGGCCCGACGAGGCGTTGGCAGCGGATTGCGTGCCCATCTCGGAGAGGGCGGCGACGATCTCGAGCACGGTGCCGAACAGGCCGACGAACGGAGCGTTGTTGCCGATGGTGCCGAGGAAGGCGAGGCCGCGCTCGAAACGCAGTTTCTCGACGAGGGTGGCGCTTTGGGCAATCTCGCGCACGGGGCCTTTGCCGAGGTGGGCGACTTCAAGGCAGGCGTTGAGCACGCGGGCTTCGAAGCCTTTGGCGCCCTTCAGCAGAGACTGCGCTTTTTCGTAGTTGCCTTCGAGGAAGAGCTTGTTGAGCTCCACCGCCATGTTGGCCACGTTGTCGCGGTTGGTCATGAAGAAGTACAGGCGCTCGAGCATGACGGCGACGGAGACCACCGACAACAAGACCATAAACAACATCACGTAGTGGCCGGCGCCGGTGAGCGACAGTTTCACCACCATTTCAGTGATATTCATCGAGGCAGCTCCTTCAGCTGGGCGCAAAGCCCGCGCGGGATCGTGTGGATCCCGTGTGACGACATACCGATAACGAATTGCAGTTTCTGCTTCTAGTGGAGTCTCGAACTCTCCACAGGTTCTTTGCATTTGCCCGCCGCCAGACGCGTTTTCTGTGTCGCTAGGGCGTGGGGCGGTGACGCGGAACACGTCGCACGTGCTCTTTTTTGCCCAAGAACTTGGGTTCGGTGCCCAGCCAAACGTCGAGGTGGGCACGCACGCGGGCCAGAAGTTCTCGCAGATTGGCCTTGTAGGCCTTCGCCCCGGTCACGTCGACGGTGGCGTAGGCCTGGGCTTCGTACCCGTGGGCATCGGCGAGAAACAAGGTGCGCTCGAGGTGCCAGTCTTGGCTGACGAAGATGGGGTTGCGCAGGCCAAACACTTTGCGAGAGCGCACCACAGAGTCGAGGGTGCGCAGTCCCGCGTCGTCTTTGGTGATGGCGGCGGCGGGCACCCCGCGGGCGATGAGCTCGCGCTTCATGACCTCGGTCTCGTTGTAGGTGGTCAGGCTGTGGTCACCACTGACGACGACGCCTTTGACCTTGCCGGCCAAGAAGAGTTCGGCGCCGGCGTCGATGCGCACGTCAAAGAAGACGTTGGGCTTCGACTTGGTGCCGGGTGTGGTGCCCAAGACCACGGCCACGTCGGAGACGGGCACGTCGGCCAGGTCGGTGTGAATGCGCCCTTTGCCCGACTGGGCGATGTGCCAGTTGCTCCAGGCGATGAACAGCAGGAGCGCCACCGGCGCGCCGACCACGGCGACAGTTCCCCTTCGCTTGCGTCGGCGGCGGCGAAGGTCGACGTCGTCGGTGACGTTCATGGAGGTGGGGGTCAAAGAGAACTCCAGGGCGTTCAGTAGAGGGTGCCACAACTCCGGCTCTTGGGTGCAACTGTGCATGCGCTGAAGGTGTTCCACCGAATTCACGCCAACGCCATCTGGGGGGATGCGCCGTCGGGCTGAATTCGCTACCTGAGCTGCACCCCCCGTTGAGGAGCCAATGCCATGACCGCCACCCGCATCGACGTCGTCAAGACCTACTACGGAGAGGTGCTGCAAGGCACCGGTGACCTCAAGACGTCGGCGTGCTGCTCTGAGGAGGCCCTGCCCGACAAGGTGCGCGCCATCGCCAAAGACCTCGTCGAGGACGTGGTGGCCCGGTTCTATGGCTGTGGCTCGCCGCTCCCCGCTGCGCTGGAGGGCAAGACCGTGCTCGACCTCGGATGCGGCAGTGGGCGCGACGTGTATTTGGCCAGCAAGCTTGTCGGCGAGAGCGGCCACGTCATCGGCGTCGACATGACGCCAGAGCAACTGCAGGTGGCCCGAGATGCCGAGGCGGAACAAATGAAGCGCTGGGGGTACAAAGAGAGCAACGTTCGCTTTTGCGAAGGCACCATCGAAGACCTCGCCGCCCTCGACATTGCCGACAACAGCGTCGACGTCGTCATCTCCAACTGCGTCATCAACCTCAGCGACGACAAAGAGGCCGTGTTCAAAGAGGTCTTTCGCGTGCTCAAGCCCGGCGGCGAGCTGTACTTCTCCGACGTGTTCGTCGACCGCCGCTTGCCGCAAGACCTCGTCGAAGACGACGTCATGGTCGGCGAATGCCTGGGCGGCGCCATGTACCGCGAAGATTTTCGACGCATGATGCAAAAGCTCGGGTGCCAAGACCCACGCATCGTGTCGAGCCGCGCCATCGCCCTCGAAGACGCTCGCATCGCCGCCCTGTGTGACGGCATGACCTTCACGTCGGAGACGGTGCGGGTCTTCAAGCTCGACCTCGAAGACCAGTGCGAAGACTACGGCCAGGTTGCCACCTACAAGGGCACCGTCGACGGCGAACGCACCTTCACCCTCGACGACCATCATGTGTTTGAGGCCCACCGTCCGATGCTGGTGTGCGGCAACACGGCGTCGATGCTGCAAGACACGCGCTTCGCCGCCCACTTTGACGTCGTCGGCGACACCAGCCGGCACTTTGGGCTCTTCGATTGCAGCCCCCCGACGACGGGGTCGGACGCGGGTGTCGCTGGGGGCAGCTGCTGTTGAACGCCGTGGCCCTGAAAGACCGCATCTGCACGCCTTGTGACGAGGGAGGCGACCGGTTGGATGCCGCCACCCAGCAAAGGCTGTTGCGCGACTTGCATGCCGACTGGCGCGTCGTCGACGCGCACCACCTTGAACGCATGTTTCTCTTCGACGACTTCAAGGGCGCCCTCGCCTTCGCCAACGCCATCGGCGTCTTGGCCGAGGAGGCCGGCCACCACCCTGACCTCTACATCGGCTGGGGCAAGGTGCGGGTGCAGCTGTGGACGCACAAGATGGATGGCCTGCACGAGGCGGACTTCATCTTGGCAGCTCGCATTGACGAGGCTGGAGCGCGCTAGCGTCTGCGACCCGTCGCTCAAGATGGGAGGGACGTTGATGGCAAAGGGTTGATGTCGTCCCCCTTGTCGGGGACGTTTTTGTTGGGCGCCGACGTGAATGTCGTCGAGAGCTGGACGTCCAACGCCCGCTTTCAAATGTGAAGCGGAGTTTCTGTCATGCACACCCTATTGTTGTTCGCCCTTGTGGCGGGCGTCGTCTTGTCGTCGGGACAAGGCTGTCGTTCGTCGCGCAAGGGCTCTTCGTCTGCGTCGACGACGTCTGTCGATGCCCCCCCATTTCCCCCCTTTGCCTCCGGCAGCTCTCGACGTCACTGAGCTGGGAGACGTGTTTGTCATTGGTGACTTGCTGCGACTTGCCGCTGGGTGCGTCCCAAAACCGACGAACGAAGCTTTGTTCGGCGCTTTTTGGATGGCGCCGCTCTCGATTGCGTCCCAAAACCGACGAACGAACCTTTGTTCGGCGCTTTTTGGATGGGCACCGTCTGTGAAACGGGTCTGCCCAAATGTGAAGAGGGCCTGCGGCGCCGCTCTCGAATGCGTCCCAAAACCGACGAACGAACCTTTGTTCGGCTCTTTTTGGATGAGCACCGAGGGCCGCGCCTGTGGAACGGGTCTGCCCGAATGTGAAGAGGGCTTGCGGCGCCGCTCTCGAATGCGTTCCAAAACCGACGAACGAACCTTTGTTCGGCACTTATCGAACGCAAATCCCAACGCCTTCAACCGCCCGCCGCCCACAAAAACGCCCCCGTTTCTGGGGGCGCTTTTCATTTCGGGGTCGACGCCTAGAACTCAGCGAAGTCGGGGTCGTCGTCGAGCGGAATCAAGTCTTGTGGCCGCACCGTGTGCCCATTGCTGACCGGCCGTGCCGACGACACTTTGGGCTTCATCGTCACCCGAATGCCGCTGCTGCGCGCTGGCGCACTGTTGTCGCCTTCGAGCTTGAAGCGCCCGACCATTGACTGCAGCTCTTTGGCCTGGGCCGCAAGCTCTTCCGCCGCCGACGACGACTCTTCTGAGGCTGAAGCGTTGCCCTGAGTGACCCTGTCCATCGACGTCACTGCGGTGTTGATTTGCTCGATGCCGCGGGCCTGTTCGCTCGACGCCGACGCAATCTCGCCCACCAACGCGGTGACTTTGGCAATGGAGTCGGTGATCTCGTCGAGGCGTTCGGTGGCTTCGTTGGTGATGCGTCCGCCGTCTTCAGCCAACTTCACCGACTGGTTGATGAGCGTCTCGGTTTTCTGCGCTGCCTCTTTCGAACGCTGCGCCAAGTTGCGCACCTCTTCGGCGACGACGGCGAAGCCGCGTCCGGCGTCTCCTGCCCGCGCCGCTTCGACGGCCGCGTTGAGGGCGAGCAAGTTTGTCTGAAAGGCAATCTCGTTGATGTCTTTGATGATCGCGGAGGTGTCTTCAGACGCCTGGCGAATCTTGCCCATGGACTCGTTCATGCTGCCCATGGCCTCAGACCCCTTGCCCGCAGCATCTTGTGCAGCCTTGGCCATGGCGTCGGCTTGTTGGGCGTTGTCGGCGTTGAGCTTGGTCATGCCGCTCATCTCTTCAAGCGAGGCCGATGTCTCCTCAAGGCTGGAGGCCTGGGTGGAGGCCCCGTCGGCGACCTCTTGCGACGATTTCGCAATCTGGTCAGAGGCGGAGAGGATTTGGTCGACGGCCTCGGCCACCTGGCTGATTGCGGTGTGCAACACGTCGCCGCTTTGGTTGAGGCTGTCTTTAAGGCGGTTGTGGTCGCCTTCGAACTGGGCCTCGACGCGGGCGCGCAAGTCGTAGTTGGCCAAACGCTCGAGAACGTCTTGGGCCATGGAGACCGGCTCCATCAGGGCGTCGACGGTGTCGTTCACGCCGCTGATGACGTCGGCGAAGCCGCCTTGGAATTGGCTGGCGTCGGCACGGTGGTCGAGGCGTCCCCCCTTGGCGGCGGCGATGACCTCTTGGATTTCAGCCACCACCGCTTTGACGGCGCCGATCATGCCAGCCACGCCTTTGCCGAGTTGGCCGACGGCGTCGTCGCCAAGGTTGGGCACGTCGCAGCTGAAGTCGCCGCGCACCGCTGATTGCACCACCTCGAGAATGACGTCGACCTTGCGCTGCAGCTCTTCGGCGTCGGCTTGGATCTTGGCCTGCACCGCTTCGCGCTCTTCGGCGGCTTTGACGCGCTCGGTTTGGTCTTCCCACTCGACGATGGTGCCCTGGCGTTGCCCTTGGGCGTCGAACACGGGGTTGGCGACGATTTGAAAATGCAGCTCGCCCAGGTTCAACTTCGCCGCGTATTGCGTGGTGAGTTTGTCGAGCACGCGCCGCTGGTGCGACGGGTCTCTGTGAAAGACATCGATGTTCTGGCCGACGAGGTTGGTGGCGTCGAACCCGGGAATGAGTTTGCCCAGCTCATGGGCGTTGCGCGCCATCATCTCCTGCACAGCGTCGTTCATGTAGATGATGTTGTAGTCAGCATCGGAGATCATGATGTTCGTCGACGTCTTGTCGAGGGCGGCGCCGATGCGGGCCGACTTTTCGGCGAGCGCTTGGCGTTCTCGCTCGTCGGCACGATCGGCGGTGAGATCTTGCCACTCGACGACGGTGCCTTGGCGTTCACCTGCGCTGTTGAACGTAGGCGTGGCGATGACCTGAAAGATGCGCTTGCCGACGTTGATTTCGCCTTTGTAGGTGTTCTGCAGCGCGCCCACCAGACGACGCTGATGGCTTGGGTCTTTGTGGAAGATGTCGATGTTCGACCCGATGACCTTGTTGATGTCGAAGTGCGGAAGCACCTCTTTGATGTCGGCTTCGGCGTTGCCGAACATCTCCAACGCCGCTGGGTTCGCGTAGGTGATGTTGAAGTCTTTGTCGGCGACCATGATCTGCGACGTCGCCGCCACCACGGCGGGCTGGTAGGTCTCGTCTTCGGCGGCCACGGCAGGCGCAGCGCTCACGCAGGCCACGGCGCCATCGACTTCGCCGTCGTCGTCGAAGGTGGGCTCGACCGACACCCACACGTGGTCGCCCGACGCCAGGTGCACCTCGCCCGCGATGCCAGACTCTTCGTCAAATACGGCGTCAAAGAGGGTCGGACCGCGCTTGTCGAAAAAGGCATTCCAGCTCTTTTTGCCGAGGAGGTCTGCGGCAGACTTGCCCAACGTTTGTTCAGCGGCCGCGTTGACGTAGGTGATTTTGCCGCGGACGTCGACGACGATCAGTCCGGCGGAGATGGCCGCGACATGCTTGGCGTCGAGTTGGATGGGTGCTTTGCTCATGTTCGCTCCTGTGATCCGCCCCGGTCCCCCCAAGGCAGCGTGTTGGCCCTGGGGCCTTGTTTGTCTGCAGCTCAGGCCCCAGCCAGGGCTGCCAAGTTGATTTCGAATTGGGTGGTGGACGGCACTCGTTCGTTCTTGGCCTGGGCCAAGGCGATGGCGTCGTCGTGCAACAAAACCTCGCCCCAGCCAGCCAAGTCGCCGAGGCGGGTCAGCACCACTTCGGCGGTGGTGTCGACGGACGCCCCCTTCGGGTCCACGTCGGAGTTGGCGGCGCTGCCCACGCGCCAAAACCGGTCGGTGTGGGCCGCAGGTGCGGTGGAGCCGGGGGCCAGCGCGTTTTGCAGGTGTGCTTTGGATGCCATGAAATCCTCCTCCGATTGCTTGGGTCATCGGAGGAGGCAGAGGCCGATTGAGAAAAAGATCAGAAGATCAAGGGCCTGTGTGATTCCACACCGCCAGACACATCCATGTGTGATTCACCACAGGCGAGGTCAGGACAAACGTCGCTGGTAAAGGTCTTGCGGCTCTTGCACGCCCTTTAGGGTGACGGTGGCGCAATGCGTGAGCCCGTCGGAGAACTGGTCAAAAAACGCACGGGACACCAAGACTTGTTGGCCCAGCTCTTTGGTCTTCGATTCGATGCGGCTGGCGAGGTTGACGGCGGGCCCGATGACCGTGAAGTCCAGACGTGTGCGGCCTCCGATGTTGCCATAATGCACCTGCCCCAGATGCACGGCGATGCCGAAATCGATCTCGACGGCCCCCAACGCCCGGCGGTCTTGGTTGCAGTCGTGAAGCAGTTGCAGCACCCGCTCCACCGCCTTCATGGCGCGGGCGCAAGCCGTATGCTGCTTCTCTTGCACTGGGAAGATCGCGAGCATGGCGTCGCCGATGAATTTCAACACCTCGCCTTCGTGCTCTTCGACCGCCTGGGTCATGGCGCCGAAATAGTCGTTCAGCACGTCGAGGAGTACGTCGCGCGCCAGTGTCTCGCTGAGGCGGGTGAAGTTGCGCAGGTCGCACATCCACACCACCGCATCGATGGACTCCCCGTCGCCACGGGCGATCTTGCCGTCGAGCACCTGACGCCCGGTTTTTGGCCCGAGGTAGGTGTTGAGCAAGGTCAGAGCGCGGGTGGCGTGGGACCGCAGCTCACACACCGCCGACAACGCCGGCACCAATGCCTGCAAACTCGCCATCTCGTCGTCGGTGAAGCCGCCCGGACGCTTGGTGGCGTACGAGACAGCGCGGGTGGGTTGGCCGTCGGAGAACTTGAGGCCATGGGCAATGTAGTGGGTGTGGCCCTCGGCCTTCATCTCTTGCAGCAAAGCGTAGGGCAGCTCGTCGGCGGGCACCTCGTCGAGGCGGCAGGTGAACACGTCGGCCCCGCGGAACAGCTCGCCGAAAGGGCTTTGTTGCAGCTGCTGCTCTGAGAAGGATGTGTTGGGGATGCGGCGCTCCATGACGTCGCGGCCTTCGGTCCAGTTGATGACGTACGACATGTCGACGGGGTGCAACACCATGAGGCCGATGTGAAATCGCGACAGCGGAAAGCCAGCTGCACGGCATTGGTCGATGTAGTCGGCCACCAGCTGCACGGCGTCGGTCTGCATGCGGCCGGTGGTGATGAGCCAGCGTTCAATGTCAGCGTGGGTCATGAGCGTCTCCGTCGTTGGTGAGGCTACCGCTGCTCTGGGGGTGGCAGCCACTGTGTGCGGCGCCGTTTTCAGCGTCGTTTTTGGGCAGAAAACGGGTGGTCTCAGAGAAAAATGAACAGAATTTCTCGTTTTTATTGGGTTGTTTTTGATGGGGTTTTCGTCGCAGCACCCGGCCTGGTGCTGCGTTTTTGGCGCAGTGCGTAACGCACCCTGTCGCACCCTTGGCTAGACTACGGCGGTTTTTGCATTGGAGAACGTCGTCATGGCGTTCGCGCAAGGAGAAGCACGATGCGCAGTGTGCCCAGCATCTTGGCGTTGACCCTCACCTCCACCCTCAGCTTGAGCCCTTGGCTGATGGGATGTGAAGAACCACCTGAGCCGGTGTACGACGACGAGCTGGGTTTGCAGGCGGTGTCGACCGAACCAGGGGCGCTCGAGGGGGCGTGGGGCTTCAAGTCGTCGACGTTGGGCTTGGCCGAGCTGCCCATCATTGGTGAGCAGTACACGGGCGGAGACACCTACATGTTGGTGGAGCGCGAGTGGGACGGCGAGGCCTACACCGAGACCCACACGGTGTGTGGCGGGCGCATCTTCGACACCGACGCCTCGACGTCGTACATCGAAGAGGACGTGTGGCGCTTGGTGGCGCCGAGCACGCCGACGGTGCGGCTCGACCCTGAGCTTGGCACGTACGAAGTCGACGACTACATCGAGTTGTGGGGCATTGACCTTCCGGAGCCGCTCACGACCCCCCTGCCCATCGACGGTGAAGACGCCAAAGTCAGTCCGCACGCCGAACGCATCTTTGACTTTGAGGACGACGGCAATCCAGGCGCGACCATGGCTGTCGGAGGGGTCATCGAGGCGGATGTGTTTTTCATTCAGCGCAAGATCAACAACTACCGTGGGCTGGTGCTGGGCGACGACGAGCTCACCGGCTTGGTGGAGTGGACGAAAGAGCAGATCACCCTCGACGCCACCAACCCCCTGCTGAACGGCAACCTCGACCAACAGAAGCACCCGGATCCGAAAGAGCATTGGTTTCACTCGGTGCGCGTCGACAGCGCCGACTGTGACACGGTGATGCAGGCCGTCGAAGACGGCGACTTGGCGCGGCTGCGGCCGTTCTGATGCCGCGTCCGCCTACGCGCAAGCCTGTGGTGACGTCGCCGGACCGCCGTCCGGCGCGCCAGGCGATGGAAGAGGCCGAAGAACTCACCGACGCCGAAGAACAAGAGTTGGTGGCGGCGCTGCGTGTGTTGGCGTCGACGCTGCCCACGCTGATTGCGGAGGGGGAGCAGTCGGAGACGGTGTCTTTGGATGAAAGCATCGGGCGCCTGGCGCGTATGGATGCGATGCAGCACCAGAAGATGGCGAAGACGGGGACGGACCAACACCGGCGCCGCCTGGGGCTGGTGCAACAGGCACTGCGGGCGGCGGAGGATGGGGCGTATGGGTTCTGCCGGCGTTGTGAGGAGCCGGTGGGGTTTCGGCGGTTGCAGGCGCGGCCGGAGGCACCGTTTTGTCTGGGGTGTCAGAATTTGGCGGAGACGCGGTAGCTGTTGGTGCGTGCGAGAAGTGCCGAACGAACTTTCGTCAGCGGGTGTGGCGCACGTGCGAGAAGTGCCGAACGAAGTTTCGTCAGCTGGAGCCTGAGAGGCCTGGGTGTGTCCAAAAACTGCCGAACGAACTTTCGTCAGCTGGAGCCTGAGAGGCCTGGGTGTGTCCAAAAACTGCCGAACGAACCTTCGTCAGCTGGGGCGGCATAGGGCGCGTCCAAGACCGCCGAACGAACCTTCGTCAGCTGAGATGGTTTTCTGGATGCGTCCAAAAACCGCCGAACGAACCTTCGTCAGCCAGATCAACCCAAAAAACATCCCTAACAAAAACAGACGACTACGAGCTCCCCTGAAGAAAGTCCCCAAATCCCTGCAGGTTCGCCCGGTGAGAAACGGATTGAAGGTAAGGGCCCCCAATTCAAAGGAGCATCCATGAAAGCCCACATCCTCAAAATCGCCGCCGACCTCTTCGCCGACCGCGGCTACCGCGGCGCCACCATTCGCGACATCTGCCACTTCGCCAAATGCAGCGTCGGCTCCATCTACGGGCACTTCGCGAACAAGAAAGACCTCTACCGCCAGGCCTTTCGTCTGCGCGCCAGCGAAATGGAGCCGCGTCTTCTGAAGAGCGCCAAGCTAAAGTCCGCCAGCCTGCGCAACCGCGAGCTCACCTCGACTTGCATGATGCACTCCGACTTTTTGCGGATGCTGCTCGTCGACGACTTCATCCGCGCTGGCGAAACGACTCGTTACTTCGACAAGCTGCAGGCCAAGGGAAACCTGCCCGACGGGCGCATGCGGCACATCCAACGCGCCTTGCGACGGGCGGCAGGACTTCTCGCGCTCGACACCATCCGCATCAACGAGCGGGTGTCGGCCATCGAGCCCGAAACGGCCGCGTGGACGCAGGCATTCTTTCAAGACAGCTGGCCGGCTGAACTGAAGGCTGCAGCCTAGCCTTCGGATCGCGGACGCATCCGAAATCCGCCTTGGCCTGTTATGAGCCGAGACATTTCTCGCGCATTTGGCTGGCTTGCACCCTCAACCTGTCTCGATAACGACATCGTGGCCCGCATGGGCATCCTGTCTGCATCTGATGCACACCTCCGACACAGCCGGCAAAAAAACCCGCTTTCTGTTGAATCAACAGACTAAAGTGGTAGTTCTGAACGCGCGGATGGGATGAGGTGTCTTAGAATGGCAGTTTCTGCGGTCTTGAACCGATTGGCAACCTGTCTCATTTTCTCCGTTTTCGCGCTGGTGGCCCCCACTGCTGCAGCACAAATCGGCGGAACTGGAGCAGGCTCATTTTCAGCAGAGCGTTTGCGTCCGGCAATGGATCGCGACGGCATTCTCGACGTGGATTCCGGCGATGTCGGCGAGCACTTTGACGCAGACGCAGCATTGTGGCTCGGATACGCGTTCAATCCCTTGGTGCTCTACGCACCCAACGACGAAGACCGACTCGAACGCGCGGCCCACGTCATTCAACACCGCTTCGGCGGAAACCTTGTGGGCGCCCTCTCCTTGTTCGAGTGGGTGGAGTTGGGGGTGGACCTCCCCGTCGTGTTCGCCCAGATGGGCGACTCCCACACCATCGGCGCCCCTGGGCTCACCACGGAGGGCGGCCTCGCCATCGTCGGGCTGGGCGACCTGCGCCTCATGCCCAAAGTTCGGCTCCTGCGAGGGCATGAGCACTACGTCGACCTCGCCCTCATCTTGGGGTTCACGCTCCCGACGGGATTTCCGTTTCAGCAGTACATGGGCGAGGGGTTTCCGACGCTGTTGCCTGAGCTCGCCGTCTCCAAACAGTTCGGCCAAATCGACAAGCGGCTGCAAGGACTTCGTCTCGCTGCCAACGTCGGGTACCGCGCCCGCGCCCACACTGAGTTCTTCGGCGCCACCCTCGGGCACGAGCTCACCTACCGCGCCGGCGTCGCCTACGACATCGAGCCGCGATGGCAGGTGCCCCTTGAGCTCAGCGCCTCCCTCGATGGTGCCTTCGGCGTTTGGCCGTGGATTGCCAGCACCGCCCAGTCCCCCCTCGAGGGCAAGCTGGGCGCGGCCTACCACGTGTGGGGTCCGCTCACCCTCTTCGCAGGCGCCGGTGCCGGGCTCATTGCCGGCGCAGGCGTGCCCGACCTCCGCGTGTTTGGCGGTGTCCGCTTTGTGAACCGCAACCACGACCGCGATGAAGATGGTGTGCGCGACGAGTTCGATGGCTGCCCCGACGACAAAGAAGACGTCGACGGGCACCAAGATGGCGACGGATGTCCCGACTACGACAACGATGCCGACGGCATTCCCGACGCCCAAGACCAGTGCCGTGATGAAGCCGAAGACAAAGACGACTTTGACGACCAAGACGGATGTCCCGACACCGACAACGACCAAGACGGTGTGCTCGACGTCGACGACAAGTGCAAGAACGACGCTGAAGACAAAGACGAGTTTGAAGACGACGACGGATGCCCCGACACCGACAACGACCAAGATGGTGTGCTCGACGTCGAAGACAACTGCAAGAACGAGGCTGGCGTTCAAGAAGCGCAAGGCTGCCCCATCGCCGACAGCGACGGGGACGGCGTGAAGGACGACGTCGACCAGTGTCCAGACCAAGCCGAAGACAAAGATGGCTTTGAAGACGAAGACGGATGCCCCGACGTCGACAACGACCAAGACGGCGTCGAAGATGCCGCCGACAAATGCCCGATGGCCGCTGAAGACAAAGATGGCTTCGAAGACGATGACGGATGCCCCGACACCGACAACGACAAAGACGGCATCTTGGACGTCGACGACAAGTGCCCGCTGAAGCCCGAGACCGTGAACGGCAACAAAGACGAAGACGGATGCCCCGACCGCGGCAAGACCAAGGTGGTGGTGTCGAAGACCAAGATCGAGATTCTCGAGAAGGTGTACTTCGCTTCGGGCAAGAGTCGGATTCGGCCGCGCAGTTTCAACCTGCTCGACCAGGTGGCCACCATCTTGCGCACCAACCCTTGGATCAAACAGTTGCGCATCGAGGGGCACACCGACGACCGTGGCAGCGCCGAAAGCAACCAAAAGCTTTCGCAAGCGCGCGCAGAGGCCGTGAAGGCCTTCCTCGTCGACGCTGGCATCGAAGCAGAACGCTTGGAAGCCAAGGGTTATGGCGAAGAAAAGCCCATTGAGTCGAACGACACCCGTGCCGGACGGGAGGCCAACCGGCGGGTGACATTCCAGATCGCGGAGGGGGCCTCCGATTCAACCCAAGTGGATGGACAACAAACAGCCGAAGACGCGCCTGCCACCCCTGACGCCGAAGGAGCACAGCAATGACCGTGCACAACACCAAACACAACGCACCCAACTGGATGTGGGGCGTGGCGGGCTTTGCCCTCGCGTTGCTGGCGCCACAAGCGCAAGCGCAAATCACCTGCGGCACCAACCAGACCTATGCCGGAAGCGCAGCGACGGCGACGGCCACCTGGGAAGACGCGGTGACCTCCGACGGCGTGCAATACGACCTGTACGCTGAGATCACGACGGTGCAAGACGCCGACGAGAGCCGCTTCGGCTGCACCGGCAACGACAACGTGCCGACGCTGATCATCGAAGACAACGGCAGCAATGACACCGACGTCAACATCGCCACGGCGCGGTTTGAGATTCGGGAGGCGGGGACAACCACGGCTGTGGCGCTCCCTCAGGTCATCTTTCAGATGAACGACGTCGACGGGCGCACCAACGGCAGCGAGCTGGAAGTGTTCATTCTCGCCGACGGCGACAACTACTGCTACGCGTCGAGCGAGTCTCAGGTGGAAGTCACCGAGGTCGGCAACACGGTCGAGTTCGCTGGCATTGTGAACAACCCCTCCGATCCCATTCAGGTGAACTTCTCCAACCGCTTGGAGTTTGCGTTTACCGCGCGCACCACGTCTGACGGCGAGCGTCACTTCCGACTCTCGGCCACCGACTCTGGCTCCCTGCTCGACGCCTGCGTCGGCTGCGGCAACGGCGTTCTCGACCCCGGCGAAGTCTGCGACGACGGCAACTGGACCGCCGGCGATGGCTGCTCCGCCAGCTGCCTCGACGAGGTCGGCATCGGGTGCGTCGACAACAGCGAGTGCGACTCCAACCTTTGCGTCGATGGCGAGTGCGTCTGCCAGCGCGACTTGGATTGCTTTGGCAGCGACGTTTGCGACCTCACCGAAACCCCCGTTGCTGCCTGCGAGCCCGTCGACACCTGCGGCAACGGCGCGGTCGAAGCCGGCGAAGCTTGCGACGACGGCAACACCGTCAGTGGCGACGCCTGCTCGTCTGACTGCCTGAACCTCGACTCCGACAACGACGGCATCCTCGACCACATCGAAGACCCCAACGACGACGGCATTGTCGACCCCGGCGAATCCGACCCCACCGACCCTTGCGATCCGTCGGACACTGTGGCCGCGTGTGACACCGACAACGACGGTGTCCCCGACGGGCTTGACCCCGACCCCACCACCCCCGACACCGACGGCGATGGCCTCTGCGATGGCAACGCGACCGTCGCGGGCGTGTGCACCGGCGGCGAAGACACCAACGGCGACGGCGTCGTCGACCCCGGCGAGTCCGACCCCAACGACCCCTGCGACCCCGACGACACCGCGGCCGCTTGCGACACCGACAACGATGGTGTCCCCGACGGCAACGACCCCAACCCCAACAACCCCGACACCGATGGCGATGGCCTCTGTGACGGCGCCGCCACCGTGGCCGGCGTGTGCACCGGCGGCGAAGACACCGACGGCGACGGCGTCGTCGACCCCGGCGAATCCGACCCCAACGACCCCTGCGATCCCGACGACACCGCGGCCGTGTGCGACACCGACAACGACGGCGTCCCCGACGGCAACGACCCCAACCCCAACAACCCTGACACCGACGGCGACGGCCTTTGTGATGGCGCTGCTTCCGTCGCGGGCGTGTGCACCGGCGGCGAAGACACCGACGGCGACGGCGTCGTCGACCCTGGCGAGTCTGACCCCACCAACCCGTGCGACCCCAGCACGGTGGTCGCAGTGTGCGACACCGACAACGACGGCGTCCCCGACGGCAACGACCCCAATCCCAACAACCCCGACACGGATGGCGATGGCCTCTGTGACGGCGCCGCCACCGTGGCCGGCGTGTGCTCCGGCGGCGAAGACACCGACGGCGACGGCGTCGTCGACCCCGGCGAATCCGACCCCAACGACCCCTGCGATCCGTCTGACACTGTGGCCGCTTGTGACACCGACAACGACGGTGTCCCCGACGGCAACGACCCCAACCCCAACAACCCCGACACCGACGGCGACGGCCTCTGCGACGGCGCGTCGACGGTGATGGGCGTGTGCACCGGCGGTGAAGACACCGACGGCGACGGCGTTGTCGACCCCGGCGAGTCCGACCCCAACGATCCCTGCGATCCGTCTGACACTGTGGCCGCCTGCGACGCCGACAACGACGGTGTTCCCGACGGCAACGACCCCAACCCCAACAACCCCGACACCGACGGCGATGGCCTCTGCGATGGTGCCGCCACCGTGGCTGGCGTGTGCACCGGCGGCGAAGACACCGACGGCGACGGCGTCGTCGACCCCGGCGAGTCTGACCCCAACGACCCCTGCGATCCCGACGACACGGTGGCCGTGTGTGACACCGACAACGACGGTGTCCCCGATGGCAACGACCCCAACCCCAACAACCCAGACACCGACGGCGATGGCCTTTGTGATGGCGCCGCCACTGTGGCCGGCGTGTGCTCCGGCGGCGAAGACACCGACGGTGACGGCGTCGTCGACCCCGGCGAGTCCGACCCCAACGACCCATGCGACCCCGACAACACCGTGGCCGCGTGTGACGCCGACAACGACGGCGTCCCCGATGGCAACGACCCCAACCCCAACAACCCCGACACCGACGGCGATGGCCTCTGTGACGGCGCGTCGACGGTGATGGGCGTGTGCACAGGCGGCGAAGACACCAACGGCGACGGCGTCGTCGACCCCGGTGAGTCTGACCCCAACGATCCGTGTGACCCCGACAACACCGTGGCCGCCTGCGACGCCGACAACGACGGTGTTCCTGACGGCAACGACCCCAACCCCAACAACCCCGACACCGACGGCGATGGGCTTTGTGACGGTGCTGCCACCGTGGCCGGCGTGTGCACCGGCGGCGAAGACACCGACGGCGACGGCGTCGTCGACCCCGGCGAGTCTGACCCCAACGATCCATGCGACCCCGACAACACCGTGGCCGCGTGTGACGCCGACAACGACGGCGTCCCCGACGGCAACGACCCCAACCCCAACAACCCCGACACCGACGGCGATGGCCTCTGTGACGGTGCCGCCACTGTGGCCGGCGTCTGCACGGGCGGTGAAGACACCGACGGCGACGGCGTTGTCGACCCCGGCGAGTCCGACCCCAACGATCCCTGCGACCCCGACGACACCGCGGCCGCTTGCGACACCGACAACGATGGCGTCCCCGACGGCAACGACCCCAACCCCAACAACCCCGACACCGACGGCGATGGCCTCTGTGACGGCGCCGCCACCGTGGCCGGCGTCTGCACCGGCGGCGAAGACACCAACGGCGACGGCGTCGTCGACCCCGGCGAGTCCGACCCCAACGATCCCTGCGACCCCGACGACACCGCGGCCGCTTGCGACACCGACAACGATGGCGTCCCCGACGGCAACGACCCCAACCCCGACAACCCCGACACCGATGGCGATGGACTCTGCGACGGCGCCAACGACGTCGACGGCGTGTGCACCGGCGGCGAAGACACCAACGGCGACGGCGTCGTCGACCCAGGTGAATCCGACCCCAACGATCCCTGCGACCCCGACGACACCGCAGCCACCTGCGACGCCGACGGCGACGGCGTTCCCGACGGCAACGACGGAAACCCGAACGACCCCTGCGACCCCGACCCACAGCATCCCCGTTGTGGTGACAACGACGGCGATGGCGTGCCCAACGACGTCGACACCGAGCCCAACAACCCCGACCGCGACGGCGACGGCTACTGCGACGGCAGCGCCACCGTGGCCGACGTGTGCACCGGCGGCGAAGACACCAACAACAACGGTGTCGTCGACGATGGCGAATCCGACCCCGACGACCCGTGTGACCCCGACGACACCGTCGAGGCCTGCGACACCGACGGCGACGGCGTGCCCGACGGCAACGATCCCAACCCCGACAACCCCGACACCGATGGCGATGGCCTCTGCGACGGCGCCAACGACGTCGACGGCGTGTGCACCGGCGGCGAAGACACCAACGGCAACGGTGAGGTCGACGACGGCGAGTCCGACCCCAACGACCCCTGCGACCCAGACGACACGGCTGAAGCGTGTGACTCGGATGGTGACGGCGTGCCCGATGGCAACGACCCCGACCCCAACGATCCCTGCAACCCCGACCCGCAACACGCGGCCTGCGGCGACAGCGATGGCGACGGCGTGCCCGATGGCAACGACCCCAACCCCAACAACCCCGACACCGATGGCGACGGACTCTGCGATGGCGCCAACGACGTCGACGGCGTCTGCGAAGGCGGCGAAGACCTCGACGGAGACGGCGTTGTCGACCCCGGCGAGTCTGACCCCAACGACCCTTGCGACCCCGACGACACCGCTGAAGCCTGTGACACCGACGGCGATGGCGTGCCCGATGGCAACGACCCCAACCCCAACAACCCCGACACCGATGGCGACGGACTCTGCGATGGCGCCAACAGCGTCGACGGCGTCTGCGAAGGCGGCGAAGACACCAACGGCAACGGCGAAGTCGACGATGGCGAGTCTGACCCCAACGACCCCTGCGACCCCGACGACACCGCTGAGGCGTGTGACGCCGACGGCGACGGCATCACCAACGGCGACGAAACCGCCCAAGGCACCGACCCCAACGATCCATGCGATCCGGCCGACGCCGACAACGAAGAATGCGCTCCCGAGTACTACGTGTACGGCGGTGGCGTGGTGGTGTGCTCGGCACCGCACCCAGCGCAGGGCACGTCCTTGGCGGGCGGCCTGCTGAGCCTGGCGGCCGTGACCTTGTTGCTGCGCCGTCGTCGACGTCGCTAGACTTGGCCCTTGGCACGACAAAGGCCCCTCCTTGGAGGGGCCTTTTCATTGGGGGCGTCGACGACGTTGCTCGCCTACCCGCACCACGTACAGCCGGGGTGCTTGCCATAAAGAAGTTCTTCGACGACGCCGTGCACGACCCCGGCGGCCACATTGCCGAACAGCACCGAGCGTCCGTTGTCGAAGACCCAAGACGGCGAACCGCGCAGCTTGTGCTTCTCTTTGTCTTCGTAGTCTTCGAACAGCCGCGCCAATGCCGTGCCGTCGTCGAGGGTGGCCGCCAGTTTGTCGGGGGCGACATCCAGCTCTTCGGCCAACGCCAGCTGCACTTGGCGACGGGCCGTGTTCTGGTTGCGCTCGAAGAACGCTCGGCGCAGTCCGTCGACGTAGCGGGCGGATGCGCCCTGGGCCACGTCTCCGCGCTCTTCAAGCAGCGACACGCCGCAAAACGCCATGGCTGCAGGCATGCTGGAGGTGGGCATGTCTTTCTCCCACACCTCGCCGGTGACGTTGTCGAACCCCATGTTGGTCGCGATGCGCACCGTCGCTTCGCGACGAGCGGTGCCGTCTTTGCCTTCCCAGGCGCCGCCTTTGGCGAACCGCCGTTGCATGGAGGTGAACACGGGAATCATCCGCTGCTGACAGGTCACGTTGTCGCCGTAGGTGCCCATGACGTTCTCCAACTTGGGCTGACAGACGTAGGCCCACACACACAAGGGGTCGGTCCAATACGAGAAGGTCAGGGGTTCTTGGGGGACGTCGACCTCGATCATGATGGCTCCTGGGTTGCGCCGTTTGGATGCCCGACGTCGCGGACGGTTTCGGCCGTCCGAGCGTGGCGGCCATCCGCGCTGAACATTGGCGCCCAGATGTGCAACAAAGAAGACCCGTGGCCCACCGTCGTCGGCGCGCTGCAGTCTCCATCTGGGGTCGTCATGAGCCAAAGCGCTGTGCAAGAAGCCGATCGAAAGAACGTTCGTTCGATGCTCCTGCGGCAAGCCATCGTCACCCCGATGACGCTCGGCAAAGGGCTCTTTCTCCTGCCGTTTTTGGCCCCCAACGAACTGCTGCTGTGGCGCCTGGTGCAGACCTGGTTCGGCTACGCCACCCGGGCCAGCTTCGGCACCTTCTCCGCCCTCGCCTTCTATTTGCCCAAGACACAAGCCGCTGGCGACGACGACGGCGGACGCGCCTACCACTCCGTCGCCTCCTACGCCGCACTGTTGGGGTCGTTGATCGCCGTCGGCGTCGGCTTGGCCCTGTCGGCGGTGTCCGTCGGCTGGAAGCTCGCGCTCCCCCTCGCCCTGTGGGGCGCCACCTTGCTGCCCCGCGCCTATGTCGGCGCGGTGCTGCAGGCGCGCGGTTCGTTTCAGAAGCTCGCCGTGCTCGACACGTTGCAGGCCGTGCTCACCTTTGTCCTCCCCGTCGGCGGCGTCGTCTGGTTTGGCTTTTCGGGCTTGGTGGTGGGCCAGGCGTGCGGCCTAGTTCTCGTATTTGTGCGGCAAAGCCCCCTGCCCTTCTTGCGCGAAGCGCAGCCCGTGGTGTGGGCCAAGGCGCGCTCGATTCTCCGCGACGGATTTCAGCTGTGGCTCAACGGTAGCCTCAAATCGCTGGCGTCGTCCCTCGACATCAACCTCGTCGCTTTTCTCATCGTCAGCCCCACCTTTGGCGGGCAATACGCTGTCGCCCTCATCCTTTGCGGCTTTGTGGCATCGGTGGCCCAAAGCGCCTACCGCGTGCTGCACCGACGTATTGTGCAAGACCTCGCCCAGCTCGACGACACCGTCACCTCAGACGAAGCGGTTGAGCCTCCTGCCGTCGAAACCGTCTTCGGACGCATCGTTCGCTTCACGGTCCTCGACGTCTTGGTGCTCACCGTCGCCGGCGGCTTTTTGTTGGCGTTGTTGCCCGTGGTGCCGTGGCTGTTTCCCAAATACGCGGGCGCTCTCCCGTTGGTGCCGCTCTTGTTGCTGGGGGCAGGCCTCACCCGCGCCCGCACCTATGCCGAGGTCCCGCTGAAAGCCAGGCAGCGGTTCTTTGCACTGCACGCGTCGTTTCTCTTTCAGCTGGCGGTGACCGCCGTGTTCTTCGTGGTCTTGGCCGCCGACGGTCCCAGCCCATGGCTCGCCGCTTGCCAAGCCGTTGGGGCAGCGCCTGCGACGTTGGGGTTGTGGCTCATCGTCCGACGCGACCTACGTGGCAACATCGCCAGCCTTCTGCGCCTTGCCGTGGTGCTCAGCATGAGCACATTGTGGCTGTGCACCGTCGACGTCAGCGCCGTGGTCGTCGAGCGCAGCGGCAGCTTGCTCGACGTCACCGTGCACCTTGGTGCCTATGCCGCACAACTCGCGCACATCGCCTTGGGCGGCCTCCTGGTGGTGCTGTCGGTGGCTTTGTTGTTCCCAGGCTCCATCCGCGAGTCTGTGGGCCTCGTCGTCCCAGGCCGTCTGCTCGCCCGCATTCCAGGGTTTCGCTAGCAAGCACACGCATGCAAAGAGGGTTTTGCTCGACCCGATGAACAGGCATGCTCTGCCGTGTCACTCATGTGTGACGTTCTGTGTCGCCGCTGGTTGCCCCTGCCCTTTTGACGCCGCGACGACGGCTCTCCTGTTGCTGAGTCCTCATGCCGCTTCGCACGTTCTTGTCCACCCAACGCGCCCAGCTGGCGAACACCAGGCCTGTGTTGCTCGCCCGGACGGTGCGCACCTTGAAGCCGACGCAGATCGCCGCCCGACTCGCTCTCGGTGTCAGGTCGCTGCGACCAGAACAAGGCCTGCAACCATGTTCGATGCCCCAGCGTCCCTTGTCGGCAAAATGGGGCCTCTCTTCCGGGCTTGCCCCGACGCTGCTTTCAGCGACAGACGCATGCTTCCTCGGTGAACGTGGGCCCTGCGCCACACCTCGCGACTGGAACGCGGCGGGCAAAAGCAAGTTGTGGCTGTACAACCTTCACTACTTCGACGATCTGAACGCAGTCGGTGACAACGACGACACCCGACACGACTGGCACGTGGAGCTTCTCGGCCGGTGGATGCGCGAAAATCCCATCGGCAGCGGCAACGGGTGGGAGCCGTACCCCACGTCTCGTCGCATTGCGAACTGGACCAAATGGTGCTGGCGGCGCTCCGATGAGTCCGACGTTGAAGGCATCAGCGAAAGCCTTGCGACGCAGGCCGTACACCTCAGCCGCAACGTCGAACACCACATCCTGGGAAACCACATTCTGGCCAATGCCAAGGCCCTTGTTTTTGCCGGGGTGTTCTTCCGTGGTCCGCAAGCGGATGCCTTGCGTGAGCACGGGCTTCGGCTTCTTGCCCGAGAGCTTGGTGAGCAAATCCTCGACGACGGCGGCCACTTTGAACTGAGCCCCATGTACCATTGCATCGTTCTGCAGGACGTCTTGGACCTCATCCACCTCGCCCAAATCAGCGCCCTTCCCGACGTCGAAGCCGCAGCGAAGGATTGGTCGCTGGCAGCGCAGCGCATGCTCGCGTGGCTCGATGTCACCACCCATCCCGACGGAGGCATCGCCTTCTTGAACGATGCCTGCTTCGGTGTTGCCCCAACCCCAGACACACTGCGGTCAAATGCGGCGTCACTTGGCCTGGAGCCTTCGCCTGCTCCGCAACATCGCCGAGAATCAACCGGCCCTCTCCACCTGCAGCACAATGCGCATTCTGGATACGTGCAACTGGCGAACGAATCCTTCACGGTCATCGCCGACGTCGCCGCCGTCGGCCCCACGTACCTGCCAGGCCACGGGCACGCCGACACGCTCAGTTTCGAACTGTCTGCGTTCGGGCAGCGCGTCGTGGTGAACTCCGGCATCGACCGCTACGGAGTCAGCGAAGAACGATTGCGACAAAGAGGGACTGCAGCCAAATCTACGGTGCAAATCAACGACGCCAACAGCTCCGAAGTGTGGTCCGGCTTTCGCGTCGCCCGTCGGGCCAAGCCCTTCGACGTGAACCTGCGACTGTTCCCTGACGCACTTCATCTCGGAGCGGCTCATGATGGGTACATGCGCAACGGCTGGAACGTCGTGCACCGTCGGCGGTGGCGGCTCACCTCCGACAGCCTCGTCGTCACCGACGTCGTCGACGGTCGGGCCATGAACGCCGTCTGCCGCATTCACCTCCACCCGAATGTCGACGTTGTGTTCACGGATGCAGACACCGTCGTGTGTGCGGTTCATGAGGCAGGGGGAGGCCGAAGACACCTGCGCTTTGCCTTTTGGGGTCACGTCCGCGTTGACGTCGCCGACACCACCCATCATCCGCGAATGGGATGCAGCGTCAAAAGTCACTCCATCGTCGTCATCATGCCCACAGGTTCTGTGCGGCAAACACTGCGCTGCACCGTGCAGCCAGCCCCCTCTGACGTTGGGCCTTGGGCGGCCGCCTCCGAAGAGAAATGCGCATGAAACGGATTCTTCTTCTCAGCTTCTACCATCCACCCGATTTGTGCGCGGGTTCCTTCCGATGTGGCGCGCTGCTCGATGCCATGAGAGAGAAGCTGCCCGACGACGTCTTCGTCGACGTGCTGACCACCCTCCCCAACCGATACAGCGGGTTCACGCCTGATGCGCCCGCCGACGAGCAGAAGGAGCGCATTCGGGTGCGTCGGTTTGCCATCCCGTCCCACAAAAGCGGGATGGCTGCACAGGCCAACAGTTTCCGGGTGTACGCGCAGCAGGTCGCAAAGGCGGTCGTCGGCCATCGGTACGATCTCGTGGTCGGTACATCGTCGCGATTGATGACCGCATCGCTGGCAGCGGCGTTGGCCGCCGCGTCACGATGCCCGCTCTACCTCGACATTCGCGACATCTTTGCCGACACCATTGGCGACGTCCTCGACGGGGTGCGAGGCCAAGCCGCCAAGGTGGTCTTCGAGCAGCTCGAACGAGCAACCATGCACAGCGCTTCCGTCGTCAACTTGGTGTCGGAGGGGTTTGCGCCGTATTTTCGGGAGCGGTACCCCACCCTGCCGCTGACGTTCCACACCAATGGCATCGACCCTCTTTTTCGGGTCGACGTCGACGAGCAGCGAACACCCAACACCCCACCTCTCATCACCTACGCAGGCAACATCGGTGAAGGCCAAGGGCTGCATCACATCGTCCCGCCACTCGCACGACGTCTTGCTGGCCGTGCCCGCTTTCGCATCATTGGTGCTGGGGGACGCCTCGACGCTTTGCGGCAGGCGTGCAGCGACGCCGACAATGTCGAGCTCCTTGCCCCAGTCGACCGCGAAACCCTGGTGCAGCTGTACCAACAAAGCGACGTTCTGTTGATGCACCTCAATGACCACGAAGCCTTCCACAAGGTTCTGCCGTCCAAGGTTTTTGAATATGGCGCGTTGGGCAAGCCCATCCTTGCCGGGGTCGGTGGTTTTGCAGCGCGCTTTGTGCGCGACGAACTCGACAATGCCGCAGTGTTTGCCCCAAACGATCCAGTTGCTGGTGCTGCTGCTTTTGACGCCCTTCATCTCAGAGAGCGACGTCGTGACGCGTTTGTTGACAAGCACACGCGCGAATCCATCATGGGTCGAATGGCAGACGACATTTTCAACGTGCTTCACGGAGAATTCCCATGAACATCCTCGTCACTGGGGCCACGGGGTTTGTCGGCCACCACATCGTTCGCCACCTCGCCAAGCAAATGGCAGCCGACGCGTCCGACGGAGAGGTCGTCGCCGTCACCCGACGAACGCCCGAGCCAAACCTTGCCATCAAGGGCGTGCGGTGGATCCGCATCTCAGACCTAGGCCCTGATACGGATTGGCGCTCGGCTCTCGACGGAGTCGATGCCATTGTGCACTGCGCTGGCGTCGCCCAAGTGTCTGCACACCCGACAGAGGACGAGTTGCAGGTTCTGCACAGCGTCAACGTTGCGGGCACCCGCCAGCTCGCAACTGCAGCTGTTGAGCACGGAGTGGAACGCCTTGTCTTCTTGAGCTCTCTCAAGGTGCACGGTGAGACGACGACTGGCCGCGCCCCCTTTTCGACAGACGACGTCCCTGCGCCGCAAGACGCCTATGGGCGCTCGAAACTTGCGGCGGAGGCCAGTCTGATGGAGGTCGCAGATCGCGGCGACCTCAGCGTCGTCGTCCTGCGTCCTCCCCTGGTGTACGGCGAGGGCGTCCAAGGCAATTTTCGCGCGCTTCTGCGTGCAGTTCAGCTTGGCGTTCCGCTGCCATTCGGACGTGTGCGCAACAACCGCCGCAGCCTGATTTACGTCGGCAACTTGGTCGGCGCCATCTGGGCTGCACTGACAATGCCGCGCCCATCCGAGGCCCCCATTCGCTGCACCACCACCGTGAGCGACGCAGACGACTTGTCGACGGCAGCGCTGCTCGAAGCGCTGGCACAGGCATCGCACCAACTTCCGCTGCTGGTGCCCGTCCCACAGCGCGCCATGCGGTGGGCGGCGCAGGCACTCGACCGAACCGCTGTTGCCGACAGGCTCTTGGGCTCCCTGCAGGTGAACCCAAACGACATGCAGCGACTTCTCGGCTTTCAGCCGATCTTCTCGGCGTCTGAAGGAATCTGGCGTACGGTGCGATGTGGTTTGACAACCAGGTGAGGAGGCAACAGTGAACTCATGGGTCATCCGGCTTCTCGATGTGGGGTTCGCCACACTGGGTTTGGTGTTTCTATCGCCATTGATGGCCTTGGTGTTTGTGCTGGGACTTTTTGACACCGGCTCGCCCCTGTTTGTCCAAGAGCGCGTGGGGCGGTTTCGACGACCATTCAAGTTGGTGAAATTTCGAACCATGTCGGTCGGAACACCCAACGTCGGCAGTCATGAAGCCAGTGCCAGTGCCATCACCCCGTTCGGAAAACTCCTGCGAAAGACGAAACTCGACGAGCTTCCTCAACTCTGGAATGTCCTCAAAGGCGAGATGAGCTTGGTGGGTCCGCGGCCCTGCCTTCCGACGCAGGTCGAGCTCATCGAAGAACGCGAACTGCGCGACGTACTCGACGTGCGCCCCGGCATCACAGGATATGCGCAGGTCAACGACGTCGACATGTCTGTGCCTCTGCGGCTGGCCAAAATGGATGCGGAGATGCTTCGCAGCTTTCGTTTTCGAACCTATTTTGAACTCATCGCGCAGACCCTTCTGGGTTCAGGACAAGGTGACCGCATTCCGGCCAACGACCCCGCATAGGCCAGGATCCCCGCGGGGTCGATTGAACACCAAACACCCACAAAGACACGGTAAGAAGACCGGCACGTGTGGGAGGCGCACATGAGCGCGTATCAGCTCGACGGCGACGAGGCCGTCACCCAATCCATCGACGAGGTCTTGGCCAAACGCCCAGGCATGCCCACGGTGCGACGTCGGGCCATCCAGGTCGCCTGGGTCGGTCTCGACGTGGCCTGCATGTTGGTCTCGGTGGCCTTGGCGTCGTTTCTCGTCGGGCGCTTCCCCTCTGGCGCGGCGTGGGCGCTGTTGGGCGGGATGATCCTCGTCCGCCTCGTCACCTTCATTCGCATCGGCATGTACCGCGCCGTGTTGCGCTACTCGGGCGTTCACACCCAAAGCCTTGCCGGCTTCGGCATCGGGCTCGGCACCGTCGTGGCCTTCGCCACCGCCGGCTTCTTTTACCTCGGCGCCCAAGCTGGCCTCGGCCGCGCCTTTTGGGTGCTTGAGTTGCTGTTGGCCTTCGTCTTCACCGGAGGCTCGCGCATCGCCGCCCGGGTGCTCCTCGAACGCCAAGGCGCCCGCGTCTCCGGCCAGCGTCGCAAAGTGCTCATCTACGGCGCCGGCTCGCTCGGCGACCTCGTGCTGCGCGACCTCAAGCGCATGCCCGGCTACCGCACTGTGGGGTTCATCGACGACGACCCCCAACAAAATGGCAACGTCATCCACGGCGTGAAGGTCTTCGGCCCCGTCGACGACTTTGAAGCCGTCACCACGCAACATGGCATCGACATCGTCGTCGTCGCCATGGCCGAGCCGCCCCCCGAAAAAACCCGCAAGCTCTTTCAGGCGGCCATGTCGCGCGGCATCCACGTGTTGTTGGCCAAGGGCGTCAGCTCGATTCTCGAAAACGGCATGCAGTTGGGGTTGCGCGACCTCGCCATGGAAGACCTGCTGCAACGCCCCAGCCGACACCTCGACCCTGCGCCCGTGCACGCCCTGTTTCGCGAGCAACGCGCGCTGGTCACCGGCGCCGGCGGCTCCATCGGCTCTGAGCTGTGTCGGCAAATCGCGTCCATCGGCGTCGCCCAACTCGACATCGTCGACCACAGCGAGCACTCGCTCTACCAAATCCACATGGAGCTCAGCGAGACGCACCCCAACCTCAAGATCGTGCCCCACCTCGTCAACCTCACCGATCGGGCCGCCATCTTCGCCGCAGTCGCCGAGGCGTCCCCCGCCATCGTGCTGCACGCCGCCGCTTACAAACATGTGCCGCTCGTCGAGGCCAACCCCTTTCAGGGCGTGGCCAACAACGTTCTTGGGCTGCAAAACCTCCTCGACGCCTGCGAAGCCCGCAGCGTCGCGCAGCTGTTGCTCATCAGCACCGACAAAGCCGTGCGCCCCACCAACGTCATGGGCGCCTCCAAACGGGCCTGTGAACTGTTGCTGCAAAGCCGCCGCGGCAACGGCATGACCCTGTGCGCCGTGCGCTTTGGCAACGTCTTGGGCTCCTCGGGCAGCGTCGTCCCGCGGTTCTTGAAGCAAATCAACGCCGGCGGCCCCGTCACCGTCACCGACGCGCGCATGACGCGCTACTTCATGCTCATCCCTGAGGCCGTTGCCTTGGTGCTGCAAGCGGCGGCGCGGTCGACGCCCGAAGACCCCGAAGTCTTCATCCTCGACATGGGCGAGCCTGTGAAAATCGCCGACCTCGCCCGCCAGCTCATCTTCATGCATGGCAAGACCCCCGATGTCGACGTGCAAATCGAGTTCACCGGCTTGCGCCCCGGCGAAAAACTCTTCGAAGAGCTGCTGGTGCAAGACGGCGTGGAGCGCACCGACGTCAAAGACATCACCATCGCTCCCGTCGAGCACGTCGACCGCCCCACCCTCAACCAACAGCTCACGGTGTTGGCCCAAGCTTGTGTGCAATCCGACGGCGAAACCCTGCTGCAGTGCCTCGGGCAAATGGTGCCCGAGTGGAAACCGAGCAACGACTTTCGGCGTCGCTTCACCCGGCGCACGGTGTCCGAGACCCTTCCGAGCCCCCTGGCCGTCCCCACGCGTGACGCTGTTGCGCCTGCTGCCGTCAACGACCACGACGTCGTCGGCAACGCCTAAGCCATTCGGGTCGGTGCAGCGTGTCGACGCACTCCCCTCTGTTGGGCGACACCGCCCGTCTCTACGCCGCCCTTGGCGAGGGTGCGCGTCGCGTTTGGCAGGGCGATCCGGTGCGTCCGTCGACGACGACAAGCGCAGTGCCGCTGACCACGCCTCCGAAGCTCACCGCCTTGGCCGCCTTCGGTGAACACTGCCTGACGGCATCGTTGGCAGACGCCGCGTGGCGCCATTCGATGCACATGGAAAGCGACCGACAGTGGGTGCAACGGCTCCTCGACGACGCTGGCGTTGCTGTGGCCTTCACCAAAGGAGCACTCGCCGACCCGCTGTTCTGGCGCAACAGTGGACTTCGCGGCGGCACCGACCTCGACGTCGTGGTGCGCCGTGTCGACTTTGAAGCTGTACACCACATTCTCTGCAGCCACGGCTGGGGCCTGCGTCGTGGTCATCAACTGCCAACGCCGCAAGTCACGAAATCTGAATGGCAATACCAGTGGCAAAGCGCCGATGCGGCTCACTTTGACGTCGACGTGCACATCGAATTCGGGGCGACGCCGCCCTACGCCCCCTTCGGTGAGGCAGCGCTCTGTCGACGACGACGCAACGACATCGGCGACGTGTGGGGCCTGCGCCCAGAAGACTGGCTGGCCTCCCTCGCCATCAACACCGCCAGCCAGAAGTTCAACGGGTGCCTCACGGCGGCGCTCGACGTCTACGCGCTGTGCCACCACCACCCCGAAGCTGTCGACGAGGGCGTGCAGTTGGCCAAGCAGGTCGGCGCTGAGTGGGGACTGTGGGGCCTGTACCGCTTGGTGACGTCGGGGTTTGGCGGACGATGGCCCACATCCGTGCCACAGGTGTCGTTGTCGACGTCGCAGCGTCGCATCATCGACGAGGTGGTCGGCTTGCGCGACGGCGTCGACCGTTTGTCGTCGGGGTGGCGGCGGGCGCTGCTCGTTGACGCGCCGTTGTTGGGCCCGGTGGCGGTGGCCAGGCGACTGCAGAGCAAGCTGCGTCAGCATTGGCCCGGCCGCCCACGTCGGTGACCACGTTCATGGCCGTCAGCGTCGGCAGATCACCTTCTCCCATGAGCACATTCTCTGCCGTCGGTCACTCACCCGCACATCCTCCCCCGCCCCTCTTGCTCAACTGTGCCCTCGCCGCGGCGAAAGCGTCTTCGACACCGAAAAACACGCCCGAGCGTGTTGCCCGCGGCGGCATATTGCGAAAGACGACTCCTGCATCTCGGAAGCCGCGAACCCGCCTCCATCGCCACCGACGCTGAGGGCTCCCACGTCGACGCCACGTCCCTGACTTCAGATTTCCTGCCCCGGATGACCTCATGAGCATCACCGACCACAAGTCCGCCCTCCTCGCCAAGATCGAAGACAAAAGCGTCAAAGTCGGCATCATCGGACTCGGCTATGTGGGCCTGCCGTTGAGCCTGACCTTCGTCGACAAAGGCATCACTGCGTTGGGCTTTGACGTCGACCAAAAGAAGATCGACCTCATCGAAAAGGGCGAGAACTACATCAAGCACCTCTCTGAAGACGGGGTGAAAAACGCCATCGAGAAAAAGCTGTTTGAGGCCACCACCGACTTCAGCCGTCTCAAAGACGTCGATGCCATCATCATTTGTGTGCCCACGCCGCTGAACAAGCAACGCGACCCCGACCTGTCGTACGTCGAGAGCACCGCCCGCGCCATCGGCGAGCACCTGCAACCTGGCCAGCTGGTGGTGCTGGAGTCGACGACGTTCCCCGGCACCACCGACGAGAACGTCGCCACCATCCTCGAAGCCAAGAGCGGCCTCAAAACCGGCGAAGACTACTTCTTGGCCTTCAGCCCTGAACGCGAAGACCCGGGCAACAAGAAGTACGACACCCACACCATCCCCAAAGTGGTGGGCGGCACGTGCACCCACTCCGGCGACGTCGCCGATGCGCTGTACCAGCAAGCCGTCAAAGCCACCGTCAAGGTGTCGTCGTCGCGGGTGGCCGAGGCCACCAAGCTCACCGAGAACATCTTCCGCGCCGTGAACATCGCCCTCGTGAACGAGCTCAAAGTCGTCTACGACAAGATGGACATCGACGTGTGGGAAGTGCTCGACGCCGCCGCCACCAAACCCTTCGGCTTCATGCGCTTCAACCCCGGGCCCGGCTGGGGCGGCCATTGCATTCCCCTCGACCCCTTCTACCTGTCGTGGAAGGCGCGCGAATACGGCATCCCCCCCAAGTTCATCGAGCTCGCTGGCGAAGTGAACGTCGACATGCCCATCTTTGTCGTCGACAAACTGCAAGATGCGCTCAACGACCGCAGCAAAGCCATGAAGGGCGCCAAGGTCATGCTCCTCGGCATCGCCTACAAAAAAGACATCGACGACCCGCGGGAGTCGCCCGCCTTTGAACTGCTGGAGAAGCTGCTCGAGAAGGGCGTCGACGTCAGCTACCACGACCCGCACATTCCGGTGGCGCCCAAGATGCGCACCTGGCCTGACCTGCCTCCCATGGAGTCGCAGCCCCTCACCGAAGAGACGCTGGCCGCGCAAGACGCCATCCTCGTCGTCACCGACCACACCGCCATCGACTGGGACTTCGTCGAGCAGAAGTCGCCCCTCATCGTCGACACCCGCGGCGTGTACCGCGGCCCCCGCGACAACGTCGTCAAAGCCTGAGTGCACGACGACCACACGCAACAACGCCGGCAACCCTGCCGGCGTTTTGCGTTGTGGGCCCCGCCACAACGGCTACATTGTCGACGGGAGGAGCCGTGCCCGAACCTGCGTCACAACAGAGCCGAGCAGCCCCACGTCGGCTGCTGTTGTTCGCCTTTGTCGACGAGCTCGGGCCGTTTTTGGCCATCTACACGTTGTTGTTCGCCGACCACGGCATCACCACCGCGCAAACGTCGTGGGTGTTTGCGCTGTGGGCCTTGCTCGGCGTCGTCTTCGAAGTGCCAAGCGGTGCACTGTCGGATCGCGTTGACCGCCGTCGGCTGTTGGCCGGCGCCATCTTGTTGCGCGCCCTCGGCATCTCGGTGTGGCTGGTGTGGCCGACGTTTGCGGGCGTCGTCGTCGGAGCGGCGCTTTGGGCCGTGCACACCGCCACCGCCAGCGGCACCTATGAGGCCTTGGTGTACGAGCAGTTGCTGTCGACGGGCGAGGTCGACCGCTATCCGGTGTTGATGGCGCGGCTGGGCCAGGCCAACCACTTGGGCACGGCGCTGGGGGCGTTGATGGCCACCGGCATGGTCAGCGGCTTGTCGTGGACGTTGCCGACATTGGGGTGGAGCACCGTCGTCCTTCACCTCCCCGCGTTGTGGGCGGTGTTGTCGTTGCCAGCGTCGGGCGACGTCGAGGTCGACGACGGTGTCGACGGTGACGGCGGTGAAGATGGTGACGATGAGGAGCTGAACGGCTGGGGCGGCTGGTGGCGCACCTTGCGGGCCGGCGTTGGTGCCGTGCGCGGCCGGCCTGGGTTGCGACGCTGGGTGCTGCTGTGCGCCGTGCTCGAAGGCATCTTCGTTGTCGATGAGTATGTCCCCCTGTTGGCCCGGCAGCGCGGCGTCGACGACGGGCTTGTCCCTCTGTTTGTGATGTGCGTGTGGGGCGGCTTGCTCATCGGTGGCGAGCTGGCGGCGCGACGTCCGCAGCTGTCGGCGGTGGCGTTGGCGGCGCTCATGGCGTTGGCGTTGGCGACGATGGGGGCCGGCCTCAGCGTCGAGCACAGCTGGGCGTTGGTGCTGTTGGGCGTCGCCTATGGCGCCATGAACACCACCTGGATTCTCAGCGAGGCCCGGCTGCAGGCGGCAGCGCCGTCGACGGCGCGGGCCACCACGCGCAGCGTGGTCTCGCTGTTCAGCGCGTTGCTCAGCATGGTGTTGTTTGTCGTCGTGCAGCAGCTGAACATCGACGACGACCCCACGCCCGGACTGTTGTTCGTGGTGGTGGGGTTGGCCATGGTCGGCTTGGGCGTCTTGCGCACGTCGACACCGCAAGGCGACGTGGACGCCATCGACGCCGACCCAGACGACGCCTGACTTTTTCGCCGCAAACAGCAAGTGCCTCTTGCGCTCGGCAAACGCGCTGTGGGTGCAGGTTTGCCGTGACCGACAAAATTCATTGACGCATCGCGTCAACACTGAGAGGGATAACAGCGCCCGGGGGGAACCGGAGCCCGACCCCATGCCCCACACCCAGCCCCAAGCCGAAGACGCCGCCCAGTCGTCTGCACCCCAAGTGCCGACGCGCAATCGCTTTGTTCGCCTGGTCATTCGACGGCCGCGCAACCTCAAGAACGACGTGCTCAGCGGCATCACCGTGGCCTTGGCGTTGGTGCCCGAAGCCATCGCCTTCGCCTTTGTGGCGGGCGTGCACCCCAAAGTGGGCTTGTACGCCGCCTTCATGATGGGGCTCATCACCGCCGTCTTCGGCGGGCGCCCCGGCATGATCTCCGGCGCCACCGGTGCCGTCGCCGTCATCTTCGCCCCCCTCGTCGCCCGCGTGATGCAAGACGGCAAGTCTGCCGGGCTGGCCTTCGACGCCGCCATGGGCAACGCCCTCGGCGCCCTCTTCGCCGCCGTCATCTTGATGGGCGTCATCCAAGTCGCCTGCGGCTTGTTGAAGTTCGGCAAGTTCATTCGGCTGGTGCCGCACCCGGTGATGTTGGGCTTCGTCAACGGGCTGGCCATCATCATCTTCAAGGCGCAGTTCTCTCAGTTCACCGCCGGCGGCCAGATTCTGCCGACGCCAGAGCTGCTGACAATGATCGGCCTCATCGTCGTCACCATGGCCATCTGCGTGCTCCTGCCGCGGCTCACCAAAGCCGTGCCCGCCACCTTGGTGGCCATCGTCGTCGTCAGTGCCATCGCCGCCTTCATGAACCAGCAGACGCCCGGCTCTGTGCGCACCGTGCTCGACTTCGTGCGCGACCAAGACAGCAGCATCACCACCATCGCCGCCGGCCTGCCCTCGTTTGCCGTGCCCCAGGTGAGCTTCACCTGGGCCACCTTCAAGATGGTGCTGCCCTTCGCCGCCCTCGCCGCCGCCGTCGGCCTCATTGAGAGCTTGATGACCCTCAGCCTCGTCGACGAACTCACCGAAACCCGCGGCCGTGGCAACCAAGAATGCATCGGCCAAGGCGTCGCCAACATCCTCAACGGCTTCTTCGGCGGCATGGGCGGATGCGCCATGATCGGCCAGAGCATGATCAACATCCGCGGCGGTGGCCGCGGCCGCACCTCGGGCATCACCGCCGCTCTGTGTTTGCTGGGCTTCGTGGTGTTCGGCGCCAGCGCCATCGAGGTCATCCCCCTCGCCGCCCTCGTCGGTGTGATGTTCATGGTGGTCATCGGCACCTTCGAGTGGTCGTCGCTGCGTCTCGCCGGCCGCATCCCCAAGTCGGACGTGCTGGTCATCGTCCTCGTCAGCGCCACCACCGTGGTCTTCGACCTCGCCATCGCGGTGTTTGTCGGCATCATCGTCTCGGCGCTGGTGTTCGCGTGGGAGCACGGCAAGACCATGCACGCGCACAAGAACCTCGACGACGGACGCACCGTCTACGCCCTCGACGGCCCCCTGTTCTTTGGTTCGGCGGCGTCGTTCAAAGAACTCTTCGACGTCAAAGGCGACGAGGAGCACGTCGTCATCGACTTCGAGAACGCCCGGGTGTGGGACCACTCCGGCCTTGAAGCCATCCAAAACGTCGCCGAGCGCTACCGCCAAGCCGACAAAAAGCTGCACCTGCTGCACCTCAGCGAAGACTGCAAAACGCTGCTGGGCAACGCGGGCAACATCGTCGAAGTGTCGGTTTTGGAAACCGCCCACTGGCGCGTTGCCGACGACGCCTTGGCGTAGCCCGCCACCAGACAAAAAGCTGATTGTGGGTTTTCCTGGCGTTTGTACACTCCTGCCATGGGCGCTTTTGCCCGTGTGTCAGGGGGCCCGCCCATGGTGCAGCCGCAGCACTGTTCTCGACGTTCGCAATCGACGAATGCCCGACGTTTCACCTCATGGATGACCGCGTTGTTGGCGTTTGTCGTCGGGCTGAGCGCCGGCTGTGACGACGGCGACCTACGTGAGGTCCCTGCCGAAATCCAAGCCGACCCCGAAGAGGTCAACCTCACCGCCGCCGTGACACAAGCCACCGAGGTGATCATCGAGCTGTCGAACCCAGGCAACACCACCGCCGACATCCGGGAGATCTACCTCGACGGCCCCGACTGCGTGGTGTTCGACATCGTCAGCATCCTGCCTGAACGCGTCCGCGGCCGAGACTCGGAGACCGTCCGCGTTGTGACCCGGCCGATGGTTGAAAACACCTTCACCTGCACGTTGGTGGTGCGCCCGGCCGAGGGGGTGCACGTCGGCCTCGACGAAAACGACCAAGAACGCGAACTGCTCGAGGTTCCCATCGAGGTCACCGCCACCAACCAGGGCCTCCCTGACATCAGCGTCGACCCCCTGCTCCTCGAGTTCGGCCGCGTGGGGCAAAACGACGTGGTGCGCGACACCATCACCATCACCAACACCGGCAGCCGTGACCTGCTCCTCGACGAGACGGTCTTCGTTCCCAACGTCGAGGGCGACGACAGCATCCGCCTGACGTCGGCCGTGGCTCCAGGGTTCGCCATCGAAGCCGGCCGCTCCATCTCGGTCGACTTGTTGTTCGCCCCCACCGACACCGACGAACACCGCGGGCTGTTGCGCATCGTCTCCAACGACCCCGACGAGACCGTCGTCGAGGTGCCCGTCATCGGACGCGGCCACCAATGCCCCGTCGCCGTCGCTGAACTGCTCGAAGACCCCGAGACCATCGAACCGCTCGACACCCTGCGCCTCGATGGCTACGGCAGCTACACCGAAGTGCCCGATGCCGCCGTCGACACCTACGAGTGGGTGCTTGAACAACGTCCGGTGGGCTCGACCGCCGTGCTCACCAACCCGGCCGCGTCGCGCACCGAAATCAACGCCGACATCGCGGGCGACTATCAGGTGCGGCTCACGGTCACCGACGACACCGGCATCCGCTCGTGCAACGACGCCATCGTGCGGTTCACCGCCAGCCCATCTGCCGAACTGCACATCCAGCTGGTGTGGGACCACCCCGACGCCGACCTCGACCTGCACTTGGTGCGCGACGACGGTGAGCCCTTCAACCACGAGTTCGACACGTACTTCAGCAACCGTTTCCCCGAGTGGTACCCCGACGAAGACAACAACCCCAGCCTCGACGCCGACGACGCCCGAGGCTACGGGCCCGAGAACATCAACTTGAAGACGCCGTTGCCGGGCTCGCGCTGGAAGGTGCTCTCGCACTATTGGAGCAAACAGACCGACGGCGACCCCTACACCGTGGCCAGCATGCGCATCTACGCCAAAGGCCAGCTGGTCGCCGATCTGCAAGAGAGCTTTGACGACGACCAAGTGCTGTGGGAAGCCGTCGAAATCGTCTGGCCCGAAGAAGAGGATGCGCTGCCACAGGTGAACCAGCTGAACCAGAGCATCCCCTACCCTCGCCCCTTCTGACGTCGTCGGCTCGTTCGCCAGCTGATTGGTTGTTGCTCGACCTCGCGCTTTGCGCCGCATGAGGCCTGCCTTGTTCTCCTTCGTTTCTCTTCGTTCGACGTCGTGGTTTGCCCTCGCGCTCGTCTTTGTGGCCATGTCAGGCTGCGCCGGATGCACCGGCTGCGTCGACAAACCACTGCCCACGCCGCCTCAAGAGTGCGACCCCGACGAGCAAACCGGCTGCCTCACCGACGAGTTCTGCACCACCCAGGGCGTCTGCCAAAAATACCCGCAGTGCGAAGACGACAGCGACTGTCCGTCGCCCGCCTACCACTGTGTGCGCCCCGCCCAGGTCTGTGAACTGCGCGAAGGCTTCGGCATCGAGTGTGGCCCCGAAGTCTTTTGCGACCCTGGCCAGTTTTGCTCCCTCGGCTTGTGCCGCGACATCGACAGCGCCCGCCAGTGCGCCCGCCGCTCCGACTGCCCCCAAGGCCAGACCTGTGACCGCAATGTCTTCTTGTGCATCCCCGAGGGCCCCTGCACGTTGAGCGACACCTTCCCCGAACTGCAGTGCGGGCCCCAAGAGCAATGCGACACCCTCAGCGAGCGCTGCTACTTGGAGTGCCAGGGCGAATGCTCCGTCGACACCGAAGAACAAGATTGTGGCGTCGGCAGCCGCTGCAACGGCGCCTGCCAATGTGTGCAGTGCTTGTCGAACGACGACTGCGGCCCCGGCCTTGAGTGCAACGTGCGCGCCGGCCGCTGTGAGAGCGAAGACCTCTGCTACAGCGACGACGATTGCGAGCTGCCGCTCATCTGCGACCCGTCGACGGCGTTGTGCCAAATCCCGCCGCCGCCTTGTGAAGACGACCTCGACTGCAACATCGCCGAAATCTGCAACCGCGGCACCGGCCAGTGCGAACTCCCCGGTGGCGCCTGCATCGACGACCGCCTCGAAAACGCCGACACCCCCGCCACGGCCGAAGTCTTGGTGCCCGAAGGCGAAGAGATCCTCCTCGTCGACGACCTGCAGCTGTGCCCCGACGACGACGACGTCTACGCCGTGAACCTCACCCCCGGCGACAACTTGTGGGTGCGCATCAAAGACACCACCCCGCAAGCGCGGGCCACGTTGTGGATGCTCGACCCCGACGGCGAAACCAGCTTGCGCTTCGCCGAAGCGCCGCCTTACGGCAACGGCGTGGTCGAATACGTCGCCGAAGTCGAAGAGACCATCTACCTGCGGGTCAACAGCCTTGTGGGCCCGACGCCCTATGAGCTCGAAGTCTCGGTGAACCCCGGCGTGCCCTGCACCGCCGACTTCTTCGAAGGCGAAACCGGCAACAACGAAGTCGCCACCGCGACGCCGAGCGCAGGGGTGCCCACCGACGTCACGCTCATCGCCGCCCTGTGCGCCAACGACGTCGACCACTACACCGTCGACCTCGCAGCGGGCGAAGCACTCAAAGCGACGCTGGAGTTTGACGAAACCCGCGCCGACCTCGACCTTGCCCTGTTCGACGGTGCCACCGGTGCCCTCATCACCACCGAAAGCGGCGTGGCCCAACCCGAAGTGCTCACCTACCGCGCCCGTGTCGCGTCGTCGGTGGTGGTGCGCGTCAAAGGCTTTGGCAACGACAACGGCAGCTACGGGCTGACCCTTGCCAAGCTGCCGCCCTTCAGCTGTGGCCCCGATGCCGCAGAACCCAACGACGACGTCGCCACAGCCAATGTGTTGCCACTCGGCGGCAGCCTCTCTGAAGAGCGTACGTTGTGTGCTGGCGACGTCGACGTCATCGCCGTGCCCCTCGAAGATTTCGAACGGCTGGTGGTGCGCACCTCATTCTCTGACGCTGAGCTCGACGTCGACCTCAGCGTGCGCGACGCGGCCGGAAATGTGTTGGCGCAGGCCCCGTTGAGCGAAAACACGCGCTCCCTGGTGTACGACGCGTTGCCCTTGCTGGCCGACGGTGGCGTCCCGGGTGGCGGCCAGCCTGAGCCTGACCCGGTGCCCCCCGTCGTCGACGCTGGCGTCGACGCTGGCGCTGCAGACGCCGGTGCCGCGGATGCCGGCGCTGTCGATGCAGGAGCCCCGGATGCCGGAGCACCAGACGCAGGCGCCTCAGATGCCGGTGTGTCCGACGGTGGTGCAGCAGACGCTGGTGTCATCGACAGCGGGGTGACGCCGTCGCCTGCGCCGACGCCCGGCTCTGGCCATCAGGTGGTCTACGTGCACGTCGCCTCGAAGTTCAACACGCAGGGCGCTTACCACCTCGACATTCAGCGGGAGAACCAGAGCGCTTGCCTGCCCGATGGTGCCGAACCCAACAACTTCGCCGACGCCACAGCCCCCTTGGCACCTGCCGACACGGCGTCGTTCACGTTGTGCGGCTTTGACCAAGACTACTTCCGTGTCGACGGGCTCAGCGGCAAGAAGCTGCGCGCCACGGCGTCGTTTTTGCACTCGCAGGGCGACATCGACGTGCAGATTCTCAACTTCGACGGCCGCGACATCCTCGGTGTCGCCGACGGCATCGCCGATGTTGAAGTCGCCGAAGCGATCCTGCCCCTCGACGACACGTATTACGTGCGGGTGTTCACCCTCACCGAAGACGTCGACGCCCGCTACGAGCTCACCGTCGAGCTCACCGACCCGGACGAGTAGGCGCCGATGCCTGCGGCTGCTTCTGACGTGGATGCGCTGGTGGCCTTTGTCGTCGCCTACGTCGACGCCCATGCCGACGCCGACAACGCTGCGCAGATGGACGCCTACATGAAGCTCGAAGCCCGCGGCGACGCCGTGCGCTTCAAAGGCATGCATGCGCCGTTGCGCAAAGCCCTGCACAAAGAGCTGAAGACGCAGTTCAAGCCGACGTCGGCGGCCGACCGCCAGCGCCAAGTCGAAGCGCTGTGGGCCCTGCCGTTTCGAGAGGCCCGTCTGCTGGCCATCGATGTGGCCATGGCGTCGAAAAAGCACATCACCCTCGACCAGCTGCCGCTGTATGAGCGCATGGTGCGCGAAGGCAGTTGGTGGGACCTCGTCGACGGCGTCGCCATTCACCTCGTGGGCGGCCTGCTGCGCACCCACCGACAAAAGATGACCGAGGTGGTGCGCGGCTACATCGACGACGACCACTTGTGGATGCGGCGCACCGCCCTCCTCAGCCAATGCCGCCACAAAGACGCCACCGACGACGTGCTTCTCTTCGAGTTGTGTCTGCGGTGTGCCGGCGAGACCGACTTCTTCATGCGCAAGGCCATCGGCTGGGCGCTGCGCGAATACAGCCGCACCGCGCCCGCCGCGGTGTGGGCGTTCGTCGACGCCCACAGCGACGTGCTGTCACCGTTGAGCCAGCGCGAAGCGCAAAAGCGGCGGTGAAGACGGGCCGGCCGTGACGCCGACCCACGTCGTCAGCGACACAGCTGGGCCATGCACGTGAACGTGTCGTTGCAGGTGTCGCGCCCTTGCCAGTTGAGATGCACGCACGGCTCCGCATACCCACCTTCAGAGGCCTGGGTTGTCCCCGGCCACACAATGCTGTCGGCGTCGACGCACATGCTGCTGCCGTCGTTGGAGAGGCTGCACCCGGTTTCGTTGTCGCAAAACGCGCTGGAACACATGCCACCGCCTGGCTGCGTGCCGCTGGTGCACTGGGCGTTGGTGACGAGGTTGCCCGTGATGCTGACGTTGCAGGACGTGCATTGGTTCGTTGACACGCACGTCGACCAGTCCGACGCGCTGTAGCAGTGCAGTTTTTGGTCGTCGGGGTCGACGTTGCCGAAGCCGCTGGCGCACGCCAACAGCGGGTCGACTTTGTTGAGGTCGCCGACCATCTCGTACGTGCCTTCGGCCAAGCCCATGGCGGCCGACGGACAGATGGGGTCGCCGTTCAACAACACGGTGGGCTCGCCCCCTGCGCCGCAGGTGGTGATGCCGCTGACGGGCTCCTCGCTGGGGGGGGCGATGCAGGTGAAGGCGCGTCCGACGGGGCGGGTCTTTGGAATGCGATCGCGGTCGATGTTGGCGTCGACTTCATGTGAAGACGAGATGCACCGTGCGCGGGTGAACGACCACCCCGTGGTGGGGTCGGCCATCGCAGCGTCGGGCGCCAGCCGCCCAGGGGCCACCACCACGTCGGGGTCGACGGTGGTTTGCATGCCCACCATCTGTGGAATGCAATGCATCAGCGGGTCTTGGCGACTGTCGTCGAGGTCGAAGAGGGTCCAAGCGCCACCGGCGCAGGTGGGATCGGTGCGGTGGGTGAGGCCGTTGATCCACGACAGCGGCACCTGCAGCCCGCCGGTGACGGTGTCGGACAGGCCGACGACGTGGGGGCCGTACGGCACGCCCACCCCGGCCAGGCACGTGTTGCTGCCGTCGCCAGGGTCGGCTTCACAAGGCAAGGTGCAGACCCCCAACGTCGACGCCACGTCGACGATGTATTGGTCGGGATTGAGGTCGCCGGGGCCAGCGGTTTGCGCGCCCAGGTGCCAACGTCGCCCAAAATTCGTGAAGCGGTTGCCGAGGAGTGGCTCGCACGTGGCGCCCTCGTCGCAGCCCTCTCCGTTGACGCACAAAGAGAACGGCTTGCCGTCGGCGACGGTGGGGTTGTTGGTGCCGTGGAGACAGATGGCCGACCGTTCGAAGTAGGCGTTGCCGTCGTACACCACGGCAGTGGCGTCGGCGTCGCAGGCGTTGCCTGGGAAGGGAAGGGTGCCCGTGTCTTCGCAAAACCATTCCAAGCCGCCGAAGCGGTGGGGCGCGACGCGCAACACCCGCTGGGTGCCGGCAAACGGGGTGCAGTCGATGGGGCCGGGAATGTGCTTGCCTCGACTGCACAACACCCCGTCGGTGCCGTCGCAGTCGACCAGTTCGTTCTCGGGCACACAGAACGCGCGCTCGTCGCCGTTGTTGTCAAAACGCAGACAGTTCTCTTGCTCGCCGCATCCGGCGTTGTCTTGGCAGCTGACGACGCATTGGCCGCGCACGGGGTCGCAAATCATCCCGGCGTCGTTGCAGTCGGTGTCCCATTCGCAGGCCGAGGGCGGCAATGGCGGCATCACCCCCAAGTGCGCGGTGGGATCGATGCACACCGTGCCATCCTGGTGGAACTCCGGGATGGTGTGGCACTCGTATTCGGCTTGCAGCCCCTGTCCGTCGTGGGCGAGGGGTGCTGTGCATTCGCCGAAGGCGTCGCAATCGCTGGAGCGCAGTGAGCACACCCCTTCGATGGTGGTGCTGGTGCCGCCCTCGTCGACGACGAACCCGCAGGAGGAGCCCTCGCCGACCAACTCGCTGCAAGCCCGGCCGTCGTCACAGGGCATGACACACACGCTGCGCCCCCCGGCGAACACCACCGAGGTCAGACCCGGCATGCACCCAGGCAATGGCGTGGTGGGGTTGTCGTCGAGGGGCTCGCCGTCGCGGGCCATCCCCGCCGCGCCGATGGGAGCACTGAAGTTGCAGGTGCCCGCTCCGGCAGGATCGCCTTCGGTTCGGTGGCAAACCCCGACGACGCAATCTTCATGGCTGCTGCAGGTGTTGAACAGGCGGTGGGTTCGCCGCACCTCGATGCAGGTGTCACGGCAGCCCGACCCGTCGCACACGGGGATGAGGTCGCATCCCCCTGCTTCTTCGACCCCGCCCTCGCAAACGCCGATGGACGACGACAGAGACGTGCAGCTGCCGTAGCAGCGGTCGTCGAAGGGCTCACACAAGGCCCCATCTCCGTAGAACGAGTCGAGGCTGCCAAAGGTGCATCGGCTGTTGCCGTCGTCGACGGGGATGAAGGTGTGGACGTCGGGAACACAATGCACATCGCTCGACAGTTGCGCGCATTCTTCTTCTTCGTTGCAGGTCGGGCCGAGGCAGATGTTGTAGTCGCCGGTGGGGGTGGAGACGTCGGTGCACACCCCGCCGGCGTCGATGCAGCGGTCGGCCACGTTGTCGTCGACGCAGTTGGCCGCACACACGTCGACGTCGCGGTTGAGGGGCTCCAAAAAGATGGAGCATCCAAACAGCAATGTCTCGCTGGAGTTGGTGGTGCGGCCGATGTCGAACAGCCAATTCGAGGTGTCGCAGATGCCGGTTTCGTCGTCGATGGCGCGCACGCAGACACCCATGGCGCAATCCGCGTCGGAGGCGCACGCCTCTCCGTCGTGTGCCATGCCGTCGGGCACCTCGATGCAGGCGCTGAAGCATTGAAAGCCGTCGGGGCACAACAAGACGGTCTGGAAGGTGTCGATGGGCCCCGGCTGCTCACAGAACACAGCTTCTCCGGTGTCGGGCGTCGGGCGGCAGATCTTGAAGCCGGCGCGCTCGTCCAACTCCCAGCAGTCGAGGTTGTTGCAGTCGGCGTTGTCGTTGCACACCTGGCCGGGCAACAGCGGACCCGGCTCGACGCCGCCATCGACCCCACCGTCGACGACGCCCCCGTCGTTCGTGCCCCCGTCAACAACGCCACCGTCGGTGCCGCCGTCGGTGGGTTCGGGTTCACCGGCGTCGCCCGCGTCGGGTTCGCCACCGTCGGTGGGTTCGGGTTCGCCGCCGTCGACGACGTCAGGCTCCGGGGTCAGAGGTGGCGCGTCTTTGTCGACGCACACGCGGCCGTCGTTGCCGTCGTCGACGCACACGTATGCCGACCCATCGCCGCAATCGTCGTCGTCGGTGCATTGAACGCCAAAGGAGTTCAGGCATCCCGTCGTCAGCAAGGGAGCGACCACAGCACCGATTGCCCACCACGTCGACAGACGACGGGTTTGAGAACGATGTCTGGGGGTGTCTTGGGGTGCGGTGCCGTCCATGGCGGCCTCCTCATGCCATTCATGCCAGGTGATGGCTGCCATTGTGCCAAGCCCGAACGCAAAACGCCCGCCCGCTCAACGACGAGCCAGGACGGGCGGTGCCACGCCAATGCGCTGCGGCATCGACGTCGAGGTCGACGGTGCGCTCAGCCGCCTTTGTTCATCAAGAACCATGCGGCAGCCCCGCCGCCGGCCAGCACCAGGAGCACCAAGAACGCGAGCACCATGCCCATGCCGCCGCCGCTTTTTTCGGCGGGTGCCTGTTGGGCTTGCACTTGCGGCGCGTCGTCGATGAGGTCGGTGGTGATGCCCTCGTCATGAAAGAACTGACGGGCCTCGGCGAGAAACCGCTCGTATTCTTCGCGTTTGACGTCGAAGCCCTTTTGAAACCGGGCTTCGTGTCGGGCCTTCACCGACGCAAACGAACGCAGTTCGGCGACGGAGGCCCCGACGTCCATCCAGCCGCACACCACCGCCTGGTGCTGGTTGCCGTCGGTGGGCATCAGCATGATCGACTCGCGCGCCATCTTGCCGCCGCCGGTGCTCTCGCCGACGTTGGCCGTCACTTTCACCTGCCGCGGGGTGGCCCCGGTGAAGGCAAATTTGGCGAACTTGATTTCGAACAGCGAACCCAGCTGGATGGCTTTGCTGGCAAATTCGGTACGGCTTCCGGCGTCGGCCACGTGGCCCCCTTGGTGTTCCGACAGCGACGTCGGCGTTTGCAATCCAGGCATCCTAGTCACAGGGCCGCCAGACGCTTCAAGGGTGCCCGCCCACCGTCTGCTGGAGGTCACATTTTGCAGAACCGGCCTTGGCGAGACGTGGCGGCAGCTGACGAAATGCGATGTCTGCGCCGTCGGTGGTTGGCCCAGCAGTTCTCGACAAGCTGCGTCATAAACGCCATTCTTCTGCAAATGGCGGGGTTTCCCGCCCCATCCCGGACGCATCCATGGCCCACCACCACGATGACCTCGACACCGAACCCTCTGGCGAAACGTCCGGAGGCGGCCTTTCGGGCAAGGTCCCCGATTTCGTGCGCAAGGCCTTGATGACGGGCATCGGCGCGGTGTTCATGACCGAAGAAGGCGTGCGCAACGCCCTCGGCGACAACATCAAACTGCCGAAAGAAGCCATGAGCTACATCATGGGCCAAGCCGACCGCACCAAGCGCGAGTTGATCCACACCCTCGCCCGCGAATTGCGCACCTTCCTCGACGGGCTCGAAGTCGAAGACCTCGTGCAAAAATCCCTCGCGGGCGCCACGTTTGAGATCAACACCACCATCCGCGTCATCCCCGCCGACGAAGGCGGCGTGAAGCTTGCCGTCGCCGACAAAAAGATGCGGCGGGTGAAAGACGAATACGACGACGACGACGACGACGACCACGACGAGGCCGCCAAGCCCAAGCGCAAGCGCAGCACCAAGAAGAAGACGGCGACCAAGAGCAAGGCCAAGCGCACGACGAAAAAGGCGGCGACCAAGTCCAAGTCGACGTCCAAGGCCTAACCCGTCCTCGTCTAGACCGGGCGCGTCTGGCGGGTTGCCCTCACACGCTTGCTTCGGTGTGGGTGAAGACTGTATCCAAGTGTGATGTCCGAACGCGTGTCCCAGGCCCGTCTCGACCGCCGCCGCCACATTGTGGAGGCAGCGCATGCTTTGGTGGGCGCCCAGACCACGTCTGACTTCGACGCGGTGCGCTCGGCCATCTGCGCCATCGACGTGGTGATGGTCGCCGGAAGCCCCTGGCTCAAAGACGGCATCGAACGCGACTTCGCCAAAGACGAAAGCGGCTACCGCAAGCTGGGCGGCAGCTCGAACACGCCCGAGCAGGCGTATTTCTTTCGCAGCGGCAACAACTTGGTGCACTACTTCAAGCGCGCTGGCTTTTACGTCCCCCGCGGCGGCAGCAAGCCGCCAGCGCCAGGCATGGCGTGCTTCTTCGACTGGGAAGACCGCGGCCGCTACAACTTCACGCCCGACCGTTCAGGCATCGTCGTCGACGTCAAAGGCGACCAAGTCTCTGAAGTCATCATTGCCCTCGAAGAAACCAAGGGCATCGTCGTGCAGCGCCTCCGCATGGACGCCGGCGACGACCGCGACCGCGCCTTGGTGGGCTACAGCGACTTGCCGTAGGCCCAAGGCGTCCCTCATTTGAACACATCGGGCTGCGGTCGACATGAGGTCGCCTGCTGTGGTGACAATCGCTGCAGCCGCGGAGCCTGCCATGAGTTCGTCTGCTGAACTGCACAACACCCAAGTCGACCTTTCTGGCCTGCTGCAAGTCATGGGCAAGAACCTGTACTCGTCGCCGGCGGTGGTGCTGCGCGAGCTGGTGCAAAACGCGCATGACTCCATCGTGCGACGTCGGCTCGAAGGCGACGACCCCGTCGAACGCGCCGCCGTGAAAGTGGTGTGCCGGCCCGACGACCACATCATCGAAATCCACGACGACGGCGCCGGCCTCACCAAAGACGAAATCATCAGCTACCTCGCCACCCTCGGCGTGGGCATGACCCGCAAGTTGCGCGAGGCCCACGACAAGACCGAGCTCATCGGCATGTTTGGCTTGGGGTTTCTCACCGCCTACGTCGTCGCCCAGCGCACCGAGGTGCTCACCCGCTCCATGAACGCGCCCGACACCGTGTGGCGGTTCACGTCGAACACCGGCATGAACTACGCGCTGTCTGAAGTCGGCGACGACAAAGGCGGCCCCAGACAGGTGGGCCCCAGACAGGTGGGCACCATCGTGCGGCTGACGTTGAAGCCCGAGTTTCACGACCTCGCCGACCCCGACTTGGTGCAGGGCATTTTGGCGCGCACCTGCTGTTTGTTGACGCTGCCCATCTGGCTGCATCCCGACGGGCTTGACCACGTCGGACACCGCATCAACACCACGCCGCCGTGGCGAGAGACCTTTCGCAACCCCGCCGAAGGCAAGCGCGCCCGGGTGGCGTTTGCCCAACGTTTTGAGACGTCGTTTGAACCCATCGTCGCCGTCCCCCTCGACGTCGACGACGAAGGATTGCGCGGCATGTGGTGGGTGCAAGGCAGCGGCAGCTACGGCACCAGCGACAACCGCAACGTCAGCGTCTTCGTGCGCCGCATGCTCACCGACGACGACGCACGCGACATGCTGCCGCGGTGGGCCGGCTTTTTGGGCTTGGTCATTGTCGACGACGAGCTGACCCCCACCGCCAGTCGCGAAGACTTGCAGCGCGACGCGCGCTACATGCACGTGCGCGATGTGGTGCACGACAGCATCGTCAAAGGCTTGGTGCAGCTGTCGCACGACGAGCCCGAGCTGTGGCGCCGGGTGCTGCGACGTCACAAAGAAGCGTTGCTCGGGGCCGCCATCGAAGACGACGACCTCTTCGAGGTGCTCAGCGCCGAACTGCAGCTGCCGACCTCCGACGGCGATCTCACCATGCAGTCGTTGCGCAAGCGCAGCGGCGGCAACATCTATGTGCAGCTGGGCGTCTCGGGCGGCGCAGAAGAGATGCTGTTCAGGGCAAGGGGTGTGCCCGTCGTCGACGGACAGCGCTTTGGCGCCTACGCCTTTTGCCGGGCGCACATCGACCGCTTCGGCGGCGAGCTCATCACGTTGGGCACCGAAGCCGGCAACCGCAGCTTGTTTTCGAACGTCGACGTCGATGACGCCACGCACGACCTGTTGCGGCACGTGTTTTGCCCCCGCGGCGAAGAACTGCGTTGTGTGCGTTTCTCGCCGACGAGCCTGCCCGCCGTGCGCGTCGTCGACCGCGAACAACAGCTGAAGCGCAAACTGGAAGCCGACGACGCCGACAAGCGCATGGGCAACGCCGTGCTCAAGCTCGCGCGGTCGTTCACCAAGACCATCGACGACGGTGCCCCCGTGCACGTGTACGTCAACCTCGACAGCGACGCCGTGCAAGCCTTGCTCGACGCCAGTGGCCCCATGCAGGCCCACCTGGGGGTGTTGCTGCGCACCGTCACCGAACTCATTGCCGTGCGCGGCGCCGACGACGAAGTGGTCGTCGCCGACGTGTTGCGCGAGTTCAGCAACGCCGTCGTCGACCATGCATCGTCGTCGACGATGGGAGAGTAGCCATGGACATCTGGTCGTGGGTCTATGACGCGCAACGGGAATTGTTTGACGCGGGCGAATGGCGCTTGGCGCAGTTGATTCACGAGCTTCCGTCGGTGGTGTGCGCCGACGAGCACCGCCTGGCGGAGTCGATGACGGCCGAAGCTCTGGCCTTGCTGGCGCCCATGGACGAGCCATGGCTCGAAGTCTTCGTGCGCCACTGGCGTCTGCAAAGCCGCATTCTCCGTCGACAAGATGTCGTCTTGGGCCGGCAAGAGGCGGCAGAGCTGCTGGAGTTCGCCAGCCATGAGCCGGCGACGAAGTGCCCGCAGGCGGTGTGCGTCACCCAAGACTTCATCAACTGTTTTTCGGCCGAAGACCCCATCGAACACTTCGACGCGTGCGTCGACGCTGCCGACGAGACGTTGGCGCGCATCGACGCCAGCTGGCCCTGCTTTAAGTGCGTGTCGACGGAGAAGGGGGCCTTGCTCAACGGCGCCGGGCGTCACGACGAAGCCCTCACCTACGCCAAAGAACAGACGCGGCAGTCGATTCTGGCGGGCGAAACAGACGCCGGCCGCGCCGTGCTCGCCGAAGTCGAGGAGATGGCGCTGCTGCAGTTGGGCCGTGCCGACGAGGCGTTGGCGGTGTGGAAGGCGAATCCTCCTGAGCCGCAGTCGGGCCGCTCGGGTGAACTGCGCTACGCCATGTCGGGCGCCCGCATTCATGCCGCCCTTGGCGACGTCGACGAGGCCAAGCGCTGGCTGCCCCCCGTCGACGACGTGGGCGACACCGGCGAATACATGGTGCCCTGGGCCATGGCAGTCGATGCGTTGGTGGCGCTCGACGCCCTCGACGTCGACCTCGCTCTGCGCAGCCAGCTGCGCAACATGATGCGAACGCTGCAGCGCAACGGCGCCAAACACGCCGCCGTCGTCGTCGGCACCGTGTTGGTGCGATTGACGCTGCGCGAAGCGTTGTTCGGTGTGGCCTCGTTGGTGCTGGCGGCCGTCGACGAGGTGCGCTCGACGATGGCGTCGACGCCGTTGCGGGATGCACCGCTGCTGCCGCTGCGCACGGCGCTCGAAGCGCAGTTGGCGCAAGCCCTCGACGACGACGAAGACAACCCGGTCGAAGTGCCGCTCACCGACGACCGCGTGGTGCGCAACTTGTTGCGTGACGAAGACGACCTCGAAGCGATGGTGCTCACCCACGCCCTCGCCGTGCATGGCGAAAGCGATGAAGCCCAACGACGGGTGGAGCGCCGACTGCGATGCGCCCTGCAGCGAAACGCCGACGACGTCGACGCTGCCGTCGTCGAGCAGGTGCAGCACCTGTTGTTCGCGTGGTCGGTGGCGTCGCAGCTGCCGTCGCAAGACCGCGATGACGTCGTGCGCCAACGGCTGGACACCCTGCAGCAGGACGTGCGCCAGCAGTTGCATGCGTGGTGGTCGGCACGGGAACGCTTCGCCGAAGACGTCGTCACCGCCCTCGCCGACGTGCTCGCCTTTCACGACGAAGATGCCGCTCGCGACGCCCTTCGTCGTCATGACCTTGCTCGCGTGCAGACGTTGGCGTCGGAGATGGAGCAACGCGGCCCACTGTCAGCCGCCATGCTGGATGTGCTCTTGCATGCCGCCCTCGACGACAACCACCACGCCGACGCCCACCGCCACGCCACGTCGTTGGTGCGGGTGTGGCAAGAACGTGTCTCGCTCCTCGACGACGACGTCGACCCAGAGCGCCACCACGCTGAGCACCAACTGCAAGGTGCGCTGTGGGACATCGCGTTGACAGCGACGTTGATCGACGACTGGGACACCGTCGTCGATGTCATCGCGCAGCTCGGACTGCCAACGCTCGAGGAGCGTCCCGTCGACGCAGCCGCCCAAGCCGCCGGAGCCCAACACGGGCAACCCTGGGACCCCATCGGTTTGTGTTGGGTGCAACTGCGCGACGACGGCGCCGACGGAGGTGAAGCCCACCGTTTGCTGCTCGAACGCACGGGCCCCGCCCATGGCCGTGTTCTCTCGGTCGGTGCCGTCGGGCAGACGCAATGGCACGACGCCGAAGTGGTGTTTCGGCCGTCGCCCACCAACCCGCCCCCGGCCGAAGGCGAAGAAGAGCAACACCTCTGGGAGTACGCCGGCGTCGACGTCAAGCGCCCGTCTCCCTTTGCTTCGACGGTGGTGGTCGACGGCGTCGTTCTCACCGGCGACGCTGAGGCCGCCTTCAACGCCTTGCTCGACGACACCGGCGCCGTGTTTCGCCTGCAGTCTGACGACGCCTATCGCATCGTCGACATGCACCACGAAGACAGCGAGGGCCTCAATGCGGCTTGGGGGCATTTGCTGCTGCCCATCGACGTCGACGAGCGCGAGGTGCATCAGCGGCTGCTTGGCATCCGCGACCTCGTCGACGGCCGCTTGCATTGGCACGCCTTGGCCGAGCGCGTCGGTGACGACGTCGCACGCGAGGCCATGGAGCAGTTCATCATGCGCTACGGCTTGTAGCCGGTGCGTCTTGTGTGGTGTCGACGCTGGTGTCGACGTCGACGTCGACGCCGCACAGCTGCAGCAGCGCATGCGCCGTTTGCTGCCCGGCACGGCCGAGGTGGGTGCCCAACTGTTGCTTGACGATGCGAGCGCGGCCTTCGCTGTGCAGGTCGGGATTCAGCAGGTAGCGCTCGATTGCCCACAGCAGTTCGCGATGGCTGTTGGCGATCCACGCGCCTCCCGACCGCACGATGTTCTTGTAGTGGGTGTAGTTGAACCCCTTCTTGAACTCGGGGTCGATGGCGAGGTTGATGACGGGCACGTCGACGCAGCTTGCGTCGATGGTCAGCGTCGAGCGCGGTACCAAGACGATGTCGGACGCCCCCAACAGCCTAGCCAAGTGGTCGATGTCGGACTTGGGGAGGTCCCACGCCAACACCGCTGAGCGCACCTCGGGGAACTCCACGCGAATGCGGTCGGAGCGGGCCTCGAGGTCTTGCAGCCATGCCAGCTCGTCTTCAGGGGCCCCCACCACCGACTGGGGATGCAACCGCACCCACAAAAAGCAGTCGGCGTATTTCTCGTCGGTTTGCAAGGTGTCGACGAGCCGGCTGAGGTCTTTCAGCTGCTCTTTGTAGATGCCACGGTTGATGGTGCCGAAGGTCAGCAGCTTCATGTCGGGCGGCACCCCCAGCTGCTCTTTGGCGACCCGTCGGTCGAGCGTGCCTCGACGAAAGGCAGGGTAGTGGTCGAACTGTGCAGCGCCGACCTCGACAATGTTGCCGTCGTAGTCGTGGTAGGTGAGCGCCTCTTGCGCCATGAGCGGGCTCCACACCAACAGGTTGTCGGGATTGGCCGCCATGTAGCCTTTCGACGTGAGGTTGTCCCAGCTGAGCATGAGCGTCGCCGACGGGATGTCGGCACGTTTGGCGGCGCGCAAGATGTGGGCATCGGCGGGGTGCACCCCCGGGGTGCCAGCGATGACCAAGTCGGGCTGAATGCGCTGCAGCATCTCGTCGAACTCTGCGCCGTCGAACATGCGGGCTTCAGCGTCGAGGTAAGCTTGGCGCAGCCGCATGCTGCGGCCGAGAACGAGGTTGCCCGCACGCGCCAGCCGGTAGCGCACGGGCATCTCGCGTTTTTGCCGCTCGCGTTTGTAGTTGAGCGTGCCGCCCAACTTGGGATTCATGAGCAGATACTGCCGCATGCCGGTGATGACGCGTTCGGCGCGGGTCGGAAACCGCGGGATTTGCTCGACCTCGACGCCAAGGGCATCCATCTCCTGTTTGAAGTAGGGCTCATCGGCGTTGGGTGTGGCGACGACGATGCGTGCTCCATGCCGTTGCAGCTCTTCGCAGATGGTGGTGCGCAAGAACATGCGGGCTTGAAACCCATGGGTGATGTTCATCAAGAAAGTCGCGGTCATGACGCCTGCTCCGACGACGACGTGGCGAAGCAGCCTGTTTGCTCGGCGTAATGCGCGGCCGCGGCAACAATGCGTGCTTGCTCGTCGTCGTCGAGGATGTCGACGTATTGCCCGATGCTCTTGGTGAAGATGGGCTGCGCCAACGACTCCAGTGTGGTGCTGCGTTTGCCGGTGGCGGCGAGCACGCGGTCGTATTCGCTGCGGTCTTTGGCGTTGACCTCGATGCCGTCGACCCATTCTTCACCGATGAAATCGATGACCCGGGTCATGACGCCTTTGGGGTCGCGCACCAGGTCGTTGTAGTGCACTTCCATGTAGCGCTCGTCGTCGTGACCGAGGCGGGCGCCTACAGACGCTTCAGCCCGCTGAAGGTCTTCGATGAAGCGGTCGACGTTGTGCTTCTGGTTGCGCTTCCAAGACGCATAGACGTCGCGTGGATCACGAATGACGTGAAAAAACTTGGCGTCGGGATGGTGCTCGAAGATGGCGTCGAGGTGAAAAATGTTGCCTGGCGTCTTCTCGACCCAGCGACTCTTGCCCGAGCGCTGGCAAAGGTGGCGCATCAGCACGTCGAGCATCCGCACGTTGCGCGGACATTCGGCATCAAGAAGGTCGACGTCATGCAGCAAAGCACCGAGCGTGTCGTCGTCGAGGTCAAACCACTCTTGCAGTCGCTTTGTCGACGCGGCGTCGGGCACGCCGAAGTCGTCGACGAACCAGTGGGTCTCGAGGCCGCCGAAGATGTGCGGATGGTTGGAGATGAGGGCGCGCAATAGCGTGGTTCCGCTCTTCATCAGGCCGCCCACAAAGAGGGGAGCGTGCGGATGCTTCGACGATGCGGAGGCAGGGGGGGTCATGACGTCTCCATGGGCCAGGCGATGGGCGATGGCACATCCGCTTGTGAGTCACCAGACGGGGGCGAATCGTTTGTTCACAGATCCCCAACGAGTGACGACGCCGATGCCTCAGCGCGCAGCCGCGCAACAAACTCGGCTGGTGTCTCGGCGCAGGCCTTGCCTCCGGGCACGTCGTTGTTGTCGAAACGGCGCAGATGACTGGGCTGCCGCAGGTCGACATTGGCGCCCCGCACGGTGGTGACGCCAAACGACAGGCCAAGTTCCTCGAGAATGTCGGCCATCCACGACGGCGCCGCCTCGACGCTGCCATAGGGGTAGCTGATGCTGCGCATGGGGACGCCACCGATGTGTTGCAGCCGGGTCAAGCTCTGCGCCACGTCGTCATGAGCGTCGTCGCGCTGCAACAATCCCAACGCCGCGTGTGCATGGGCGTGGCTGCCCAACTGCCCCGCTTGCGCCAACGACCGTACGTTCTCCGCTGACATGTACAGGCGGTCGACGACTTCGGCTTCTGCCGTGGCGTCGCCGATGAACACCCGCGCCAGCGCCTCTGCGACGGCGGCGCGGCTGTCACGCGGCAGCTGAAAGTTCAGCAAGTATTTCAGCTGCGCCGTCTGCGGAGAGTCATAGCGGTATTGGTGTGTGGCGCGCTCCACCGAAACATCTTCAACGTCAACGCCGGCGTCTTTCGCAAACGACTGCACGACGCCGAGGATGTCGGCCGGCACATGGAGCGAGCGCACATGATGGATGCGGTGCACATCACATAGGCGCCGTTCGGCCAGCGGGCGGGTGCTCACGTAGTACACGGGCGAGACGCCCATGGCGTCAAAGATGGGACGTGCGTGGTCCCACTGCTCTTGCAGCCCGTCGTCGAGGGTGATGAAGAACTGCAGGTCGTCGAGGTCGTCTAGCTTCTCGGCCTCCACCATGCGCACGACGTCGTCTTCGCTGACGAAGCGCCCGATGCCCGACAGCTGCTCCAGCTGCGAGCGCAGTTGCGTCGGCGTGATGCCACGAATGCCCTCCAGCTCAGGAAACGACGGACGGATGTAGTGGTAGTTGACGCAGACCAGCATGTGAAAACCATCGTGCAGCACCAGGTGCATTGCAAGCGGCGACGCCCACGCATTGAGAGTCCCGGCGGCGCCGATGCACGACATCGGTGTCAACGCCACGACACAGATGTCGGGGTTTGACGACGGGGGCTCGGCACAACGACAGGGGCCAGCGCCTTTTGGCAGTTGGCATCCATCTTGAAGAGTGGTCGACATCGAATGAGGAGCCCCATGACCCAACTGAACCGATGTTCCCAATGTGATGCATTTCTTCCCGCGCGCGCGAGCGCGTGTCCCGTCTGCCAAGCCGCCGTGCCGAGGGTGTCCTCGTCGACGACGAATGGCGTCCCCAAGTTGGTGCGCGCCGCCCTCGCCTTGGGCGCCTCCAGCACCATGGCCATCACCTTGATGGCTTGCTACGGCGCGCCCATGGTGGAGTGCACCGACGACATGGACCGCGACGGCGACGGCTACCACAACATGTACGAGTGCTACGGCGAAACCGCGTCGGACTGCGACGACGACAACGCCGACGTCCACGTCGACGCCGAAGACCTCACCGTCGACGACATCGACCAAAACTGCGATGGCATCGACGGCATTCCCCAAGACGATGACGCAGGCACCAGCGATGCGGGCGTCGACGATGCCGGCATCAGCGAACAGCCCGCCGACGCGGGCATGTAGCGCCCTCGACGGGAGCCGCTTCGTGGCTCCCGTCTTTCTTTGTGAGCACGCCATGCCTTCGAAACGGTCCCCCCTGCGTCGGCTGCAAGTTGTCGACGAGCATCGGTTCTTTCCCGCCTATGTGGTGTGGGAGCTGACGCTGCGTTGTGACCAGCCCTGTGCCCACTGCGGCAGCCGCGCCGGCAAAGCCCGTGACGTCGAGCTCAGCCGCGAAGAGGCCCTCGACGTCGTGCAGCAGCTCCGAGACATGGGCGCGCTCGAAGTCGTGCTCATCGGCGGCGAGGCCTACCTGCACGACGCCTTCATCGACGTCATCGCTGCCCTCAAAGCGGCTGGCATCCGCCCGACAATGACGACGGGTGGACAAGGCATCACCGCCGAATTGGCCGCACAGATGAAGGCCGCTGGGCTCTACAGCGTGAGCGTCTCCGTCGACGGACTCGAGGCCGAGCACAATGCCATCCGCCTGGCGAAGGGCAGCCACGAGGGCGCGTTGCGGGCCCTGCGTCTGTTGCGGGCGGCCGGCATTCCGACGTCGGCGAACACCAACGTCAACCGCGTCAACGTCGCCGTGCTGGAAGACCTCTACGACGCCCTCAAGGCAGAAGGCATCAAAGCGTGGCAGGTGCAGGTCACCATCCCTCTCGGCCGGGCGGCCGATCGGCCCCAAATGCTGTTGCAGCCTTACGACCTCCTCGACGTCGTGCCCCGGGTGGCCGCATTGAAAGAACGCGGGTTCAAAGACGGCATCCTCGTCATGCCCGGCAACAACCTCGGCTATTTCGGCCCCGAAGAAGGCCTGCTGCGCTCTGCCCTCGAGGGCGGGTCAGACCACTGGCAGAGCTGCCAAGCCGGCCGCCGCGTGATGGGCATCGAATCCGACGGCGCCGTCAAGGGGTGCCCTTCGCTGCAGACCGCGCACTACGTCGGCGGCAACCTCAAGGAGCGCTCCCTCGACGACATCTGGGCGAACGCGCCGCAGATGGCCTTCACCCGCGGCCGTGACACCGAAAGCCTGTGGGGCTTTTGCGCGGAGTGCCCCTACGCCGAAGTCTGCCTCGGCGGATGCACCTTCTCCGCCCACGCCGTGCTCGGGCGGCCGGGCAACAACCCCTACTGCCACTACCGCGCCCTCGAGATGAAACGCAGAGGGCTGCGCGAGCGGCTGGTGCCGGCGCAGGCAGCGTCGGGATTGCCGTTTGACAACGGCACCTTTGACGTCGTGGTCGAAGGCATCGACGCCAATGAAGACGCAGCGCCCGTCGTCACGCTGCGGCAGCTGACGAAGGTCAGCCGGCGTCCATTGAATGTGCTGGCCTAAACACAGCGCCTACGGCTAGGTGTCGTAGACACCGTTGCTGAACTCCAACGTCGCCGACGTGCAGGTCGGGTTCGTCGAGTCACGTCGGTAAACGCGAACGAAGTAGTCGGCGGAGTCGTCGGCGCAATGGTCTTGGCCTGCAGGCCGGTTGTTGTCAGGCCCAACATAGCAAGGGCACTGCCCGGTCACCGTGCCGTCAATCGTCTGGCGAAAATCCGCAGCCCATTTGTAGTCCGCGCCAGCGGCGTGCACCACGTAGCCAAGTCCACTGACGCCCGAGACCTCGACGGGCGCGCCGCATCCACCTCGGTGGACGTCGAAGGCGTAGTCGTCGCTGCCGTCGAGGAACCGAACGCGCACGTGGTAGTTGTCGCAGGCACTGGCAGCGTCGGACGTGTCGACCCCCCGAAAGCGGAACCACACGTCACCCTCGACAAAGGTCACCTCACGGACCAGCGAAGCGCCGGTGTCGGGGATGTTGCCGAGGTCAGCCGCGTCTGCACAAAGGCCGGCAGTCTCTGCTTCTTCTGTGGGCGCGCACGCGCAACTGCCATCGCTGCAGACGTCGCCAAAGGCGTCGTTGGCGCACAACTCGTCGACGTGTCCGTTCGACTCATCCACCTCGTCGTCGCAGTCTTCGTCTTGGCCGTTGCACAACTCCACTGCGCCTTCGTGCACCGCGGTGTTGTCCTCGTCGCAGTCGGCCGCTGCCGGCACGCCGTCTCCGTCCACGTCGACGTCATCGGGCACACAAAAGCCCGCGCTGCAGGTGCGTCCATCGTCGCAAGCGTCGGCGGCGCCACACGTCGGCATCGACGCGCAGGTGTCGTCTGCGACGCATTCGGTGAAGCCCTCGCACGGTGTGGTGCACACCGGTGGTCCAGCGTCGACGACGACGGGAGGGCCGGCGTCCAGCTGGCCAGCGTCCAAGTGGCCCGCGTCGAGGTGGCCGGCGTCGGTTCGACCAGCATCGGGGACGTCGGGCCCCGCGTCGCCGCCACCTCCTCCATCGGCATCTGTGCCGCTGTCGACGGAGGGGGTCGGCCCAGCGTCCTGTCCAGCGTCGGCGACGGGGGGCGCGCCGGCGTCTGCACGGCCGGCGTCGGCTCCGGCGTCGTCATCGCCCCCTGCATCAACGGCAGGGGAGGGTGTTCCCCCATCGTCGGCAGGAGGCGGCGGCGGGCAGCCAGTGCACAACACCAGCGTCAACAGCAAGAGAGGTTTGATGTGCACGCGCATGGGACCTCCTCAGCGTCCGCGACGACGACGAACAGCAACTCCCAACGCCAACAACCCCCACATGCCCGCCAGGGTCGACGACGACGACGTTGATGCGTCGCAGCCACATCCCGCTGGAGGTGTGTCGTCACCGGGGCCACCGTCGACGGGGTCGGGTGTGCCTGCGTCGCCGTCGTCGACGACGCCTGCGTCTTCTTCGATGACTCCAGCGTCTTCGTCGACAATGCCTGCGTCTTCTTCGATGACGCCCGCGTCTTCTTCAATGACGCCGCCATCTTCGCCAACGCCAGCGTCGTCTTCGACGCCGGCGTCGTCGTCAGTGCCAGCGTCTTCATCGGTGCCAGCATCGTCGTCGCTGCCTGCGTCGTCGTCGTTGCCTGCGTCGTCGTCGCTGCCGGCGTCGTCGTCGACCGCGCCAGCGTCGTCTTCGACACCGGCATCGTCGTCGCTGCCCGCGTCCGCCACCGGGCAGCCGTCTTCGGTGTCGGCCGCTTCGGTTGGGCAGGCATCGCACAGATCGCCCAGGCCGTCTTCGTCGCCGTCGATTTGCTCGGCGTTGGCCACGTCAATGCAGTTGTCATCGCACCCCACGCTCTCGCCAATGCCGCAGGGGTTGTCTGTGGGGTCTCCACTGTCGTCGCCGTCGTTGGGAACATCGTCGTTGTCATCGTCGGCAATTGCACAGGTGGCGCCGGTGAACCCTGACTCGCAGACGCAGGTGAACGCGTTCACCCCGTCGACACAGGTGCCGCTGTTGAGGCAGGGGTTGGCTGCGCAGTCGTCGGTGTTCGTTTCGCAGTTGGCGCCTTCGTATCCCGCTGCGCAATCGCAGGTGTAGCTGTCGACGCCGTCGACGCAGGTGCCGCCGTTGAAACACAGCGCGCCCGGGCAGTCGTCGATGTTGTTCTCACAGGTGGCGCCGTCAAAACCCGTCGCACATTGGCAGGTGAAGCTGTCGACGCCATCGACGCAGGTGCCTCCGTTTTGACAGGGGTCGGCGGCGCAATCGTCGATGTTGTTCTCACAGGTGGCGCCGTCAAAACCCGTCGCACATTGGCAGGTGAAGCTGTTGACGCCATCGACGCAAGTGCCCCCGTTTTGGCAAGGGTCGGCGGCGCAATCGTCGATGTTGTTGTCGCAGGTGGCGCCGTCAAAGCCCGTCGCGCATTGGCAGGTGAAGCCGTTGACGCCGTCCACGCAGGTGCCGCCGTTGAGGCAGGGGTCGCCCACGCACTCGTCGATGTTCACTTCGCAGTTGTCGCCGTCGAAACCAGCCGCGCAACTGCAGGTGTAGCTGTCGATGCCGTCGACGCAGGTGCCGCCGTTGAGGCAGGGGTCGCCCACACACTCGTCGATGTTGGTCTCACAGCTGTCGCCTTCGAAGCCGTCGGGGCACAAGCAGGTGCGGGTGCCGTCGCCGTCGTCAGAGCACATGCCGCCGTTTTGGCAGGGGTCGGCCGCGCAGGGGTCGACGAGCACCGGCGTCAGCCGCACGTCGTCGAGGGCGATGTAGTCGAGGTCACCGCTGAGCGTAAAGCGGATGGAGCGAAAGACCTCGCCCGTCCACGGAAAGCCGAAGTTCACCACGTCCCAATCGTTGCCGGTGACGCCGGTGGGCGTGATGGTGAACGTCTGCGTCAACTCGGTGCCGTTGTGACGGGTGGCCGTGATGCCCACGTCGCCAGTCGCGTCGTTGTTGCCTCCGTCGTTGGACGTCCACGCAAACAGCTGGTGAATCTGAAATCCGTAGGCCGCCGATTGCGTTTGCCATCCGCCCACTTCGCCCGTCGCCTCGGTGCCGAAGTCGGTGCCGTACCACTTCTGGGTTCCGCCCACGCCATAGCCGTTGGGAAACACGTACGTGGGGCCAAACAGGGTGGCGCCGTCTTCGACGCTCATGTCACCCGTCGACACAAACGTGGCCGTGACGCCGCCATCTGTCACCGACCACGTCGTCGCCGCATGGGTGAAGCCCTCAAAGCCTTCTGTGACTTGGGCTTGCGCTGGCAACGTTGCCAGCGCGGTCAGCAGTGAAACAAACCAGGCGCGCGATGCCTTCAATGACGTCATAAATGGCCTCCAGGTGTGGAGATGGAGCATGACGCAGATGCCGCGCTTGCCATCGTGCTGGACTCAAATGCCCGAATCGACACACACACACGCACACACACGGTGGCGACGTCGAATGCGCTCACTCAACGTCGTCATCCGACTGCAGCATGTCGACTGCAAACCCCGCCCCAAATGCCCCGCCGATGACGCCGCCCGCGAAGTTGCCAACGGTGCCGCCTGCCACTCCGCCGATGACTCCGCCGACACCAGCCACCCAAATCCACCAGCCGCTCCATGCCACCTCGGGAGCGAGGGCAACAAACGCGACCGCGCCAACGACCACCCCGATGACACCGAGAACCGTGCCGCCCACCTGGCTGCCGACAAATGCGCCCATGCTGCCCCCCAACGCGGCCCCAAACCCGCCGACAAGTCCCGCGGCAACACCCGCCCACAACACCGGCCAACAGATCGCCGCCACCACGGGCATGACCGCCACCGACAACAACAGCCACATTGTCGTCGCCGGCGTTTGCCCCACCGCGGTCAACAGCAAAACCCCGGCTTGCACGCCGCCGAACGCTGCGGCGCCGACGACGGTGGCCGCCACGGCCCCACCCGCCGCCGCCGTCGCACTCGCCCACACCCGATGCTCCTTGGGCACCAACAGCGGCACCCCAGGCAGCAACTCCTCCTCGGCGCCTTCAGCAGCAGGCGCCTCCGTCGCGGTGGACCCCTCACCTGCCCACGTCGACGACGAGACCAGCAGTGCCCCCACCAAGAACGCGGCCCATCGTCGACGTCGTGTGTGCCTCATGCGCCTATCTCCTGCGGCAAAAAGTGTGAAGCGGCGGTCGTTGCGCACCTCACGTCCGACAACTGCAACTGACGTGCCGTCGACGACAACCACCTCGGATGACGACGTCATTCGCCCTCGACACCCCAAACACCGCCGCGCTCAACGCTCCTGCCTGCGCCGAAAGCCGCGCCGACGACAAAGCCCAACGGCGCCAGAACGACGGGCCCCACAAAGAGACCCGCGAGGGCCCACGCACCCGGAATGAGGGCGCCCCCCCATGCGCTCCACGCCCCATTCGCCGTCAGCCACGCAGCGCCCGCGACGAATCCCACAACAGCGCCCACAGCCGACCCCGCATAGAGTGCAACAAACGCTCCGCCGACTCCTCCGACCGAGGCGCCGACCATGCCTTTGACGCCGCCCACGAGTCCCGCAGCCACCGCCGCGCACAACATGGGTGCGGCCATGGTCACCGTCGACAACGCCACCCCTCCGAAGAGCACCAGCCAAATCGGTTGCGACACCGGCAGGTCCCAGTTCATCACGGCGTCGATCGCCAACAGCTGCAAGGCCACCCCAGCCGTCGCGCCCGCGCCTGCTGCTGCAAACGACGCCCACCCGTGCCACGACGACGGGAGCCACACCGGGCCCTGTTCGCTGTTGTTCGTCGTCGGGGCCTCCACCTGCTCCGGCATTTCTGTCGCCCACGTCGACGATGACGAAGCCAACAACACCCACACCAAAAACACTCCAACGGCTCGTCGACGAGTGTGCCACATGAGTTCACTCCTGCTGCAAAGCGTGTGAAGCGACGGTCGGTGCGCGCCTCATCGCCATCAGCTGCAACAGGCATGCCCCCAACGACAAACGCCCTCCCCGTCGACGACGGAGAGGGCGTTGGCGTTGCCTGCATGCACCTCAGAGCGACTTGTAAAACTCGCCCGCCACCTTGGCGACGCCGTCAGCGTCGAGGAGGTGCTTCTCATACAGACCAGCAGGCGTGCCTGACTCGCCAAACTCTTTGACGCCATGGCACAGCACGCGCGTGGGTTGCGACGCTGCAGTCACTTCGCAGACGGCGCCGCCGAGGCCACCTTTGATGTTGTGGTCTTCGACGGTGACGATGGCTTTGGTGTCTTTGGCGGCCGCGATGATGGCGGCCTCGTCGACAGGAGCCAACGACGAGGCATTCAACACCCGGCAGGAGATGCCCTGCTCTTCAAGTTGTTTGGCCGCGCCCACGACGCCGTCGACGGTGCCGCCGGTGCCGATGAGGGTGAGGTCGCTGCCGTCTTTGAGCATGGGCCACTTGCCGAGTTCAAAAGCGTAGTCGTCGTTGTGCACCCGAGGCAGGCCCTGACGCGTCAGACGCAGGTACGCCGGCTGGTCGGTCTCGGTGAGAAACTTCACCATCGACGCCGTCTCGAGGTCGTCGGCGGGCTGCAAGACGAGCATGCCGTGCAACGCACGCATCATGGCGATGTCTTCGAGGCCTTGTTGGCTGTAGCCGTCGGGGCCGATGCCGATGCCGGCGTGGGTGCCGACGATGCGCACGCCGGCTTCACTGTAGGCGACGGACATTTTGATCTGGTCGAAACGGCCGCTGATGAAGGCGGCGAACGAGCAGCAAAACGGCGTCTTGCCCGAGAGGGCCAAGCCGGCGGCGGTGCCGAGCATGTTGGCTTCTTGGATGCCCATCTCGATGAAGCGCTCGGGGTATTTCTCGGCGAACATGTTCGACATGGTCGACTTGCTGAGGTCAGCGTCGAGCACCACGATGTTTTCGTTGCTGCCGAGGTCGGCGAGGGCTTCGCCGAAGGCTTTGCGCGAGGCTTTGGCGGCGACGTCAGAAGGAGTGTGCACGGTCATTGGGCACCGCCTTTCAGTTCAGCAACAGCTTGCTCGAGCTGCTCTTTGTTGGGGGTGGCGCCGTGCCAGCCGAGGAGGTTTTCTTCCATGTAGGAGACGCCTTTGCCTTTGACGGTGTCGGCGATGATGAAGGTCGGCTTGTCGGTGCACGCGCGCGCAGCGTCGAGGCCTTTGCGAATGTCAGCGATGTCGTGGCCGTTGACCTCGACGACGTTCCAACCGAAGGCTTCCCAGCGGGTGCGGATGGGGCCGATGGGCATGACGTCTTCAACGGCGCCGTCGATTTGCCCTTTGTTCCAGTCGAGAATGGCGACGAGGTTGGTGACGCCGAGGTGGGGGGCGCTCATGGCGACTTCCCACACTTGGCCCTCTTGGATTTCGCCGTCGCCGAGCACGCAGTAGGTGCGCCAGGCGGGGTCTTCTTTGCTGCCGGCCATCTGACCGGCCATGGCGATGCCTTGGGCGACGGAGAGGCCTTGGCCGAGGCTGCCCGTCGACGCTTCAATGCCGGGGAGCAGCGCGTTGGCGGGGTGGCCTTGCAGGGGCGAGCCGATTTCACGCAGGGTCATCAAGTCTTCTTTGGCGAAGAAGCCCTTCTCAGCCATGACGGCGTACAGCGCAGGCACGCCGTGGCCTTTGGAGAGCACGAAGCGATCGCGCACGTCCCACTTGGGGTTGTTGGCGTCGTAGTGCAGCTCACCCGAGTACAAAGTCAGGATGATGTCGATGGCCGACAGCGATCCACCAGGGTGACCAGAGCCGGCTTTCTCGAGCATGGTCAGAATGTCGACGCGCAAGTTGCGCGCGATGTCTGCCACGACGTCGTCAGCGAGTTTTTCAGGGGTAGGGCGCGACATGTGCGTCTCTCCAAAGTTGGCCGTCGACCGACCGACGGCGAGGCCTTGGTAGCAGGATCCGCCACCGCCGTCGACGCCTTCGCCTGCGGTTTGCGCCGCAGAATGTGTCTGCGTTTGCGCTGTGTGACGACGAGGTGACGGGCGTCTTGTCCTCCCCGTTGCCCGGTCTTACACTGCCGACGTCGGAGTTCAGCATGCTGCGTTTGTCTTCTTCGCCCGCCGTCGCCGTCGCCTTGTCTCTCGTCGTCACCGGCGCCTTTTGCTTGTCGCCCTCGGCGTCGGCGCAACCCCGTGAACTCACCGAGCACCAGCGTCGACGCATGACGCCGGTGGTGCGCACCGTGCGCGACCAGCTCGGCGCCGTCGTCAACATCAGCGCCACCCACGTCGAGCAAGTGCGCGCCTACGGCGGCTTCTTCAGCTTCATGCAGCCGCAGCAGCGCGAACGCACCACCAACTCCGTCGGCTCAGGCGCGGTCATCCACCCCTCGGGATACGTGCTCACCAACGCCCACGTCGTGCAAAACGCGTCGGAGCTGCACGTCACCTTTGCCAACCAAGAACGTCTTCCCGCCGAAACCGTCGCCCTCATGCCCGAGCGCGACGTGGCCATCATGCGGGTGCTCCTGCCCCAAGGACATCCGCCGCTGCAAGCTGTGCGCCTCGGCCACAGCGACGACCTCATGGTCGGCGAGCAGGTCATCGCCATCGGCAACCCCGTCGGGCTGCAGCACACGGTGACGACGGGCATCATCTCTGCCGTCGACCGCAGCTTGTCGCCGACGAGAGAGGTGACGTTCAAAGGCGTCATTCAGACCGACGCCGCCATCAACCCGGGCAACTCCGGCGGGCCCCTGTTCAACATCTTGGGCGAGCAGATCGGCGTCAACACCGCCATCCGCAGCGACGCGCAAAACGTCGGCTTCGCCATCCCCGTCGACGCTGTGAAAGAACTGCTGCCCGAGTTGCTGCGCGTCGAGAGCCAGGGGCGGTACGATCTCGGCCTGCAGTTCGGACGTCAAGAACGCGGCGGCCTCGTCGCCAAAGCCGTGCGCAAACACAGCCCCGCCGAGCGCGCCGGCATCCGCGAAGGTGACATCGTCGTTGCCATCGACGACGTGCCCACGCCCACCGTCATCGACGCCCTCGTCGTGCTCCTCGACCAGGCCGTGAACCGGCCGTTCAACGTCACCTTGTCGACGGCGGCGGGCAAGACGAAGACGACGCAGCTGCGCATTGAAGAAATCCCTCTGCCCGACGGCCGTGCCCTGGCGCAAAAGCACCTCGGCGTCACCTTCTCAGAGCTGTCGGCCCGGCGCGCCCGCAAGATGGGCTTGCGCGAGGGCACCCGCGCCTTGGTCGTCGACAAAGTGCGCCGCAACACCGACGCCGCCAAAGAGGGGCTGCAAAAAGGCGACCTCGTCGTCGCTGCCGACGGCTACAGCACCAAAAGCCTCCTCGACCTCGGGCTCATCGTCGAAGACAAGCGCCGCGGCGACGTCCTCGTCATCAAAGTGGTGCGCGTCGAACGGCGCGGCATCCGGCAGGGCGAAATGTCACTCCGCCTGCGGTAGTCGTTTGTGGTTTGTCTCCTGGGAGCCCGACAGGCATGCTCCGCTTGTTTCCTTTTGACGGAGCTCCCATGCGCAATCATCCTCATCTTCTCGGCTGGCTCGTGGTGCTGCTGTTTGCGGGCGGCCTCTTTGCCTTTGACCAAGACCCGGTCGACAGCTGGCACAAGCGCATCCCTTACAGCGGTCACCTCGAGCGCGACGGTGCCCCCCTCAATGAGGTGGTGTCCGTCGAGTTTCAACTGTGGACGACGCCATCGGGCGGCGCCTCGCCGGCGTTCAGTGAAGTCCTCGATGTCGACGTGCAACAAGGGGCATTCTCCGTCCTCCTTGGCGACACGCCAGGCAACGCCGTCGACGACGAGCTCTTCGCCACGCGCGACACGTTGTACCTGCAGGTGCTCGTTGACGGCGCAGCTGTGGGCGCGCGCCAACGCATTTTGGCCAGCCCTTTTGCGTCGGGCACGGCGGGTGTGCCTCCTGGCGTGATCATGGCTTGGGGCGGCCAGAGCGCCGACATCCCCGCCGGCTGGATGTTGTGCGACGGCACCGCTGTCTCCCGCAGCCTCTACCCTGCGCTCTTCGCCGCCATCGGCACGGCCCACGGTGCCGGCAACGGCAGCACCACGTTCCATCTCCCCGACCACCGCGGCCGTTTCTTGCGCGGGGTGTCCGGCGGCACCTCCCGCGACCCCGACCGCAACGCCCGCTCCGCCGCCAACAGCGGCGGCTTCACGGGCAACGCCGTCGGCACGGTGCAAGGCGCAGCCACCGCTCGGCCGTCGGCGGCGTTCACCACCACCACCACCGGCAACCACAACCACACCAACGGCAACTTCGATCGCCTGATGATCATCGGCAGCAACTCCAACAGCTGCGGCCGTTCTTTTTCGAGCGGCGACGTGTCGTGCGGCGAGCCCGACCTTGCCCGCTCGGCGTCCATCCAAACCAACGGCAATCACAACCACAGCGTCAACGGCGGGGGCGACAACGAGACCCGGCCGCAAAACGCGAGCGTGCACTACATCATCAAATACTGAGTCATCGACGCCAGCCTCATCGGCGGCGAGGGCGTCGGCAGCGTCTTCGTCAGGGGGCTGCGGCATCCGGCAACGTCGGAGGGCATTGCCACCTGCGGTGAGGTCACACCATGGCCAGAACGAAGCTGAGGGCGTCTGACCAACACCCGACGCTGACGACGTACAGCAGCACCAAGTCGACGAGCACGAAGTGGGGCAGGTAGGCCTTGAACCACGAGCGTCGTCGGGCAGGTGTGGCACGAGCAGCTTCAATGGGAGTCACGGCAAGCTCCTTCGAGTTGGGCCATGTTGGTGGCAGTATGGCGCCTGACCTGGCTCACCAAAAGCCCTCTTGTGGTGAGAATCAGGTGACGGCGAGAGTCACATCCGAAAGGCGCCACACATGGGCATGGCAAAACGACCGTACGGACCTTGGAGTCGCATGGCACTTGAAACGTTGCGCGATGCGGGCGTGTTCAAGACCGACGCCTTTGTGGCCTGGCTTGACGAGCGTGACATCAAGATCGACCGCACCCTGGTTTCGCACTGGCGGTCGGGGCGCTCGCATCTGCCCGCCGACGTGCTCCCGCTGATCGCGGAGTTCACGGAGCGGCCCGAACTCGTCTACGGCAGCCTGTTGCGCGCAGCCGGATGCGAGCTGGTGCGCCTGAAGTCTGACGACGACGCCTCCTGCGGCCGCGACATCTTGCAGCTGTTGTTGGAGGCAGGCTCGCTGCTGGGCGAACTGCAACGCTCTCTGCTCGACGCCGTCGCGCCGTCGTCGCCCGGCGGCACCGCCATCACGCCCGACGAAAAAGACGAACTCGTCGTTCGCCTCGACACGCTCATTCATCAGTTGGTGGGGGTGCGGGAGGAGTTGGTCAGCGTCGAGGGCGACATTCCCAGCACGCCGTCTGACGGTTGAGTTCTTGCCCCGCCCGGCTCTTTCTGGCGTCGGCCCACGGGACGAAGGCCAGATGCTGACAACGTGAAGCTCCGACGAGTCTCTACCACTCGTCGTCGTCGACGATGATGCTCTGGTGCCGCTTCGACGCCGACGTGCGGTGCGACTCGGTGGAGACCTTGTCGTGCGCGTCGTAGTGCTTGTCGATGTTGCCAGCGACGTCGACGGTGTTCTTCGCCATCACCGCCGCCTTCACCGCGCCCGCGGCTTCAGACGAGGCCGCTTGGCCGGCAGCGTCGAGGCCCGGAGCCACCGTCGCCGACATCAGCGACAACCCGATGCCCTGCCCCATCTCCATGGCTTTCACCGCGGCTTCCATGGCTTTGGCGTCGGACGACGTCTTGGTGGCGTTGCTCTTCGACAAGGGCTGGCTGCCGACTTCGGCCCGTTTTTGCACTTCGCGCTGGATGGCTTGCTTCTGGTCGACGCGACGCATCTCAGCCGTGCCGTTGGGGTTCACCATGTGGCTGTTGTGCGCCACGCGTTGCACGTCTTCGGTGAGGGTCTCGGCGTTCTTGGGCGCTGTGGGGTTCACCGTCGCGTTCATGGTGTCTTGCACCTCGAGCACGTTGTCGACGGGACGCTTGGTGGTGCCGTTCAAAAAGGCCATGCCTTTGATGCCGCGCTCCATGTCTTGGGCGGCGATGTCAAAGAGCGCCTCTTGTTTGGCGAAGGGGTCTTGGTGGCCTTCGGGGAGTTTGTGCTCCTCCGACGGCAGGGCCATCTCTTCGAGGCCCTTTTGCACCAGCGGCGTCTCCAGCCGCTTCTCGGGAACATAGTCGACGTCGTGCCACAGGGCGCTCATGCCTGCGAGGTGTGCTGTGCTGCTTCCGCCGCCGCCAATGCGCATGTGGGACTCCGAGGCCTGCCCGACAAACACTGCCAGACCTTCGAAGTATCGCACGTTCAAGGCGCCGGTTGCTGAGATCCCCCAGCCCCCGTCAACCACCTGTTTTAGATGACGTTTTCAGGCTATTCGCCGACGCGGAACTGCACGTCGCCGAGGCCGTGGATCGACAGCTCCACATGGTCGCCCACGGCGAGTTCCGTGACGGGGCCGAGGGCACCCGACAGGATCACCTGGCCTTTGCGCAATGGGGTGCCCAGCTCTTGCATCTTTTTGGCGAGCCACACCACGGCGTTGACGGGGTTGTCGAGGCAATTGATGCCCGCGCCCGTCGACACCACCTGGCCGTTTTTGCGCAAGGCCATGCCGCACAACACCAGGTCGACGTCGGCGACGGGGGTGGGCTTGGTGCCGAGCACGTAGCGTCCGGCGCTGGCGTTGTCGGCGATGGTGTCGGTGATGGCGATGTCCCAGTGTTCGACGCGGCTGTCGACGATCTCGATGCATGGCAACAGATAGTCGGTGGCGCTCAACACGCGGTGGGTGGTGATGCCGCCTTCGGCGAGGTCGTCTTTGAGCACGAAGGCGATTTCGCCCTCGGCACGCGGCTGCAAGAGGTCGCTGCGGGCGAGCATGCCGCCGTCGCCGATCTCCATGTCGTCGAAGAGGGCGCCGTAGTCGGGCTGGTCGACCTTCAACCACGACTGGATGGCGTGGCTGGTGATGCCGATTTTGTGCCCCACCAGTTGGGCGCCTTTGGCTTGGCGTGCGGCGACGTTGATGGCCTGGATTTCGTAGGCGTCCTCGAGGGAGAGCCCTTCGGCCTCGCCGAACTTGGCGACGGCCTTTTTGTCGGCCTCGGCGTTGGCGAGCAGGTCGGCGAAACGAGCGTGTTGGTCGGCGTCCATGGCGTCTCCTCGTCAGATGGGGCGGGCCATCAGATGGTGCGGTCGGCGGCAAAGCGGGCCAAGGCCCGCAGACGGTCGGCGCGCTCGTCAAACGGTGCCAATGCAGCGACGGCGCGTTCGGCCGCTTGCGTCGCGCGCGCTTTGGCGCCCTCGAGGCCAAACCGTCTGACGTAGGTGGCTTTGTCGGCATCGGCGTCGCCGCCCGACACCTTGCCCCGCTTGCTCTCGTCGCCGATGACGTCGAGCACGTCGTCGGCGATCTGAAACGCCAGGCCGAACTCGGCACCGAACGTGCGCAGCTGTTTCACTTGCTCGTCAGAAGCGCCAACGGCGAGACCGCCCAACGCACAGCTGCCGATGAACAGCCGGCCGGTCTTCAAAGCGTGAATGGCCACGAGGTCGACCTCGTCGGCAGGGCGGCCTTCGGCGAGCATGTCGAGCATCTGCCCGCCGACCATGCCGCAGCTGCCGCCGGCGAGGGCCAACTCATGGCATTGGGCGGCGGCGTTGACGGGCGCGGTGGCGACGAAGGCGAAGGCGTCGGTGAGCAGGCCGTCGCCCGCCAAGATGGCGGTGGCCTCGTTGTACGCCTTGTGCACCGTCGGACGGCCCCGACGCAAATCGTCGTCGTCGAGGGCGGGAAGGTCGTCGTGAATCAACGAGTAGGTGTGCACGTATTCGACGGCCATGGCTGCAGGCCAGGCCCGCTCGTCGACGTCGTCGCCGCCGGTGGCGTGGGCCGCCAACAGCACCATCAGGGGACGCAGCCGTTTGCCACCTGCGAGCAACGCGTACTCCATGGCTTCGCCCAGCTGGGCCGGCGGCCGTGTGCCATCGACGTCGACGGCGTGCTGCAGGCTGGCCTTGAGCTGGGCCTCGACCTGCTCTGACAACGGGCGCAACTGCTCCATGATGCTGCTCACGCGTCGCTCCCGTCATCATCGTCGTCATCGTCGTCGAGGTCGAGCGGCGCGGTGCTGCCGTCTTGCATGAGTTCTTCGAGGCGGGCGTCCATGTGGTCGAGTCGGCCTTGGGCCTGGCGCACCAGGGCAACACCCGACTCGTACGCCGACAAGCTGTCTTCGAGCGAGAGGTCGCCGCCTTCAAGTTGGTCGACCAGGCCTTCCAAACGCTCCATGAGCGCCTCAAAAGGCTGGCCTTCAAGCTCGTCTGCCGAAGACGTTTCCGTTTTCTTTTTGCGCGCAGCCATAGGTGCTCAGTCGCACACTGGGTCGACTCTCTCAACGACAAACGGCCGATGCGCCTTGCCCCACCCTCGCCGGCTGCTATGCCCTGTGAGCAGCGGGGTGTGATGTGACCGATTCGACAGACACAGCATTTGACGCCGACGTCATCGTCGTCGGCGGTGGGCTTGCAGGCAGCATCACGGCGTTGCCGGTGGCCCGTGCCGGCGCCAAGGTCATCGTCGTCGAGAAAGCCAGCTTTCCCAGGCACAAGGTGTGCGGTGAAGGACTGCTCCCACACGGCGTGGGTTTGCTGAAAAAGCTCGAGCTCGACCACCTCCTCGACGAGTGCCAGGCGCAACCGTTTTCGGGCATCCTCTACCGCGCCTACGGCGTGTGGGCGCCCGGCGACTTCGCCGACGGGCAGGTGGGCTACGGCATCCAGCGCTATTTGCTCGACGACAAGCTGCACCAAAGCGCCATCGCCCACGACAACGTCACCTTGGTGAAAGACCAGGTGCGTGGGCTCGCCCACGACGACGACGGCGTCACCGTCACCACCCGCAAAGGCGACACCTATCGCGCGCGGGTGCTCGTCGGCGCCGATGGCGTGCGCAGCACCACCCGGCATCTGTTGGGGCTCGACAAAGGCCCCCCCAAGCGCCAGCGGTACGGACTGCGCCGCCACTTTCGCCTGCGCGACGGCGTTGCCCTTCCGCGGCGCGTCGAGGTCAACGTTCTCGACGGCTTCGAGCTGTTCATCACCCCCGTCGAACCTGGCGTCATGGGCGTCGCCGCCCTCATGGAGCGGCACATCACCCAGCAGGGCAAGGGCAGCCAAAACGATCGCCTCGATGCCCTGCTGCAACACGCCCCCGACTTGCTGCGCGAACGGCTTGAAGGCGCCACCCCCGTCAACGACGCCAAAGCTGTCGGCCCCCTCATGGCCGACACCAAAGAAGTGCACCAAGGCCGCTGCGTTCTCGTCGGCGACGCCGCCGGATTCGTCGACGCCATCACCGGCGAAGGCATGACCATCGCCTTCGCCACCGCCGACACCTGCGCCGCCGCTGTGCTCGACGTGCTCAACGGCGAAGCGCCCGCGGCCGCCTTCGGCCGCTACGCCAAGATGCGCCACGGCATCTACCGCGACCACAAGATCCTCACCTTGGGGTTGCTGACCATGGCCGGCCGCCCGGCCATCATCCGCCGTGCCGTCACCCGCCTCAAAGACGACCCTCAGCTGTTCACCGACCTCCTCAACGTCAACAACGGCACACACTCCATCTGGTCGTTTGGGCTGTGGAACATGGTGAAACTTGGCCTCGGCAAAACGCCGCCCCGGGTGTTCCCCACCGAGGCGGGCCTCGACCTCGCATAGGCGCCATCCGGCGGACTCCAAAACGCCCCCTGCCCCACGTCAGATGCGCCTGCTATCGCCGTCGCATGCTGCGTCTTCTCTCCTGTGCCTTCGCATTGCTGGTCTCCACCGCTCCCGTCGGTGGCTGCGCCTGTGACCCCCTGCCGTCCACCCCCCTCGACGATGGCGGCACTGCCCTGGACGACGATGGCGGCGTACTTGTCGACGACGATGGCGGCGGCAACTCCGGTGACGACGCTGGCAACAACACCTCAGACGACGACGCTGGCAACACCTCCAACGACGACGACGCCGGCAACAACTCCAACGACGACGACGCCGGCAGCACCTCCAACGACGACGACGCCGGCAGCAACTCCGGTGACGACGACGCCGGCAACACCTCCAACGACGACGACGCTGGCAGCACCTCCAACGACGACGACGCTGGCAGCAACGCCAACGACGACGACGCTGGCAGCGACTCCGGTGACGACGACGCTGGCAACACCTCAGACGACGACGCCGGCAGCACCTCCAACGACGACGACGCTGGCAGCAACGCCAACGACGACGACGCTGGCAACACCTCCGGCGACGACGCCGGCAGTGTCGTCGCTCCCGGCATGGGCGACGTGTGGATGCGCATCGACTACCGCAACGCCTACACGCCACGCAGCCCGCGCTACAGCTACTCCGACACCCCCGGCTGGGGCGAAGCCGAATGGGCGGCCACTGACATGAGCTGGCCGGAGATCTTCGCCTGGGGCAGTGTCTCCGTCGACGACGACCCCATCAATGCCCCGGGCGAGCAGTCGTTGCTCACCGGCAGCAGCGGCGTCTTTCAGATCATGATCGGCCTGCAAGACCTCATCGCCTACGACCGCGTCGAGGTGGTGCTCAGCGGCCGCAGCCGTGCGACCTCGTCGTCGGCGACGTTCGACGTCTACAACCCGTGGAATGGCTGCGGGGTCTCCGGCGTCACCATCAGCAACGATTGGACCCCCGACGTCATCGTCATGGACCTCGCCGACTGCATGGACATCGGCCAAGGCGTGCAGGCCATTCGCGTCGAACCCATCAACGGCCAACTCGCGGTGCTCGACGTCACCGTCTCTTTGTACGGCGCCGAGTGGTGACGCGGCGGGGTGTTGCCATGTGAAAAGCGCCCTGCTGAACAGGGCGCTTTCAAGCAGTCGAGTGTCCGCCTTAGGGGGCGGGCGGCATCGAGGGCGGCTTGGGGAGATACAGCACGCGCTGGTCGGCGGAGCCGTTGGTGCCCGACAACACAAATACACGCTCGCCTGCGGCTCGAATCTGAATCCCTCCTCGTCCGGCAGATGCAAAGTATTCGCGAAGCATCACGGGCATTCCCGGGGTGAGTTTGGGGCTCATGTACACACGAACAGTGTTGCTGTCGTTGACGAGGAAATACAACGCGTTGTCGTCGACGGCGACGTCGACAATCTCGCCCGTGAACATCTCATCGTCGCCGAAGAGCGGGGTGAGTTGCTGTGACGAGCCCCCGTCCTTCGCGACGCGCATGATGGTGCTCTTCCCCGCGCTGTTGGCACCGGCGTAGTACAAGTTCGTGGTGTCTTGCGCGACGCCCTCGACGTCGGAGAAGTCGAAGTTGCTCGAGGTCAACACGGCCGGCGCCGCGTTCGGCGACGCATCGCTCAACGTCGACACCCGGTCGGTGTCCAGGCTGAAGTAGTAGACGGTCGTGCTGTCGGCGATGATGGTGTCGGCGTTGACGCCGACGGTGTGGCGCATCGACAGCGTTCCATCAAACGCCGATGCCTGCACCGAGCTGGTGCCCAGCCACCATGCGTTGTTCGCCGACAGCGCGATCACATTGTTTTCGCGGCCACTGACACTCACAATCGTCACCTGCGGCTCGGCGATGACCTGCGACGGCGAGTTTCCGTCGGCGTTCATGACCAAGTACACCTCGTCATACAGCGTCCCGTTGTTGATGGCAGCCACACGACCTTGCTCGGCCGAGAGGCCATCCCATGACCCGGCTCCGGTCACCACGGTGGCCGCGCTGGCGGTCGCACGGGCATCGAAGCGGGAGATGGTCCCCCCTTGCCCGGCCACGTACAGATAGCCGCTGTCTTCGTCGATGAACGACTTGCCGCCGTAGGTCGCCATCAAGCACATGCCGGTGACACAGGTCTGGAACCCGTCACACGCGAACCCGCACACACCACAGTTTTCATTGTCGGTCTGCAGGTCTTCAGGTGTCAGCCCACAGTCGGGCGGCATCATCCCGCCGTCCGTGGGCGGCATCATCCCACCGTCGACGGGGGGAGGTGGGTCGGGGTCGCCTCCAGCGTCGACGGGGGGAGGCTCAGGCTCACCCCCTGCGTCGACCGGTGGGGGCTCAGGTTCGCCGCCGTCGGTGGGGGATGGCTCAGGCTCGCCGCCTCCGCCGTCGGTGGGGGACGGCTCAGGCTCACCACCACCGCCGTCGGTGGGGGACGGCTCGGGCTCACCGCCGTCGCCAGGAGAAGGGTCAACGGAGGGCTCGCCGCCGCCATCGGGTCGGTCGTCCGGCTCGTTGTCGTCGGGTGCCTCCCAGCTTCCGCCGCCCCACACCGCTTCACGGTCGTCGTCGTCGAACAGAAACAGGGCGCAGCCTGACGCCAACATTGTCATCGACAGCAGCAGGACCAGCCCTGTGCGCTCGTTGCGAAACATGCTCATTCCAAAACTCCCATGATGCCGACGCCGCCACCGACGACGGTGGCCACGACGCCGACCCCGGCGACGGCGAGTCCGCCCAGCCCGACCCATTGCTCGAGCGGGATTTCATTTTTGGCGCTGGTGGACGGCGGATTCGACACGAGCGTGTCGTTGGCCCAATAGGCGGCGCCGCCTCCCAGCACCAAGAAGGTGAGGCCGGTGCCCATCACCGACGCGCCGATCACCGTGTACAAAAGGGCGTTGCTGCCGCCGGCTTCGGCGCCCGCTTCTGGGGTCGCCCCGGTGGCCGCCGTCGTCGTCGCCGCATTCGTGGGCATGGGCACGGGCTCCAACTTGAACAGGGTGTGGGCCGCGTTCTTCGCTGCCCACTTCAACAAGATGGGGTCGCCTTTGATGGTCTCGTCGGCGCGGGCGATGACTTCGCCTTTGGTGACATCGCGGAGGTTCGCCTGAAAGGTGAAGCTGTCGCCCAGCTTGCCCACGATGCCACCCACGACGAGGTCGACGCCGAGGGCGCTGCCGATTTCGGCCATGCAACTGTCGGACGTTTCGCCGCAGGCGGCCTTGGTGGCCTCGAAGTCGAGCATGCTCTTGATGTCGCTCTGGGTGATGACTTTGCAGCCTTTGGCGGCGGCGATTTCGCCCGCCAGCGTCGAGGTCAGGATGTCGGTGACGTACTCTTGCTCTTTGGGGAGTCCGCGGGCCTGCAGGTTCATGACCACCACTTCACACTGCTCGGCGGCAGCAGGCGCAGCGGCTTTTGCGGCATCGGGGGCGGCAGCGTCTTGGGCGTGGGTGTGCGCGCCCGCCAAGCACGTCGCCACGCAAAAGGCGACGGCGGGCCAGGCCTGCCGCGGCGGGTGAGACAAGAACAACAGGCGATGAGGCATTGAGGCTCCAGGCGTCGCGGGCGACGCGAAAGCAGACGTTTGAAGCATGCCACTGCTGGACGCCGCTTGGCGAGTGCGCAAAGTCGTGTTCGCTCATGCCGGCGGGCCCTCGCGCTTGACCCCGCAGTTGTGTTTAACGTGGGTGTCCACTGCCCTGAGGCAGTGCGCGGAGGTCGCATGAAAATCGCCGTCACCACCGAGTCGCTCGCCAACGAAAAACGCGTGGCCATCACCCCCGACGTCGCCAAAAAGCTCGTCGCCGATGGACATGAGGTGCGCGTGCAAAAGGGAGCGGGCGTGCAGGCCGGATTTGTGGACGCCGCCTACGACAAGGTGGGCTGCAAGCTCGTCGACGACGAGAAGGCCGCCTGGGACGGCGCCGAAGTGCTGTTGCGCATCAACAAGCCCACCGACGATGAGATCGCGGCCTTCCCTGAAGGATGCATGCTCATCTCGTTTTTGGCGCCGCTGTTTGAGCCCAAGCAGATGCAGAAGATCGCCGAACGCAAGATCCTGTCGTTCAGCATGGACGCCGTGCCCCGCACCACCCGCGCCCAATCCATGGATGCGTTGTCGTCGCAGGCCAACCTCGCCGGCTACAAAGCCGTGCTCATGGCGTCGATGCAGATGCCCAAAATCATGCCCATGCTCATGACCGCCGCCGGCACCATCCAGCCGGCCAAGGTGTTGGTCATCGGCGCCGGCGTCGCCGGCTTGTCGGCCATCGCCACCGCCCGCCGCTTGGGCGCCGCCGTCTCCGCCTTCGACGTGCGCGCCGTCGTCGAGGAGCAGGTGAAATCGCTGGGCGCCAAGTTCGTCAAAATCGACACCGGCGAGAGCGGCGAGGGCCAAGGCGGATACGCCAAACAGCTCTCTGAAAAGGCGCAAGAGATTCAACGTCAGAAGCTCGGTGACGTCGCCAAGATGATGGACATCGTCATCACCACCGCCGCCATTCCCGGCCGTGCGGCCCCCCGTCTCATCGAACGCGACGCCATTGAGGCCATGCGCCCTGGCAGCGTCATCGTCGACATGGCCGCCGCCACCGGAGGCAACGTCGATGGCAGCAAGCCCGACGAAACCGTCGACATCGAAGGCACCACCATCTTTGGCCCGACGAACTTGGCGGCGGAGGTGCCCCTCGACGCCAGCCAGATGTACGCCAAAAACATCACCACGCTGTTGGCGCTGATGGTGGGCGAAGAAGCCAAGATGGAGATCGACTGGGAAGACGACATTCTCGTCGGGTGCTGCATCACGCGGGACGGCGAGATTGTGCACGACAGGACGAAAGAGGCGCTGTCGAAGCTGTAGGCCACGACATCTGTCTTCCGCGTTCCGCCGTCGGAACTCAGCCTTCGAATCACGTCGTCAGTGGTAGCTGTAGAGCATCGCAGAGAGGCGGTCACATTGCTGAATGGCCTCGGCCCAGGCCTCTTCGTCAATGACATGAAGTGCGTGGCAAACATCGAGTGCAGCTGCCACTTCGAAGACGCTGCCGCGAGCGATGTCGAAAAAGCGACGTCGTTCTTTCTTTGTCGCTCGCGAGCTGCCTTCGGCGAAGTTGAGGACGACTGAGGTCGACGCCCTGCGAATTTGGTCGGCCATGGCGGCGTTGCCTCTCGGCAGACCTTGGACGACCGTCTGCACGGTCACGACCAATCGGATGCCGGCAGCATGGATGCGAGTGTTGCGAAAGTGCATGGTGGCTCCTGCGGGGCGGATGAGGACGGGCCCCTCGCTTTCGCAGGGGGCCCGCCCGCAAGGAGTCGCGCAGGAGGCAGTGTTGAGCTCAGGCGCAGCTCGGCTGCTCTCGCATTGGGTGCGAAACCGAGTGGAACATGTGAAAACCAGCCAACGGTCGTTCTCGCTCACAACGTTCCAGCCGATGGTCCTGATGAAGCCGAGACCACCTTGCGCCGTTTGCGTCATCAAGTTCGAACACCGAATGCGGACGGCAGAAGCGGAGAACCGAGTGATGAACACAAAGGACTTGGCATCTGACGAGACCGGCACCTGGCAGGTATGGCGCCAGGGCGACGACGGGCATGAAGTGCTGATGAAAGACAAACTCCCCGAAGCTGTCGCTCGACGTTGGGAAGACGTCTACACCGCCCGGGGACACAAACAGTTGTATTGGGTGCAAAACGACGACGACGACGGATAGGCCGCCGTCGTCGACGAGGTAGGGCTGGAGTCAGCGGTTGGCGCAGAATCCGAAGACGTCCGGGTGCACGCCAGCCCCCAGCGAAGACGTGTTGGTGTCGCCGGTGAAGGTCACCCGCCCGGAGTCGGCGTCGCGCTGACAGTTCCATGCGTTGAAGATGGTGCCGTCGATGTCGAGGGGAAGGCTCCAGTCGGTGAGGGGCGCATCCAACTCAAAGCGGAAGTGCACGCAATAGCCGGTGCCCCAGTCTTCGCCGTCGTTTTGAAAGACGGTGACCGTCACCCCGTCGTCGAAGACGTCGGGGATGCTTGGCAAGCCACCGGGCTCAGGGGATGGATCGGGTGAGGCGTCTGGCTCGGGGGTGGGGTCGGGCTCAGCGACGGGTTCGCCGATTTGCTCGCCGTTCAACTGAAGCGTCAGCGACTCGGCCACCGGTCCGTCGAGTTCGTCGAGTTCGTCGGCGCCGCCACGTCGACGCACCAAGTGCTCGACGCGGGTGAGGTGCAACAGGCCGTCCCTCAGGTTGAGGTCGCCGGGCACGCTTTGCTCCTGCACACCACATCGCAGTTCAGCGTCGTGGGCACCGGCGCCGAACTCGAGCCACAGCTGCTGAAAACATGTCCCCACGGTTTGGCTGTCGGCCAGCTGGGCGGCGAGCCCGTCGACGCCGACCACCGTGCCCGATGCGTCGCCGCCTTCGATGACTTCGCCGTCGACGGGCCACATGGCATCAGAGGCTTCTGGCCGCCGCCCACCCATGGCGTCGTAGCGCGCGAAGGTGTGGCCGATGGGGTCCATCAGCAGGTGGCAGCTCTTGCAGGTTGTCTCTTCGAGGCGGGCGTTGGATGCGTCGAAGGCGTCGCCGTTGTCACCGTCGTCGACGAGCTCCTCCTGCATGGCGGCGGCGTTGGCGGGAGGCGCGGGAATCTCCTGACAGAGCAGCCGCTCGCGCACCAACTTGCCGCGCAAGATGGGGGCGACGATGTCGGTGTGTGAATGGCCCACCAGCACGGCGCCGTTGCGCAAGAGGCCGCCGTAGGTGCCGTCGGTGTTCGCAAATCCGCCTCCGGCGGGGGCGGCGACGCCGTAGAAGGTGGCCAAGTTGTCGTCGACGTAGACCTCATTGCGCGTCAGCAGCACCTGCAGCGAGGTGTCACCGCGCAAGGCCAGCAGCACCTCTTGTTCCAGCCCCTGGCGCATAGAGTTGAGCAGCTGTGCCTTGTCGACGCCGCGGGTGTCGCCGTCGGCCGGCGCATGTGCCTCAAAGCCGACGACGTCGAGCCATTGCTCCACAAAGCGCACCACGGCCTGTTCAGAGCGAGCGTCTTGCAACAGCCGCTCGATGTGCACGGCGCGCCCCGTGGCGTCGTCGAGGTCGCCCTCGGCGGCGGCCCGCAACAAGGTGTCGTCGGGCGTGGTGCCCACCAACAGGTACGACAGCTCAGTGGCGATTTCGTACCCCGACAAGGCGAACTCGCCGTCGGCGTCTCGTACGCCAAGTTCGGCGCGGTACAAGAAGTGGGGCGATTGCAAAAAGGTCGCCACCGTCTCACGCACGGCCGCCTCGAAGCCATCTTGGGCTTGCACCTCGTTGAAGAACTCGCGGTAGAGCGTGGTCTCGCTCGACGTCAGCGGACGTCGGAAGGTGCGTGCGCCAAACTCCTTCAAGAAGTCGTCTCGGCATTCATTGTTGCCATTGGTGCCGCAGGGCGACACGCGGTTCACGTCGATGCGCTCGGCGACACCTTCTGCCGCACGGGCCCACTTGGCGGCGAGGCCGTCGGTGACCAGCAATGACGCGGCGTCGGAGTCGAACACCCGCTCGCTTTGGTCGAGTGGCAAGTCGACAAAGTCGACGACGACGCCGGTGAGGTCGTCGACGGTGGTGAGGTATTCGGTGCGGGTCAAGCGGCGCAGCTGGCGCATGCCGCGGGCGGCGGTGGTGCTGCAATCGAGCTGTCGCAGGTCTTGGGGAACATCGCAGCTGGGCAACACCTGGCGCGCCCAGTCGGCGACGTATTGCAAGCGACGGGCGTCGACCGACGAGCGGGCCACGACCTCGCCGCCCGCGTGGCCACTGCTGTGCTGCAATGTCGGCTTCGACACCAGAATCGACAGCCCGTTGCTGTCGAGCTCGGGCGCCAACGCCATCACCGTTGCCATGTTCGCCGCGGCGGTGGCCACGTCGTCACCGGCCATCAGCCGCAAGCGCGTGCTGCCGGCCGCACCGCCGTCGGTGTGACACACGATGCACTTTGCTTGCAGCACGGGCGCGTCGAGAACTTCTTGAAAGAGGGTGCCGTCAGGGGGGCAGTCTGCCGGCGTGCCTGGCCCACCGTCGACGCCGACACCAGGGTCGGGCTCGGCCGTCGGCGACGGTGCATCTGGCGACAACGACGGCGACTCAGGCGGAGGACAGCCGAGGAGGCCGCCCACGACGACGACGCACAGCAAGGAGAGCGTCAAGGAGAGGGGTGAGGAGCGCATGCCTCTCATGACAGCACCTCCGAAATCACACCGGTGCCGCCGTTGGGGTCGCCGTAGCTGTCGATGGACACGCCCATGAACGCAGCCAGCGAGACCAACAGTCGGTTGTGTTTGACGTCGGGCAACTCCAAGAACTGGCCGGCTCGAATGCCGGCCCCCGCCAACACGAACGGCATGTCGTAGCTGTCGTGCCGTTGGCTGCCGCCCAACTCAGAGCACCAAAAGACCAGCGTCGAATCCAGCAGGCTCCCGTCGCCCAAAGGGTCGGGGGTGGTGTCGAGCTGCTGCAAAAACGCCAGCACCTCCTCGCTCTCCCATCGCTTGGTCAGCCGGTACTTCAGCGTTTGCGTGTCGAAGTCGCCCTCGCCGGTGTGGGACAACGCATGATGGCTCTCCGTGATGGTCGTCGTGGCGTCGCCTGCCCAGTCGAACACCGTCGGCGACACCGAGTGGGAGTACTGCAGCCCCGCGACGCGCGTGGCGTCGCACGCGAGCGCAGCCACCAGCAAGTCGCGCTGGTTCTTCGCCACCGTCGGAAAGTTGGCATTCATGTGATGCGTCGGCGGGTAGTTCTGCCCTTCGACGCCGTAGGCCTGCAATGACGGAGCACCACATCCTTCGGTGGGCGGCCCGGTTTGCGGGATGAGCTGTTGCTGCAACGCATCCAAAGCGGCGGCGTGCACGTCGAGACGCGTCGCCAACTCGGTGCCGACGCGGTTGCGCAGCTCGGTCAGCTCCGACTTGTTGAGCGCCAGCCGACGCTGGCGCCAGTCGGTCACCGTCGACGGGCCCGCCTCATCAGGAAAGAGCAGGCGAAACATCTCGGCGGGGTTGTCTTCGGGCGGCTGGGCCACGCCCCCCTCGGAGTAGAAGATGTTTTTGTCGGCGCCGGCTTGGAAGTTGGAGGCGACGCCGAAGTTCAGCTGGTTGAACCGGGTGCCCGCTCGCAGTTCGCTGCCGATGAAGCGGTCGATGCTTTGCCCGCCCCCGACGTGATCGATGGTGCCGCCGCCGGTCAACACATTGGCGGCGCCGTGCTCGTGGGTTCCCGACGTGGTGAGGTCGCAGCCCTGCATCACCAACAGCTTGTCTTTCATGGGCGTCAGCGGCTCCAACACGGAGCCGGGGGCGAAGCCGTAGTTTGTGCCGGTGCCCTGCGGCACCCAGTCGGGGTGGTGCACGCCGTCGGGGGTGAACAACACCACCAGGCGTCGTGGCCCGTCAGCCGCGTTGGCTTTGGCGATGTGAAAGAAGGGCGCAGCGAGGGCGACCTTTGCAGCGCTTGAGAGAAAGCGACGACGGGAGATGGGCACAGAGCCTCCAAGTCGGGAGCCGAAGATGGAGATACACAGACGTCGACAGCGCTGCCGGCCGGGCGCAATCTGGGTCGCGTCGGCTACAGAACTTGCCGTTTCGACGGCGCCTCAGGCGCGGCGGCCACGCGGTGGATGCGGTTTGGGGGCCACGGGCGACGTGCGCTACGGGTTGAAGCACCAGTTTTCGTAGTCGCCGTCGACTTGAATGCAAACGCACAAAGCATCTTGGGCGCCAGCCCCGCTGGGGCGGGCGACGAACAAGTTGCCGCGGCGGGAACTCGAGCAGGTGGGGCCTGCCGTCAGCTGATACGACTCGGGACCGGAGTCGCCGCCGCTGTTGACGCTGCCTTCGTTCACCACCCGCAGATCGTGGGTGATGACGTTGTCGCCGTGGTAGATGTCGGGCGTTGCGCTGGTCTCGACGATGGTGAGGATGTCTTCGCCGTCGTCGTCCTCGATGACCAACGTGCCAGTGTCGGCAGAAAGTGCGATGGCGTTGGTGACGAGGCGACCGCTGGTGGCCCCGCTTGTGTTGGCGGTGTTGGTGACGGTCAATCCGCCCGAAGTGACGTCGAGGCCGCCGGCGACGACCGCGCCCGCGGTGACGTCGAGCCCAGCGATGTCGGCGCCGCCGTTGGCGTCGATGAGGCCGGGCACAATGAGGTCGGCGCTGTCGAGAAGCTCGACGCGTCCGGCGGTGTTGTTCTCGCTGATGCGCACGATGGCCTCGCCGTCTTCGTCTTGGATTTCTAAGAAACTCTGGTCGTCGCGGATGGCGAGCACGTCGGTGCGGACGGTGTCGGCGGTGAGTTGCTCGATGGTGTAGTTCTTCATCTCAGACACCCGATGGGCGTAGGGCACACCCAACAACCGGGTGGGGGTGCCGACGACGACCCAGTTGTCGCCGTTTTCGTCAGCGACTGCGACCGACACATAGAGGGCGGTTTGCTGCAACACCTCGTCGGTGAGGTTGGGGCCAGAGCCTTTGCCGAGCTGGGCGTGGAACATGCCAGCGTTGACCTCGATGGAGGCGAAGGTGTCGTTCCAGATGCCGCAGTCTGCCGCCAAAGCGGGGCTGGCCAAACAATCCAGGGCGGCGCCTGCGTTGTCTGTGGAGGTGAGCGCGAAGCGCAGCGCTCGGGCACCGTCGACGTCGGCGCCGTTTTCTTGAAGATGTCCGGTGTACCCGACGACACGACCGCTGCCGAGGTCAAAGGCCGCGTACGCCCCCCACGTCGTTGCCACAGTGATCAACACGAACAAGACGACGCTGTTGAGGCGTCTTTGCATCCAGAAAGACATTTGCTTCTCCCAAACCAAAGGCCAGACAGGGTACGTCGCCCGTCGACAAACGTCGAGGATGTCTGTGCCAGCTGGTTTGCAAGAACGCGACGTCTGGGGCCGATGTCCGCAAGAGGCGTTTATTCGTCGATGACGCCGCCGTCGGTGAGCTCGCTGAGGCCGTCGTCGACGAGCTCGTACTCCATCTGCGCCCACTCCCAGATGGTCTCTTCCGAATCACAGCGAAACAGCTGAAAGCTCACGCCGCTGTTCCATGGCGAGAAGGAGTCGACGTGGAGGTAGCAAAAGCCATCCACCGGCGACAAAAAGCGCACCATGACGTCGCGGTAGACGCTTTGCTCCCACGACGGACGGGCCATGGCCATGGGGAAGCCGGCCACGCTGAAGGTGTCGCCGTACAACGTGCCCTCGACGAGGGCGACGCTGCCGTCGAAAGCGTCGTTGTGGGGATCGGCGACGGTGACGACGTGAAACGTGCCGTAGTCGGCGTCGACGGTGAACCGTTCGACGCGTCCTTCGGTGCGGTCGCAGCGGTCGAAGAACACCTCGCGTCCGTCACACGCGCGGTTGGCGCACAAAGAGATGGAGACGTTGGCGGTCTGCTCGATGCCGTGGCCGACGATGGCGTTTTGCATGGCGCTCTCGCTGCCCGACACCGTGACCTTGAGGACGCCGAGGCCGGAGTCGTCTTGGCGGTCGTCGAGGTGGCTGTCCATGCGCAGGGGCTGTTCGAGCACGGCTTCGATGAAGTCTTCGCCGAAGGTGGCGGTGCGGGTCACTGTCCACGTGGCCGGGCCGAGGGGCGCGACGTCGTTGTCGGGTGCCTCCACGCATGAGCGCAGCGGCACTTGGTGGGTGCCCTCGTCGAGGGGGAGGAAGAGATCGCCGGGCATCAGGCGAATCTGCGTGGTGTCGGCGAAGGCGCTGTAGGGATCGCGGCCGGCAAACGACGAGCAGAACGCTGCGTCGGGGCGAATCTGCAGCCAAAACGGCCCCTCGGTGTCATCGTAGGGCTCCAAGTCGGGGCATTGGGGCCACAGCTCTTCTTGGGTGAGCCCGTCGACGGTGAAGCCGCCCTCGTCGACGACTTCTGGGGCCGCACCGGTGCACCCGACGCTGCCCAACAGCGTCATCAAGGCCGTCGAACAGAGGGCGGCGGCGTACGCCGATTTGGGTGTGGGCGGTTTTTGACATGACATGTGGCTCTCCCCAACATTGGCGTCGGTTCCGCACCACAGGCCGGGGCCGACAGACGCATGGTACGCAAGCAAAGCGCCTGCCAGAAAGCCAGCCGCGGCAAATGTCGACCTTCTCTCTTTTTTTCAGCCACATACGTCTGCAGTGTTTTCACGAATGGGCGGTGGATTGCAGCACAGGACGCAGTTTTCTGAGGACCCAGCCCCGCCCGGCACGCCTCTGCAGCTGGTATGGTGACCGCAGGAGCGGTCATGAACGTCAAACGAGCCTTGCCAGCACACGCCATGCGCCACGGGGTGTCTCCGGACGTGCTCAACGATCGCTCCTTCAGCGAGACCCTCGATGCCGCCTTTGAGGTGCACAAGGCGCTGGGGCCCGGCCATGCGCAGCTGACCTACAAAAACGCCCTCGTCGTCGAGCTGCGGCAGCGCGGGCGCGTGGTGCACAAAGAGCCCACCTTCAGCGTGCTGTTCAAACAGCAGGTGGTGGGCAGCTATGTCGCCGACGTTCTCGTCGACGAACGGGTGTTGGTGAAGGTGGCCGCAGAGCCCACGCTGACCCACGACAGCAAGACCGACACCTTGCGCGGCCTGGTGGCCGGGGGCGTCAAAGTCGGCGTGCTGTTCAACTTTGCGGCCGCCGACTTGTTCTTCGCGCGCATCCTGTAGCCAGCGCCGTGAGCCGCGCCGTGAACGGCGCCTCCGTTGTGCGTCGGGGTCGACTTTTTGGTGCACACATGCGCCGTCACGACGTCATGACGTCGTGTGCAGCCGCGCGTGGGACACGGTCTGCACGACGACGGCACAGTTTGCGGCGCAGGCGTCCGAGATGGCACATCCCAAAGCAGCCATTTGCTGCCGTGAACCTGGCTCGCCATGTTGAGCGCCGGGGGCGTTTGACGTCGGAGTCGCAGGTCAATCATGGAGTCATCGTCCGCCTCTTCTGGTTTTTTTCTCGACGCTGTTGGGCGTGCTGTGGTCATCGGTTTTTTTGGCCCGCACGACCTCAAGTTCATGCAGCGCACCCGGCAGCTGGTCGACGGCCTCGACGACGAGGGGCTGGTGTCGATGCTCATCTATGTCGGCCACAAAGCCGCGCCTCCCGACGACATCACCCGCCGTGGCTACGCCCACATGATGCGCGACTACGCCAGCCGTTCGGCGGGGGTGGCGTATGTCATTCCGGGCGAAGGCTTTGCCGCAGCTGTGCAGCGAGGCGTTGTCACCAGCTTGGACGTGCTGTCGCGCAACGAGAACCGCACCCTGACCTGCAAATCCCTTGCTGCCGCTGTCGACTTTCTCGTCGAGGGCGGGATGGATCGCGCCACGCAGGAGGCGGCCGTCGCTCGGCTGCGGGCGGCGATGGACACCCAGCCTGAGTGACGCTCTGGCTACAGTGTGTGCCCCAACGTCCGATGGTAGGGGCATGCCACATGTGGTGGGAGCTCCTGCATTTGTTGAAACCGTCGGCAGCGTCGTGGTGTTGGCGTTTTTTGGCGATTATCAGCCGACGATGTTGCAGGCGGCCCAGGCGGCGTTGCGCGACCTCCCTGACACCGGACAGATGGCCTTCATGGTGTACGTCGGGCCCGCAGCCAAGCCTCCCGACACGCCAGGCCGCAAAGCCTACGCTGCCATGCTGCGCGACTATGCCCACCGGTCGTTCGGCACTGCCTGCCTCATCCCAGGGACGGGGTTTCTGGCCGCCATGCAGCGGGGCGTGGTCACCAGCTTGGAACTGCTCTCGAACAACCAAATGCCGTTGAAGGTGTTCAAAGACATCGACGTCGGCGCCGAATGGTTGCGCGCGCGCGGGCTGCGTACAGACAACCTCGAGCGCGCCCGTGCACGGTTGGACGCGGCGATCGCGGACCTCCAAGGCGTTGGCCGACCAAACGCCTCCTGATGTTGATGACGCACCGCCGTTTAGGTCGGCGGGATCTCGCCGATGGGGAGACCATGTCGAACCCGTCTGCCCGTTTTGACGTCGTCGGCTGCGCTGTCGTGGCCATGTTCTTTGGCGAGCATGAAGAGGCCCACCTGCGCATGGCGTCGGAGGTCTTGGACGACCTGCCCCCGTCGGGGCCGTCGTGCATGGTGGTGTTCATTGGCCCCCACGCCAAAGCCCCCGATGCCAAGGCCCGGGCGCACTACGCGCAGATGATCGACCGGCTGGCGCCACGGTCGTTGGGCACGGTGCGCATTGTGCCGGGCAAAGGGTTCTTGGCTGCCGTGCAGCGTGGGGTCATCGCCGGGCTCGACTTGCTGACCCGTGGCGATGTCCCCGCCAAGGTGGTCGACAGCGTCGACGACGCACTGGCGTGGTTGTCGACACAGCGGCGGGTCGCCCCCGACACCGTCGACGCGGTGCGGGCCCACATCGAGCGTGAGTGCGCCGCGCAGCAGGCAGATGACGCGTTGTCGTCGACGACCCCTAGGCCGTCACCATCTTGAGGTGGCCCCAGCCTTCGTCGGCGAGGTCGCTCCACGAGAAGCCGTCTTTGTTGTTGCCCGGCACCAAGAAGCACGCGTCGCCCACCACCGAGTCGAAGTCGATGTAGTTCACGCTGTCGACGAGCTCGGCGAGGATTTTGCGTGTGTAGTGGTCTTGATCGTCGCCGTCGTATTTGTCGGCGTAGGGGTGCGGACCCGACAGCAAGAAAATCATGGAGAACACGATGTAGCGTTTTTCGCTGTCGAGGCGGGCGTGGCCGTCGACCTCGTCGCCGGTCTCTTCGTCTTCGGTGGCGATTTCGGCTTCGATTTCGCTGACCCACTCGGTGAAGCAGGGTTGGGCGTAGCCATCTCGGTCTTCGTATTCGAAGCAGGCGTGTTCGTAGAAAGGCTCTGCCTCTTCGACGACGGCCGCCAGCCGTTTGTAGAAGCGCTTCTTCTCGATGGGGCGCTCGTCGATGTCTTCGTCGAGGAGGTCGTGAATTTTTTGCCGCAGCTCTTCATCGCCATAGGCGTTGATCACCAGTTGCACGGCAAAGCAGCTTTGGCGCACTTCGCGTTTGCCAAAGATGCGTCCGAAAAATCCTCGACGGTTGGTGGCCATGTGCGTCTCCCGTTTGTGGTTCTTCAATGGCGGTGGAGCAGCCATCCCACGACGTTGTCGCAGAATCAAGGCGGCCTGGCCGCCGCCCGGACGCCCTTGCGGCGACGGAGTCGGCGCCATACGCGTGGGGTCGAACTTGGAGGGTCCCATGTCTGTGTACGACTTGAAGTCCATCGATCTGCCGCGCGTGGCGGGTGCGTCGTTGGCGGCGGTGGTGAAGGCAGTGGAGAACCCCCTCGTCGGTGGCCCCATCAAGAAGAAGATGTTGTCGGACGTCGGCTTTCAAACCTTTCGCAAAACGCGTGCGCATGCGGCGCCAGCGACGTGGCCCTTGTTGCCCGCCGCCGACGGCGAAGCTCGTGATGCCGACGTCGACCTTGTGTCGCTTGCGCAGCTGACGACGACAGACGCACCGGCCGGCCACGCGCCCGCTGGCATTGCCGACTACCACCGCGCCTATGCCGAGGGGGCCGTGTCTCCCGTCGACGTCGCCGAACGCTTCTTGCAGCTGCACGTGCAAGCCGAAGAGCAAACCCCCCGGATGCGTTGGCTCATCGCGCAAGACGAAGACGACTTGCGCGCCCAAGCCGAAGCGTCTGCCCGACGTCACCAAGACGGAAATGCCCTCGGCGTGCTCGACGGTGTGCCCGTCGCCGTCAAGGACGAGGTCGACCAAAAGGGCTACCCCACGACGGTGGGGACGTCGATCTACGGCGCCATGGGCAAAAAGACCTCTGACGCCGAAGCGGTGCGCCGGCTGCGTGAGCAAGGTGCCCTTCTCGTCGGCAAGACCAACATGCACGAACTCGGCATCGGCGTCACCGGCGTGAACCCGCACCACGGCACGCCGCGCAACCCGTATGACCCCAGCCGTTGCACGGGCGGCTCGTCGTCAGGCAGCGGCGCCATTGTCGCTGGCGGCATGGTGCCTTTGGCATTGGGCGCGGATGGGGGCGGCAGCATTCGCATTCCTGCTGCGCTGTGTGGCGTCGTCGGGCTCAAGCCCACCTTCGGCCGCATCAGCGAACACGGCGCGGCCCCCTTGTGTTGGAGCGTGGCCCACCTCGGCCCCATGGCGTGGACCGCCCGCGACTGCGCCGTGGGCTACGCCGTCATGGCTGGCCCCGACGCGCGCGAGCCCACGACGCTGCGCCAAGGCCGGGTGCACGTCGACGATGTGGGCGACACCGACCTCAGCCACCTCACCTTCGGTGTGTTTCGGCCGTGGGTCGAGCACGCCGAACCAGGCGTCGTCGACGCATTTGACCGCGCCCTCGCCCAACTGAAAGACAGAGGCGCCAAGGTCAAGCGCATCTCCATCCCCGGCCTCGACCTGGTGCGCCTGGCCCACCTCGTCACCATTGTCGGCGAGATGGCGACGTCGCAGCTGGCCGAAGCCGACAAACGCCAGCAACTGGCACTCGACTCACGCATGAACCTGGCGTTGGGGCAAACGTTGACGGCGACCGACTACGTGCACGCCCAACGGCACCGCACCGCCATCACCCAGCAGTTCTTGCAGCTCCTCGACGACGTGGATGCCATTGTCACCCCGACGACGGCGTGCACCGCCGTGCCGTTGCGCGACGATGCCCTCGCCCAAGGCGAAAGCGACCTGCTGACCGCGTCGCGCATCATGCGCTACGCCGCCGCCGGCAACCTCACTGGGCTCCCTGCCATCTCGTTCCCCGTTGGATACGACGACGCGGGGCTGCCGGTGGGCATGCAGTTGATGGGACGTCCGTGGGAAGAAGCCATGCTGCTGCAGGTGGCGCATGCGGCAGAAGGGTTTGTCGGGCGACGCAAACCACGGGTGTGGCTGGCGCCATCGTTGACGGCGTAGGGGGCATCTGGCTTCTGTTGTCGTCGTCGACGATGGCCTCAACTGCTGCGTCTTTGAGAACGGACGACCGGAACCGGGGCCGACGACGGAGACATTGTCGACGCTTCCGTCTTCTGTCCCTGCCTTCTGCTCCTGTTTTCTAGGTTCACGTCGTCGACGACCTCAAAGGGTTCGCAGTGAAGACGGACAACCGGAACTGGGACCGACGACAGAATACGTCGTCGACGCATCTGTCTTCTGTCCCTGCCTTCTGCTCCTGTTTTCTAGGTTCACGTCGTCGACGACCTCAACAGGTGCATCTTGAAGACGGACAACCGGAACTGGGACCGATGACGGATACGTCGTCGACGCATCTGTCTTCTGTCCCTGCCTTCTGCTCCTGTTTTCTAGGTTCACGTCGTCGACGACCTCAACAGGTGCATCTTGAAGACGGACAACCGGAACCGGGACCGATGACGGATACGTCGTCGACGCACCTGTCTTCTGTCCCTGCCTTCTGCTCCTGTTCTCCAGGTTCACGTCGTCGACGACCTCAACAGGTGCATCTTGAAGACAGCGGACCGGAACTGGGACCGATGACGGATACGTCGTCGACGCACCTGTCTTCTGTCCCTGCCTTCTGCTCCTGTTTTCTAGGTTCACCTCGTCGACGACCTCAACAGGTGCATCTTGAAGACGGACAACCGGAACTGGGACCGATGACGGATACGTCGTCGACGCACCTGTCTTCTGTCCCTGCCTTCTGCTCCTGTTTTCTAGGTTCACGTCGTCGACGACCTCAAAGGGTTCGCAGTGAAGACGGACAACCGGAACTGGGACCGACGACAGAATACGTCGTCGACGCATCTGTCTTCTGTCCCTGCCTTCTGCTCCTGTTTTCTAGGTTCACGTCGTCGACGACCTCAACAGGTGCATCTTGAAGACAGCGGACCGGAACTGGGACCGATGACGGATACGTCGTCGACGCTTCCGTCTTCTGCCCCTGCCTTCTGCTCCTGTTTTCTAGGTTCACGTCGTCGACGACCTCAACAGGTGCATCTTGAAGACAGCGGACCGGAACCGGGACCGATGACGGAATACGTCGTCCACAAGTCTGCTTTGCCTCCCCATGCGTGCTTTGCGCTGTCCACAAGTCCTGCCGGCGCTCCTTGCGGCGGGCCCCCAGCGGGGTGAGGGGCCCGTCCTCATCCGCCCCGACAGGAGATGACATGCACTTTCGCAACACTCGCATTCACGCCGCCAGCGTCGACCTTGTTGTCGTCGTTCAATCCACCATCGACTCATTTCCACGAGGTCATGCAACGATGTCTGACCAACTGCGTCGTGCGTCGACATCCATCGTGTTGAACTTCGCTGAGGGCTGCTCTCGCACAACCCCCAAAGAACGCCGGCGTTTTTTCGACATTGCTCGTGGCAGTACCTTCGAAGTCGCCGCTGCCTTCGACGTCTGTCGCGCACTGAAGATCGTCGACGACTATTGTTGGCAACAGGCCATCGCACGATGCGATGGCATCTCCGCGATGCTCTACAGCTTCAACTGACAAAAGAGCCCTCATCAAAGAGGGCTCTTTTCTGGAGGACAGAGACTGGAACAGAGGCGGAAAACGGATTCTCCTTCGTCGACGTCATCGACCCCAGTTCGCCAGTTCCTCTTTCACCTGCTCAAAGAGAATGTCGTCGAGGTTGTTGCTCTTTTGCGGCGCGCTCGACACGCCGTGTTTGGCCGCCGACTTCTGAATGTTGCCGCCATATTCGATGAAGATGAACTTGCCACGCGTCAGCTGCGCCACCTGGCGAAAGCACAGCGAGCCAAAGTCGTTGAGACCGGAGGCGGCGACGGTGTGCATCTTGATGCCTTTTTCGAGGGCGCGCAGAGCGCTTTCGCCGTAGGGCACGTCTTGCTCGTAGTCCATGTGCGGCGGGGCGTCGGCGATGACGAATGACAGCTTCACCGCGTTGTCGCGCCATTGCATCTGCTCGACGGCGACAGCGAGGCCTTGGTTGAGCGACTCTGCGAAGTCGCCGCCCCCGCCAGCACTGACTTGCTGCAGCGCCGTCGAGAAGGCGTTGATGTCGCCGGTGAAGGGGTGCGTCGACGTCACGTAGGCGTCGGTGACGTCGCGGTACAGCACGGCGCCGTAGCGCAAGTTGAACTCGGTGTTGAGCTTCTTCAACTGCTCGGTGACGCCGAGGAGACTCTGTTTGATGCGGGCGAGTTCGTCGCTCATGGAGCCGGTGGTGTCGAGCACGAAGAGCACGTCGAGTTCGAGCGGCTCAGTGACCGGTCGTTTGACGTCGAGGGTGACGACGGGAACGCCGCTCCCGTCCCAGTCGGCTTTCGAGGCGGCCTCGCCGAACTTGGCCTCGACGACGTAGCCGTTGGCCGCCTTGCCCTTGGACTTGGGCAACGCGATGCGGGGGTAGTAGGCCAGGCGTCCGTCGCCGAGGGTCTTGCCGGCCCACACGATGGCGTCTTGCGCTTTGTCTTTGACGACGACACGCGCCATGGGGATGGGCTTGCCCGCCTGGTTGTGCACCTGGATGAAGGTGCGATCGCGGACGTCCAACCGCTGCACTTGCCCCGCCGTCGTCGGGCGGTCGCTCCACGTCAGCAAGAACTTGGTGTAAGCATCGAAGTCTTTGTTGTCGTCGGTGGAGCCGGCTTTCAGCGCTGGCTGATTCATCGGCTTTGGCGGCGCACGGCGACTGTCGCGTCGCTTCTTCGTCGACGCAGGCTTTGACAATGCGCGCTTGGCCCGGGGGGGTGCTGCTCCTGGTCCGGCGCTGGTGCCCCCGCCGCCCGCACCGCGGCCCGACAGGGCCAACCCTCCGAAGTCGGCGCTGTCGACCGCCGCGCTCGACGGCATGGGCATGGCCTCGGCGTCTTCGCCAGCCGCCGACAACACCCCCAGCAGGCCTTTGCCATCCGCTTTGCCGCCGCCGCCTTTCGTGCCCTCTGCGGGCCGAGCGCGCGCCATGCGGCGGTTGGACCACGCACCTTGGGCCACAGTTTCAAGCGGCCGGTTGCGCAACTGTTTGTCGTCGAGGTTCACCTTGGCCAAGGCGCTGGTCGACGATGTCACCGGCAATGTGTCGGTGCCGGTTTGCTTGACGTCTTTGGGCGTCGTCTCTTTGACGCCTGCGTCTTTGGGTGGGGTTGAGTTCGTGCACGACGGGGCCAGCGCAAGGCAACCGGTGAGCGACAGCAGCACACAGGTGCGAGCGAAATGAGTTGGGGTCTGAGACATGCGGGATCCTCCCTGGTGCGTGTGTCAACGCATCCCGACGGCAAACGGTCTATGGCGACGGGGATCCGCTACGCCGGCGGGCGAGCGTCGGCGACGGCCTGCTGCCAGGCGTCGTACGCACGCCCCACAATGGGGTCTTTGGGGTCGAGCTCTTTGGCGAGTTCGATGAATTCGCCCGCTTTGTCGAGCACGCCCTGCCCCAAGAAACACACCCCCACGTTGCACGTGACGCCGGCGTCGGTGGGGTCGAGGCGGTAGGCCGTCATGGAATGCTGAAGTGCAGCGTCGAGGTCGCCGAGATTCAGACACAACGTCGCCGCCTCCAACAAGGCGCGGTCGTGGTGCGGGGCATGCTGCAAAACGGCCTCAAACAGCTGGCGGGCCCGCTCAGGATGCTCCAGCTTTTTGTACAGCAAGGCCGCGGCGAAAAAGACGTCGACGCGCACGATGCCATCGGCGGGCTCTTCGTCGGTGAGCGCGTGTTGAATGACGGGGTCGACTTCAAGCAGGACGGCCCGCAGCTCGTCGTCGTCGACGTCGTCGGCCTCATCGTCTTCGAGACGTTCTGCCAGCTGAATGACATAGAGCAGTTGGCGTTCAGCGTCGGCCTCGACGGTGACCTTGTTGAATTGCTTTTGCACGACGATGCGGTGCTCATGCTCCTCGTCGGCGAGCTCCAGCCACTTGGCCAGTGCCTCTTCGGCCTTGATGGGCGACTTCAAACTCAGGTTGGCGACGCCGAGGGAGCGCCACGCCGGCAGACACGCGTCGTCGAGGTCGAGGGTGGCCTGCAAGGCGTCGACGATGGCGTGCAGGCGCTGTTGCTTTTCGTCGGCGTCGAGGGTCTTGCGGTCTTTGTTGAAGGCGTCCTGCAAGGCGAGCGCGAGGTTCAGCCGCGCCAACGGATAGGTCTTGTCGAGCTGAATGGCTTTTTCGTAGTGCGCCAGCGCAGCCTTCAGCTGGCCTTGACGCGCGGCGATGGCGCCCTGGGCGACCTGCTCCTCGGCTCCTTTGCGGTCGGGTTTGCCGAACAATCGTTTGAAGAAACTCACGTCCACCTCGCCGGAGAAGTCGAAGTACGCTTGTAGCAGTGTGCCCCGGCGAAAAGCGAGGTGGGCTCGTGGAGGGGACATGCCCATTGCAGAACTCAGTGTCGTCCAAGCTTTGGCCGAAACGGATGTGTCGTCGTTGGTGGCGGCGTGGTCGGCGGAGGCGGGTGTCGACGACACCCACATGACGGTGAACGTCGCTTCTGTGGTGCAGGTGGGGGTGCCGAAGGCGGTCATCGCCAGGTTGTATTTGCCGACGCTGTGGTCGCAAGCGCAGGTGGATGCGCTGCAGGTGGGGCTGGCCCGGGCTTGCGCCGAAGTCTTTGGTGTCGACGCCGACGGGGTGCAGGTATTGACGTTTTTGCTGCCTTCGGGACGGGTGGTGGAGGGTGGGGCTGTCGAGCGGTGGGGTTAGCGAGCGCTCAGAAACTGCGGGCGGGAGTGTCCTGGATTCGGTGTTTGGCCCGGCGGCGCTACAAAGGAGCCGTTATGGCCACCAAGAAGAAGCGCAAACCGAAGAAATCCAACGTTCCCTTCACCGGCGACAACCTGCCGCCAGA